>Ga0307379_10000878_pt1 | contig 48782 bp, 34 predicted proteins | sample UN2MG_FD_202237 | JGI IMG/M metagenome (GOLD analysis project Ga0307379, IMG submission 202237) | Soil microbial communities from Risofladan, Vaasa, Finland - UN-2 | ecosystem: Environmental > Terrestrial > Soil > Coastal area > Acid sulfate soil | place: Finland: Risofladan, Vaasa | collected... | reverse complement strand
CGCTGCTTCCGCAAACCGAAACGCTGCCTTCTTTGCAAATGAGTACGTGAGAATCCTCCGCCATGAAGATTCGTACGATTTCATCCGTGTCTTCAGCTTCTCATACATCAGAGGTGATGGTTCTATTCCCTTCCAGGTTTGAAGTACTCCAGATAGTCTGGTCAGTTGTCTTAAGAGTCGGGAGCAGTTCTGGCATTCGTCCAGGTGACTTTGTATCTCTTTTCTTTTTAGGTCATCCACATCGTTGTTAAGAAAAGCTTCCAATTCCTTTTGGATATCTTCACATCTCATCATTTAAACTCCTACGTATTTTGCTAAAATTCTTTTGAGCTTCTCATGTGCTCTGTGATTGAGTGATTTCACCGTCCCTATTGGAAGATTCGTGATGTCGGCTATCTCTGAGTGTTTCAGCCCTTGATATTCCTTCAGAATAACAACAAGATGCTCATTTTCCGGCAGAGATGCAATCGCTCCCTGAACTAAAGCTTCCAGTTCATCTGTCTCCACATGCTTCACAAGGTCTGATGAGGGATCGGGAATAAGCTCCTGAAGCTCAATACCTCCATTATCTTGAGAAAGCGCTTGAACATTCAGAGATAGATGCGACCGATGCTTCATTCTTCTTACCCTGTCGCGGCACAAATTAAGAGCTATCCGGAAGAGCCATGTTTTGAAGAGTGCAGTTACCTCATATTTCTTCTTTGCACGTACCACCCTGAAAAAAGTCTCATGACACAGGTTCTCGGCGTCGGCTGCGTTCATAACCATGCGGTAGATGAAGTTCAATAAGGGTTTTTCATATCTGCGATAGAGCATCTCAAACGCATCTTCATCTCCATCGCGAAAACTTAGCATCAAATCCTCGTCCGATCGGCTAATTTTACTTCTCCACTTTGATCTTGCCCTTAATACCCTAAACGCATGAGGCTCTAAAGGGTTGCAGAAATCTTTTTTGGCTGAGTAGGCCTTTTATATCATAGTAAAAAGTAGCGGTCAAAAAAATCGGGGTCAGGCCAACGATTCCGCAACTTTTCTCAAGATTTAAAATATCTCCTAAGATAGCTGGTTTATTTTATTACGATATTCGCATTAAAGGAATTTATGATTTTATCAAGGAAAAAAATAGAACCGTCCCTAATTCTTTTTCTAATATCTGATTCAACACGACGGGATCTTGTTCGACAAAACTATAATGAAAGCGGAACTTGACCTTTATAAAAATATTAGCCTATTATTAGAGAAGGAGAGGAAGCGATTAAAAAATCGCAATTCGTAAGAAGGCAGAGGACTATTTACTGAGAGGGCTTAACAATGAAAAGATTAATCGTGAGTTTTGTATTAGTTGCCTTATTCTTTCCTGCCGCTGCGACACCCCAAGACAGCGGCTTTGGCTTAGGTGTTATATTGGGTGAACCTACTGGGATTAGTTTCAAGAACTGGATTGGGAGCAATACTGCTTTAGACTTTGCTGTGGCTTGGTCATTCGGCGATAAAGCTGCAATCCATGTTCACGCAGATTATCTCTTTCATAACTTCCATCTTTTCAAAGTAGAGAAGGGCAGACTTTTGCTTTATTATGGTATCGGAGGTCGATTTAAGGCTGAAAAGAAAAGCAGAGTTGGGGTTCGTATTCCTGTTGGAGTATGTTATCTCTTTGAGAACGACCCTTTAGAGATTTTTTTTGAACTTGCTCCTATTCTCGATTTAGCCCCTAGCACTGTCTTCTGGGGTACAGGCGGCATCGGCATACGATATTATTTTTAATTCCTTCCACAATAACTTGACAGAATCTTCACACTTCCTTACCCTTTAAGTAAATATAATATGATGATTTAATACTGGGGACAATACCCCCCTTTTCTGCAAATAAGGATGCTTGACAATCTTAAAATTGCTGTCAAAAGGCAAAAAAAACTGATCATTATTTTTATGCTGACCATATTTCTGCCCTCAATTGCACTCAGTGTATTCGGTGTTAGATCCATAAGGAATGAAAGATTTAGATTAGTCAAGCAACTTGAAGACGAACATCGAAGAGCGGCTGACTTTTTAAAGAATCAGATCAGCTCTCGATTTGCGGATATCGAAATCATTTTGCAGAATCTGGCTAAACACCCATCCTTTAACCAGAAGAATTATGCTTCTATAGAGGAGTCGTTAAATAATCAGTTAAAGGGCAATCATCTTATAGAACATGTTTTTCTGGCTTATGAGGATGAAAAGCCTTTATTCCCTCTGTTTCTCCCTGTTTCTGAAAAAAGAGAATCACCCGTCCTCTCTTCCCTGACAAGCGCTCAAATAGAAGCCCTCGAGAGAGCCCAAAGATTTGAATTTAGCCAAGAGAATTTCTCCAAGGCAGTTGCTCTGTACCAACAAATTTTTTCTCGCTCCAAGAACAGAAATATCCAAGCACAGATGCTCAACAATATAGCCCGATGCTTCATGAAGTTAGAAAATTACGACAAAGCCATTCAGAATTACTCAAGAGTCTGCCAAGAGTATCCTCGGTGCCAAACTTCTTCATTATTACCTTTGGACCTTATAGCAAGGATTCAGATTGTCAGGTGTTATAGGAGGGCTAGAGCTCATGATAAATTTTTAGAAACCTCTTTAAATTTATACAGAGACATTCTTCAGAGAAAATGGTATCTGGATGACGACCAATTCAGCACCTATACTTCTATGGTCGAAAAAGATATTTCCGAGTTTTTGTCTGAAAATACCGAGGATTTGGAAGGAGAAGATTACATACAAGAATTCGATGAATTGAAAGGCCTTAATCAGAATATCAATGAACAGTGGCAGGTTGTCAGAAATGTGAAAGACTCTATCCTTCCCGAACTTCAGAGAAAATTAAATCAGCAGGACACCTCCACATCCAATCCCTTCCGCCATTCCCAAACCATAAACAATAAGGAATACCTCATATTAACTGCAGCCATTCTCTCTGAACAGGGGAATAAATTTTTGGGTTTACTAGGAGCTAAAATTAACAATGATTATTTGCTCAACCACGAAATAAACAGCGTAATGGAAGATTTTCCTTTTTCACAAGAAGCTTCTTTTGCCGTTTCCACTCTTACCGGTCAACAACTGTTGGGGAATAGAGGTTTGCCTGCAAAACGCTCCACTGTCACAGAATACTTTGAGAATAATTTTCCCCCTTGGAGAGTTGAATTTTATACGGGGGGAATGGAAAATTTTGGGATTCTAAATATCAAAAAAAATTTCTACTTTTTGACCATTTTGACCATTTTGGTCCTTCTCAGTTTCGGGACAGTGCTCGTGGTAAGGACTATCGCTCACGAGATGGAGGTTTTGAGAATAAAATCAGATTTTGTCTCCTCTGTCTCCCACGAATTCAAGACTCCCATAACTTCCATAAAGGCTTTGATCGAGAGACTGCAGCAGGGAAAAGTCAAAAGCTCTCATAAAAAAAAGGAATATTATTCTGTCATATCTCAGGATGCTGATAAATTGAGCAGCCTGGTGAGGAACATACTGGATTTTTCGAGAGTCGAAGAAGGGAGGAGTGAATATATCTTCAGGGAAACCGATGTGGCACAACTGGTTGAGGATGAAATCGAGAATTTCAAAAGAGACAAAATCTATGCCGGAATTAAAATTGATTTACAGATTTCTCCAAATATCCCCCATCTTTATGTTGATAGGGAGTCATTTTCCCTGGCTTTGAATAATCTTTTGGAAAATGCCGTGAAATTCTCACTGGGGGAAAAAGAGATTTTTGTAAAAGTAACAAAAGATGCAGAAAATATCATAATAGAGGTTGAAGACAAAGGCATGGGCATCGACTCCGGTGAGATGGATAAAATCTTCGATAAATTTTACCAGGGAAAAAGTGCAACCCAACAATCCATAAGAGGAACAGGCCTGGGATTAACCTTAGTCAAGCATGTGATGGACGCCTACGAAGGGAAAGTCTTGGTGAAAAGTAAAATCGGTCAAGGAAGTACTTTTTCGTTAGTATTTCCCATAGGGAAAAAGGGGAGTGAGATGTGATGTCTAAAAAAGTGCTTATTGTGGAAGATGATCCGGGTATCTCGCTAAGTCTGAAAGATGAATTTGAATCTTTAGGGTATACGGTTATTAAAACCGACAATGGACAGAAAGGTTTAACCATCGCCAGGCAGGAGGGTCCGGATCTGATCATCCTGGACTTGATGCTTCCTGTTATGGATGGCTATGATGTATGCAGAGAATTGAGAAACGAAGGCAACAGGACGCCCATAATCATGTTGACTGCTAAAAATAAAGAGATAGATAAAGTGCTGGGTTTGGAGTTGGGAGCTGATGATTACGTGACCAAGCCTTTCAGTCTCAGGGAGCTTATGGCTCGGGTGAGAGCAGTGTTGCGAAGAACGACAGAAAGGATAGAAGATATAGACAGTTATTGTTTTGGTCAGATTGAGCTGGATTTTAAAAAGTATGAGGCAACAAAGAGAGGGGAAAAAATGGATCTGACACCTCTGCAATTTCAAATGCTCAAACTTCTTATTCAGAAAAAAAGGGAAGTTATTTCCAGGGACGAATTCCTTGACGAAATCTGGGGAAGAGATAATGTTTTGATCTCACATCGCACCATAGACAGCCACATCGCCAATATCAGGAGGAAGATCGAGGACGATCCCTATCATCCCACTCATATTCTCAGCATCAGAGGGGTAGGATACAAGTTTGTTGATTAACATCTTGTGCACGGAAAATGCAGTGTATTTCCACACTTCCTTAACATATCTCGCATAGAAAAAACATATATTATTATAAAGATATGAGACATAGGGCCACATCAGACAGCACAAGGAGAATCTTTTTCGCTCTTCTTGTCTTATCCCTTAGCCTTCTCGTTCTGTTCAATAACTTATCCTCGCAGCAGACCGCAGGAGAGCTGTTCCAGGAGGCGCTCTACATGGAAGAAGCCGAAGGAGATCTGGAGAAAGCCCTTGGACTTTACAAGAAGATTTTAGAACAGTTTCCAGGGGAGAGAGAAATAGCTGTCAAAGCCCAGCTCCACATTGGCCTCTGCTATGAAAAGCTGGGATTGAAAGAGGCTCAAGATGCCTTTGAGAAGGTTGTCGATAATTTTCCGGAGCAAGAAGAAGAAGTCAAAATCGCCCGAGAGAAATTGAGCCGTCTGTTGAAGGCTAAAGCTGTGATTGAGGAAGAAGAAAAGGAGCTGACGATGAAGAAAATCTTTACAGCAGCTCCCAGAGACTTAGTAGGCGCACCTTCTCCTGATGGGCGGTATCTTTCAACGGTGGATTGGACAACAGGCGATCTGGCCATTAAAGAGATTCCTTCCGGGAAGCTCCATCGTCTCACCCATAAGGGCACCTGGGCAGAGTCGACGGAGTACGCACTCGTCTCCATATGGTCTCCTGATGGGAAAAAATTGGCCTATTCCTGGATGAATGAAGAGGGCTTTTTCGAGCTTCGTATTATTGGCCTGGACGGATCAGAGCCGCAGATCCTTTATCGAAACAGAGAAAATTTCCTTGTTCAACCATTTGACTGGTCCCCTGACGGAAAACATTTACTGGTGGGGATTGGGGAAAAACAAAGAGTCACCCAAATAGCTGCCATCTCTGTTCTGGATGGCGCTGTCCAGATTCTCAAAGAGGGATTGATTAAATCCGGCCTATATTCGGCTGACGGAAATTTCATCATCTATGATTTTGTTTCGCTAGCTCAAGAGTCCCGGGGAAGCGATATTGCTCTCCTCCCTGTCCAGGGAGGCGAGGAAATCCCTCTGGTTGAACATCCTGCTCATGACTTTTCGCTCTACTGGGACAAAGATGGGAAAAGGTTTCTTTTTTTGAGTGACAGAACAGGAAACATGGATATATGGGCTCTAGAGATGAAAGAAAGCAGGCCACAAGGAGAGCCCTATCTTCTCAAAAAAAACATGGGGAAGATAACGCCTCTGGGATTTACTGAGAATGGTGACCTTTATTACGCTATATACACAAGCATGAATGATGTTTATACAGCTTCTCTCGATCTTGAAAAAAACTCTCTTTTAGCTCCGCCCAGAAGAGCAGAGGAACTGTTTATGGGAGCTAACAGTTCACCTGACTTTTCTCCCGATGGGAAATACCTTGCCTATATTTCAAGGCGGACCTATGGACCCGGGCGCTTCGAACCCCAAGCAATATGTATTCTTTCTCTGGTGTCGGGCGAGAAGCGCGAACTTTTTCCAGATCTCGAGAACATAAGGTTTATCCGCTGGTCGGCTGATGGGAAAAATTTCTTTTCTTACGGGTTTGACAAAAAAGGACGCACAGGACTGTATTCCATTGATATTCAAACAGGCGAAACAGATTTTATCTTGAAGTGCAAGCCAAATGAAGAGTTTATCATGGAGCTCGATGTGTTCCATGATGAAAAAAGGATTGTCTATAAAAAATATGAGAGGGGAAAGGCAGGAACGGGAAGTATCATGAGCATTAGAATCCGGGATATTCAAAGCGGAACAGAAGAGGAAATTTATCATAAAGAGAATGCTTCGGAGAGTCATCATGTGGCTTTGTCCTCTGATGGGAAGTGGATAGCTTTTGATGATAGAGACCCACGATGGATTTTGAAAGTCATCAGAGTCATAGGAGGAGAATCCAGAGAGCTATTTAGAACAAAATCTGGAGAGACTATCACTTCATTTGATTGGAGGCCTGAGACTCGAGAGATATTTTTTACAAAGGGTATAAGCGGGAAGCCCAATCAATTATGGCGGGTAAGCTTAGAAGGTGAGGAACCACAAAGAATAGATTTATCTATGAGGAGATTGAGGGAATTGCGTTTCCATCCGGATGGGAAGCGCATTGCCTTTAGTGCTGGTTATATAGAAGCCGAAGTCTGGGTGATGGGAAATCTGCTACACTTGAAAAGAACCGAGAAGGTCTTCAAATAAATATTCTATCTTTGCTTATTTCACTAGTTTGATGATGTCCTTATTAAATCGAAGGTGAAATGGAAGTTGCCTCCGGCATAAAGTGTAGAGTACCAGCCAGCAAGCTTAATTTTGTTCCCTCTTTGGGTTGTCTCATAGTAGTATTCTTCTCCAAAAAGGAATTGTGGCAATTCTATAGTCCCCACGTCGATTTTCCATGTATTGTCTCCTGTTCGGGTGATCCAGATGTTGAAAGGATGAACAGACGCTTCACCCAGATGAGCACTTTTTGAAAAATCGATATTGTGGTAGGTAGGCGCTCTATCTCCTGTCTGGTAACGCAATGTCATATCGATATAATCGTGATAGTGTCCGTATGTACCTAATAGGTAAGATTCGTCATCTCCCATAGTCAATATGTCTTTGTCAAAAGCATGGAGTTCGATAAGAAAATATCTATAAGTGGACTCTTCATCATTTGTGTAGGGATGAAATTCATTATTCATGAAATTCTGCATACAATCAACTGTGCAAGAATCACATAAGGCTTTACAGGTATTATATGGGGAAGGAAATACGGAGCAGGGTTTACCATAATCTGGCTCAATCCAGTCATAATTCCCCTCATAAAGTTTCGTGAGTTCAACACCTTCGAAGTCCACATAACGGGTAGTTGTATTTTGAATCTTAAATCCAATATAGGTAACAAAATCGTTATCTCTCCTCCATGCTCCGGGACTATTCTTCTCTACTGTCACTTCGATGTTATTCTCCCCACCGATATAAATGGACCCATCACCAAACAGCATTGTATCCCCTACTGTCGGGATAGAAACTGCCCAGGTGGCTTCTTCTTTGGGTTCTTTCTTATCCAGTCCCGGCGGTGAATCAGGTTTCCCTTTGATTTGAACCTGGGCTTGCATAAAGCTTATGCCGATTAAAAACAAAACAGCAATCACAACACCCAAGATCCCAAAGTAACTAAATTTTCGGATTTTTCTCAATTTAACCTCCTTTTCCTTTTTATTCGATTTGAAGTTGCCCTTTTTCGGATGAATCTTTTGTCTTTGTCATCACCCCCTTCCTTTCCTTCTGAATATTTTCTTCATTACTTCTAATATATATATTTTCGGTGTGTTATGTGTTAAAGAAATGTGCAAATTCCCCACATATTCAGTGGAAATGCGCAAAAGAGAGAAATGAAGTTTTTATGGGGTTTAGAATCTGTATCTAATCCCCAATCGAATCACCCTTGGATTGAGAATTTCCCAAATCTCATTATAACTTGGAGAATTGACTACCTCATAGCGATACAGAGCGTGGCCGAAGTTGAAGACATTGAAGGCATCGACATGAAGGGAAAGGGTCCCGTATTTTCCGATCCGGATATCCTTCACCAGGCCAACGTCCATGTTATAAAATGTGGGAAGCCTTGTCTCTCCATATTTTTCTATATCGATATAATTAACTGCTCCCAATCCCACGGCCGCCCTTTCCGGTGTCCTCACAATTATCTGTTGCGATTGAGCATAGCCTTGTTTTGCATGGGCAAAAAAACTGACATTGAATCCCCAGGGGAGCTGGTAGAGGAAGCTCAGCTTGGTCATCCACTGGGCATCTCCAAATGCCGGGCGTCCTTCCCACTTGTCTTTGTTCGTAGGATCATTGAAACCATTTTCTCCATAGTGGAGGATGTTCCTCTGCAAGGAAAAGGAGGCATTCATCATCCACCGGTGACTCAGTCTTTTCGCGGCAGATATTTCGATGCCTGTGTAGTTTGTATGGTAGCCCGGCCGATTTGTCGAAAGCCTGCCTGCAGGTCTGTATCGGTCCAGGGTCCAGTATTCGTATTGGTAGGTTGTGCCGTCATGGGTGAGAGAGCCCTGGATAGGGCCGATATAATTTTGTCGACTCACGGTCCATCCGGTCTCCTTGTCATTAAGTATGTTCCAACCGGTTCGATGGGTGCGGCGGAGTGTTAAAGTGGCGCTCAGAGAGAAATTATAGAAGATTTCTCTCTCGATACCAAAGAGCAGCTCGTCTGTGAGGGTGGATTTGTAATCCTTGTCAATGACATCAGGATCATCGAGGCTTGTCGGATTCCAGGGATCAAAACCTCCATACCAGAGGATTCCATCCAAGGGATACCCGATAAGCTCATTCGTTGATACCCTATCATCGCCGTTTATATCAACCCAGTTATAAGCGGCATAACCCATAGCTGCGGGATTGACGGTGTTGGCCAGAGTTGCAGTCATCGGCTGGCTGTACCGGGCAAGATTGCCGCGGAGGATGGTCTTTCTGTCCTTTGTCAGGGCAAAGGTGAAGCCGATTCTGGGGGAGAGAGTTTTGAAACTAATTCCTGGATCAATGCCAGGAAATGTGAGTTGCGGAAGCAGTTCAGGGGCAATTTGACTTGCCTTGACGATGGCTTCATTGACCACGCTTTTTTCCTTGTCGAACCTGAAACCCAGATTGAGGGTCAATCTTCCCCTGGAGTAAGAATCGTTTATGTAGAAGCTGTAGCGGTCTCCCTTACTATCTCGGTTTTGTTCTCTAGATACTTCGGCAAAAAGGGGCTCTCCATCCCAGTAATATTTATATACATCCTGGGGAAAGGTCGTGTAATTTCTAGCCGGTGTCAGGCGGTACTCAACACCGAATTGAAACTCGTGATCACCGCCCAGCAGATTTTCAACAAAATAATTGCCGTCGATTTTGGCACTGTGACTTGGCCGCTCGTCTTTTTGGTAGCTGTACGAGCCGGAAGACATGCCGGTAAAGTAATCATATCCTGCCTGGACATTCATTCCTCCCTTGGGGACAAATTCCATAAGCATGGAGCTTGTGGCAAGCTTCAAGGTGAGAAGAAAATTGTCCGAGAAAGTGTGGGTGTCTTCCAATTTGATGAAAGTGCTATCTGCAGTCTGATCCCAGCTTGTCTCCGGAGGACTGAATGGACCAACTCCAAATCCGTCCTTTCTTTTTTTAAAATAATTTATGTTCAGCTCAGCCCTGTTATTCCTGTGAATTTGGAAGTTGAGCTTGGCGTTGTATCCCGCGATTTTTGTTTCATCCGGATAACCATCGATGGTGAGGCGGCGGATATCCTGGACCCCGTGACCAATCCAGAACCAGAGCTTATCTTTTTTTAGAGGTCCGCCTACCTGGAGACCGTAATCCCCGATCTGGTTGATCCTGTTTCCGACATAGTCCAGATCCTTCAATTCCTGAGTCCGGTTGTCTCCCTGGAGGTCGTCGTTGGCGAAAAACACCCGTCCCATGAATTCAAACTTGTTGCTTCCTCTGCGGGTGATAATATTAATGGAAACACCGCTTGTATGGATGGCCGATTTTGCCCCGCTTGTGACAACTTGCATTTCTGCGAAACTGTCGAAGTCGAAATAGCGGGATGAATAGCCAAGAGCAGCCATATCCGTAATCGGTATACCATCCAAGTTCCACATGGTGGATGACATACTCCCCCCTTTAGATGTGAATCCTGATTGTTGGCCAGAATGGCTGCCTCCCACATTCTCGGTGTACATATCAATTCCGGGAACGTGTTGGAGAATGACCCAGGGATCACGTGCTGAGGGGATTTCCTGCAGCATATCCAGTGTGACATTGGAGGCTGTCCCTGTTTTTTTTGTGTCCACAATGGGCGACTGTGCGATGACAGTGACTTCCTCTTCGAGTGTGGCAGGTTCCATGATGATCTGTAGGTCAAAATTGTTGCTGACCCGGATAATCAGGTTTTTCTGGATGTGGGACTTGAAACCGGCAAGTTCACATTTGAGTTCGTAATTACCCGGATAGATGTTGATGAAACGGAATATTCCGCCTTCGGTAGTGGTGATGGAGCGGGGATTATAGAGATCGGAATCAAGGGTGAGCGTGACTCCTGGGAGTGGATGTCCTTGTTCGTCGAGGACGACGCCGCGGATGTTCCCGTATTGCTCTTGGGCAGAGGAAAAACAAGAAAAGAAAAAAATTATAATGAGTATAATGGCAAGTTTTCGCATTGTCCCTTCCTTTGCTTGGTTTTATTTTTACGTTAATTGTTAGAATTAGGATTGTCAAAATTTCATTTCCTTTCAGATCCTATTACTCCACAATAACTTGACAGAATCTTCACACTTCCTTAACCTTTAGATGAGAGCAATATGGTATTTTGAAGAGGGGAATATCCCGCCATCGCCTGGGTCAAGATGCTTGAGAATTTAAAACTTGCCGTCAAGAGGCAAAAAAGACTAATCACAATTTTCCTCCTGACCATTTTTCTTCCATCGGTCTCGCTCAGTATCTTCGGCATCAGGGCCATCCGAAACGAGAGATTCCGCCTGGCCAAGCAGCTCGAGAATGAGCACAAAAGAGCGGCTGAATTCTTGAAATCTCAGATAGGTTCTCAATTCGAAGAACTCGGGTCCATCCTTAAGAATCTGGCCCGGTCGAGCGCTTTTTTGCAAAGTGAAAATGCCGGCATAAAAAATCTGCTGTACGCTCAACTCGCCGAACATCCTTTGGTAGAGCAGGTATTTGTCGTATTTGGCAATGAAGAACCGTTATTTCCATTATTCCAGCCAGTGCCTGGCAGGATTTCCGCTTCCTACGTGCTGACTTCAGAAGAAAACTTACAGGTGAGACTGAAAAGAGCTGAGGCCTATGAATTCAAAGCAAGAAATTACAGAAGCGCTATCTCTTTGTACAGGAGGCTTGCTGATCAGTCTCAAGATAAAAACTTCAAGGCTCAGATGTTGGCCGACATTTCCCGATGTTTGATGAAGGCCGAAGACTATACCGGAGCCATCCAGAACTATCGGAGGATCTGTGAGGATTATCCTGAGAGCATTACATCCACCGGACTGCCGTTAGCCCTTGTCAGCAGACTACAGGAGGCAACCTGTCTTCGGAAATTGGGAGAATATCAAAGCGCGCTGCAAAGTACCTTGGATTTGTACAAGGACATTCTTCGCATGCGCTGGCACCTGAGTGAGGCCCAGTTTAAGACCTATGCTTCTCTTGCAGTGGATGCCATCAGTGATGTTTTTTCAAAGAATCAGCAAGGCTTGCCTCTTGAAGATTTAAAAAAAGAATTTGATCGATTGAAAAGCCTGCATCAAAAAAGGCTCGAGCAATGGTTGGTTATAAAAGATATTAAACAGGAGATCATTCCCGAGCTTCGAAAGATGGAAGACCCATCCTTGTACCGGACAAATCCTCTCCAATATTCCAAGACCATAAAAGACAGGACTTTTTTGATATCTGCTGTCCAGATTCCAGATTCATCTGAGGAACATCCTGTGGGAATGCTGGGAGTTAAAGTCCGTGACCAATACTTACTAAATAATGTGCTGCCTGATACGATAAGGAATTTCAAATTCAGTCTCGAGTCTGATGTTGCCGTTTCTAATCTTCAGGGAAGAATTTTGCTTGGGCAGAAAAATCACTCAGCTGAGCTTGAAACAGTTAATGAATTTTTCGAAGATAATTTTCCTCCCTGGAGAATAGAGTTTTATCGAAGTAAAACAGGGACCTTAGGAGCCCTGGATATCAAGCGTAATTTTTATTTCTGGACCATTCTCACTCTTGTCGTGGTTCTCATTTCTGGTGCTGTTCTTATCTCCAGGACCATTGCTCACGAGATGGCGGTTCTCAAACTTAAATCTGATTTTGTCTCCTCTGTGTCCCATGAATTTAAAAGTCCGCTTACATCGATAAAAGCCTTGGCTGACAGATTAAAGGAAGGAAAAGTCAAGGATCCAGACAGGATGAAACAGTATTTTTCTCTCATCACTCAAGATGCAGACAGATTGACTCGTTTGGTAAGAAATATCCTTGACTTCTCCAAGATCGAAGAGGGGAAGAAAGAATATGAATTTATGGAAACCGATGTAGCTCAATTGGTGACAGAACAGGTTGAAGATTTTAAAAAAGGTGAATTCTCTAAAGGATTAAAGATTCAAGCACAGATATCTGAGGATATTCCTTGTATCGAGATAGATAAAGAAGCCTTGTCCCAGGCTCTCAATAACCTTCTGGATAATGCTGTAAAATTTTCGCCCGAAAGAAAAGGAATTACGGTCAATGTCAGGAAGGACGACACGAATGTTTTCATAGAAGTCAAGGATAGAGGCATCGGTATTCCTCCGCAGGAGTTGGACAAGATTTTCGACAAATTCTATCAAGCACGTAGCACCCTCCGTCAGTCGGTCAAAGGAACGGGGTTGGGATTGACTCTAGTCAAGCACACGGTGGAAGCCCATGGGGGGAGGATTGCTGTAAAGAGTCAGATCGGTGAGGGAAGCACCTTTTCTATTTCTCTTCCCATTCAGAGAAAAGGAAAGTGAGGTTAGTATGCCCAAAAAAATTATTATCGTAGAAGACGAGCCGGGTATTTTGGTGAGCCTTAAGGATGAGTTTGAGTCGCAGGGATATATCGTCCATGCAGCAGAAGACGGGGAGAAAGGATTGGAGTTAGCAAAAGGGGAGAAGCCAGATCTGATCATATTGGATATCATGCTGCCGGTTCTGGATGGGTATGAGGTGTGCAAGAGGCTGAGGATGGAGGGAGACACAACTCCTATCATCATGTTGACTGTCAAAGATAAAGAGGTGGATAAAGTGTTGGGCTTAGAACTTGGGGCTGATGACTATGTGACAAAACCCTTCAGCTTCCGGGAATTGACAGCGCGGGTGAAAGCGGTCTTTCGCAGAACTGAGGAGCGGGTAAAGGATTTAACGGATTACAGCTTTGGAAATATCGAGCTCGATTTTGAGAAATATGAGGCAAAAAAGGAGGGAAAAAAGCTCTACTTGACTCCTTTGGAATTCCACATGATGCGGCTTTTTATCCGGAATAAGGGTAAGGTTCTTTCCAGGGATGATTTCCTGGACAGAATCTGGGGGGAGGATAATGTTACTGTCTCCTACCGAACCGTAGACAGCCACATCGCCAATATCAGAAAGAAGATCGAGGACGATCCTGCCGATCCCCAACACATCCTCAGCATCAGAGGAGTAGGATATAAATTCATAGATTAGCTGTGATGCAGCAAGTCTCGTTGCAAGCGAACGGAGTCATTGTATTATTGCTCGCCACCGAAGGAGGCATGGCAATCTGCTGCGCGTGTCGTTGCGAGGAATTAATGACGAAGCAATCTCATCAAACTGCACGGAAACTTGTTGATATCTTCACACTTCCTGAACACATAGGAGTTGAAAAAGCATTATATTGAGACTGATGAAAAGAAAAGGAGGAACGATATGAGAAACAGACGAAAGATTCTTTTAACTTTATTCTTAACCATTGTGTGTCTTATTTTTATGTTCGGGAATTTGACTTCCCAGGAATCGGCAGCAGAACACTTCGAGAAAGCCTTTTACTACGAAGATGTCCAAGGTGACCTACAAAAAGCCATAGATCTTTATAAGCAAATCCTAAAGCAGTTCCCCAAAAACCGAGAAGTTGCTGCCAAGGCTCAACTGCATATCGGCCTCTGCTATGAAAAACTAGGCCTAACAGAAGCCCAGAAAGCCTTTCAAAAAGTCGTCGACAATTACCCCGATCAGACCGAAGCTGTTAAATCTGCTAAAGAAAGAATTGCCGCCCTTTCCAAAGTATTAGAGCCAGTTCCTTCCAAACCCACCTTTAGAAAGATTCGGATTCCTGCCAATCCAGGTAGTGGAGTGCTGTCCCCTGATGGTAAAAATCTCGTCTTTGCCTCTGAAGGTTGTATCTGGAGTGTTCCAATCCACGGCAAGGTGGATCCTGATATTGCCGGCGCACCCGTTAGGTTGACAGAAGCGACTGAAACAATGCGAGCCTGGGATTGGGGTGGTATGCTTGCCTTATCTGCTGACGGAAAGTGGATAGCTTTTAATGCACGAGAAAATGAGAAAATGGAAATATATATAATCCCCTCTTCAGGTGGTGAGCCAAAGAAAGTCCTTGTTGACATTGATCGTGGCGGTTATGGTTATTATTATCGTCTCAGCTTATCGCCCCATGGGAAAGTGTTGGCTTTTGCTTCGTATGAGGAAGAAGAACAAAGCAAAGGCAAAATAAATTACATTTATACTATTCCTATGGAGGGAGGAACTCCAAAGAAATTGACTGAGGTTATGGCTACTCAGCCTGCTTTCTCTCCTGATGGAAAAAAGATTGCTTATGTAAAAACATATCTTTCAGAACCTGGGAAAACTCAGACGGACGTATGGGTGATACCTGCTTCAGGAGGAAGTCCTGTTCAAGTTAGCGATTGTCCCTCCGGGCGAGCAAGAAGTCCTGTCTGGTCGCCTGACGGCAAGATGATTGCCTTTAATTTTGAGCCTGGGCGCGATACGAGCAAAGAACTATGGATTGTTCCTGTAGCAGAGAACGGGAAGCCCTTGGCGCCTCCTTCAAAAATTAAGCTTCCACTTGAGACACTTCATATGGTTGCCGGCTGGACACCTGATAACAAGATTGGACTCCAGTTAATGAACCCCGAGCATAATGCAGTTTACACAGTACCTGCATCCGGTGGCAAGGCAGTCCAGGTATCTCCAGCAGGCTGGCCGGAAAACCCGAGGTGGTCGCCTGACGGGAAAAGAATATACTTTAGGGACGTTAGGGGCGGACCCCCCCCCATTATTGCCTCAGTTCCTGCTGGAGGAGGTGAAATTACCATAGTCCCTCTCCGCTCAGATAGAGGGGTCTATGAATCTGCACCGGGAGGCGGAAACGATATTTCCCCCGATGGGAAAAAGCTTGTTTTTTCTGGAGGCATAAGAGTCTATAAAGATAATATAACAAGCTACGAAGTGGATATTTATACTATGCCAATAGAAGGGGGAGAGCCGATTAAAATTACAAAAAGTCCTGGTCAGGATCGCTTCCCTTGTTGGTCCCCTGATGGGAAGTTGGTAGCTTTTATACGCTATTCTGAACCTTCAAAAGATAAAACCTACATAATGAACATTTGTATAGTCTCTGCAGAAGGCGGAGAAGTCAGGCAGATCACATCTGAATCAGATAAGGTTTTTTGGTCATGCATAGACTGGTCTCCTGACGGGAAATTGATTGCCTATTTTTCTAAGGACAATAATATTAAGGTTATACCTGTAGAAGGCGGAGAACCTAGAGTCATTGTCCACGTGGATAAATTATCCAACCATGCTGAACTGGCCTGGTCACCTGACGGCAAGAAGCTTGCTTATACCTGCGAAGGCAAAATCTGGGTTGTTGCCCCTGATGGAGGAGAGCCTGTAGAAGTTAAGACAGGCATGAGTGCAGAGGCAGCCAAAATCGGCTGGTCTCCTGATGGTAAAAAGATAGCTTTCACGCATTGGAAGGGAGGAGACCACGAGCTTTGGCTGATGGAGGACTTTCTGCCTTTAGTAAAAAAAGGCACTCGGTGATAGAAGAAAGAGATTGTCGGGCAATCTCATCAAGCTGGCCTTCATCTCCGAGGGCGTCGTGTGGGTGGTTCCGCTCCATGGTAGGGTAAACCTCTGACATCGCCGGCGAGCCGGTTCGACTGGCCGATGTGGCGGGGATTTGGGATATCGGGAGCCTGATGGTCTGGTCGCCGGACGGGGATAAAATTGCTTTTGTGGCATCGATCGGAGGCGGAAACGAGTTCTGGCTTATCAGCGACTTCTTGTCGGAGGAGAAATAGCTGACGCAGATTTACCGTGTGAAATAATCACAATCTTTACAATTCCATGACAATTTAGTATCCATAAATGATAGAATAAATCTATGTCTTCGCTTCCGTCCGGTCATTTAAAAAGAAGCCTGCGCAAGCGGGTCGTTCTTTTCGGATTATCTGTCCTTCTGCCTGCCTTAGTTCTCCTTGTTTTCATAGTCCGCATGAACAGGCAGGACAATGAGCTGAGAAAACAGAGGGCAGCGGAGGCCAAACAGCAAAAGGCCGAAGAGATCGGTCGGCACCTGGCAGATAGACTGGAAAAAACGGAAAAACTTCTTCTGCAAGAATTGGCTTTTGATCTTGCCAGTATCCGAACAGTCTACCGAACACATCCCGGACTGGTCTTTGTGGGGCGAATGGAAAAAAATGTGCTCCTGATGCCTTGGGAGGAAGCCGAGGCACAGAAATTGTCTTCAGAAGGGGACCGTTCCGGAAAACTCCTTTTTCAAGCCCAGCAGGCCGAGTTCGAAAAGAACGATTTTCAGAGTACCATTTCCTTATTGAATCGAGCTCTATCCTCTGCGGATTCTTCTTTCCAAAAGTGTTTCATACGGGTTCAGCAGGGAAGGGTTCTCTCAAAAATGGGCGATGAGGAGGGAGCCTATCGTCTTTACCGTGAGATTCTCAGCCAACCGGCTGATCTGACTGATGAATACGGCATCCCTTTTTCTCTATACGCCGCCGATCGCCTTTCGGTTTTGAACTCAGAAGTCGAGCCCATCCTGGATAGGCTGGAAGGTTTCATGGAAGAAATACGCTGGCTTCCTTCCAGTGCGCTTTATTTCATCCGGGACATCACCATGCAGATTCAAGAGAAGTCGCGGGATTTAGATCTTTTGGAGCGGACAGAGAATCTGAGACAATTAGTAGAGAGTTCCCTTGAAGGTCTTAAAAGGCTCAAGTCACTTAAAGGCTTTGTCTCAAGCTGGATGCTTCGCCGCCTCTACCTGGATCAGTCTAAAGATTCATTAACTTGGGAGTCCCACGGAGACATTCCCTGGATCGTCGGCCTTCGTGATGCCATTGAGGACCAATCGCAGGTCCTCCTCGCATTCCATGGACCTCATGTCTTGAGCGCGGTGATTGAAGAGGCCGGTTTGGCTGAAACTTTTCCAGGTTCCTGCCGGATAACTATAGGTCCCAACGAAGAGGGTATCCCACCCGGAGGATTGTTTGAGGGATTCCGGCTCCATTTTGAGGAGACTGAAGTGTCTGCCTGGTCCAAGTCTTCCCTCCCGTTCCCCATCCTTTATTGGCTGATCCTTATCATTGTCGTTGGATTCACCGCCTTCGGAGGTTATCTTCTCTGGCGTGATATCAGTCGAGAATTGGCGATTGCGGAAATGAGATCACATTTTGCAGCCAGTGTTTCCCACGAACTCAAGACCCCACTGACGTCCATACGCATGTTTGCCGAGGCTTTGACCATGGGAGTGCAGACGCGGCCTGAGGCGCAAAAGGAGTATCTGAGAACGATAATTAGCGAGAGCGAACGCCTGAGTCGGCTGCTCAACAATGTCTTGGACTTCTCCAAGATCGAACAAGGGACTCGGACCTACTGTTTTGAGACCACATCGCTCGAAGAGATCATCCATGCTGCAAAGAAGGCCATGGCCTTTCCGATGAATCAGAAGGGATTCAGTCTACAGGTTGAAGTGGAGAAAGGAATTCCCCCGATTCTTGCCGACAGAGATGCCCTCGAACAGGCAGTCCTTAATCTTCTTCATAACGCGATGAAGTATTCAGGAGAGAGCCGGGAAATCCATCTAATGCTTCGCAGAAATGGAAATATGGCCTGCATCGATGTCATCGACCACGGCGTTGGAATATTGGAGGAGAACAGAGGTAAAATTTTCGGTAAATTCTTCAGAGTGCCCGGGATCGAAAACCAGAGAATTCCGGGGACAGGCTTGGGTCTGACCATTGTTTCCCATATTGCCAAGTCCCACGGAGGCAAGGTGGAAGTTATCGGTCGCTCCAGAGAAGGAAGCACCTTTTCCATTATTCTTCCCCTGGAGGCAGAATGAAACGGATTTTGATCATTGAGGATGACATTTCAATCCTGAAAGGTCTTAAAGATGTGCTGATCTTCAAATCATATGATGTTCTCACTGCTACCGATGGAGAGTCGGGATATGAAACGGCTGTGGAGAAGAGCCCTGATCTTATCATTTTGGATATCATGCTTCCCAAGATGGATGGATTCACTCTATGTAAAAAACTGAGGGACGAGGGAGACATGACCCCTGTTTTAATGCTGACCGCCAGGGGAGAAGAGCCGGATAAAGTACAGGGACTGGATTTTGGAGCGGATGACTACGTCACCAAGCCTTTCTCACTGCCGGAACTCCTTGCAAGGGTCAGAGCCCTCCTTAGACGAAGGCCGGGAGAGGAAGCAGGGAAAGCACCTCCGGATTCAATAAAATTTGGGAATATTTTCCTGGATTTCAAGAAGTACGAGGCTTTAAAGGGGGGACTGCCATTGAGCCTTTCTCCCAAAGAGTTTGGGGTTTTAAGGTATCTCGCAACCCGTGCGGGTGATGTCGTTACTCGGGATGAACTCCTGGATGAAGTCTGGGGATACGAAAAGTATCCAACCACCCGGACTGTAGATAATCATATTGCCCAGCTTCGTTCCAAGATCGAAGAGAATCCCTCTGATCCTCAAAATCTGATCACCGTCCATGGAGTCGGATACAAATTGGTTTTGGATGATGAAAAAAAATGAGGATTGGATCATTACAAAATAATTACAAAATTCTTACAAGTGCATGACAATCCAGAGATTCAAAAAGTGTATCTTCGGAATGAAATCAATCCGAGGAGGCAGACAATGAAAAAAAAATCAGCATGGTTCGTAGTGACAGGGCTTCTTCTCACAGTGGCTCTAATGGGAGCTCTCTCCCAATCAGGAGAGGATCTGTTTCAGAAAGCACTCCGGCTGGAGAGGAACGAAGGGAAATTGATGGAGGCCATAGAGCTTTACAATAGGGTAGTGGAAGAAGGGGGAAACAAAAGCCTTGCTGCCCAGGCCCAGTTGAGAATCGGTCTGTGCTATGAGATGTTGGGAGAAAAAAACATCAAACAGGCGCAGGAAGCTTTTCAGAAGGTGATCGATAATTTTCCTGGTCAGACAGATGCTGTAAAGGTAGCCCAGGAGAAATTATCTAATTTCTTGAAAGCACGATCCGCTATTGAAAAAGCCGAGAAGGAATTCAACATCCGCAAAGTCTGGGCCGGTCCTGGAACTGATATCCTGGGTGCTCCCTCCCCTGATGGAAAATATATGTCATTTGTGGACTGGAATACCGGCGATCTTGCCATCCGTGATCTTGCCACAGGCAAAAACCGCAGGCTTACCAGTAAAGGTTCTTGGGTGGAATCTCCGGCGGAATTTGCGCTCTTTTCCAAGTGGTCGCCTGATGGGAAGAAAATTGTTTATAATTGGGCCAACGAAAAGGAATCATTTGAGTTAAGAATCGTTGGACTTGATAGCACCAAACCTCAGATCCTCTCATGCTCATTGAAAGAGATGGCATATTGGCAGCCCTTTGGATGGTCACCTGACGGCAAAAGCATTCTCGCAGCCTCTAACCAGGAACAAAAATCTATGCAGTTGGGACTCATATCAGTTGCTGATGGATCATTCCACGTTTTAAAAGATATCTCTGGTAGGGAATGGGCCGGTTATCCCCCCGTCATTACCTTCTCTCCAGATGGAAAGTATCTTGTTTATGATTATCCACAAGATGAAGACACACAAAAGCGAGATATCTTCATTATGTCGGTCGAAGACAAAATTGAGACTCCACTGATAAGCCATCCTATGAATGAAACACTGCTCGGCTGGGCCCCAGATGGGAAGTGGATATTCTTTGCGAGAGGCACAGGAACAAGAGACGCTTGGATTGTTGGTGTTGATAATGGTGAGTTAAAGCAACCTCCAAAGATGATTAAAAAAGATATAGGATTCATTGTACCTCTTGGATTTACCCAGAATGGCAATTTCTATTATGGTGTTGACAACCAAATGACTGATATATACTCGATCCAAATCGATTCAGACACCGGAAAAATCCTTTCTCCACCCAAAAAGGCAACCCAACATTATGAAGGATCTAACCGGTATCCTGCCTATTCCAAAGATGGGAAATATCTAGCCTATGTTTCCACTCGAGGCCCCGGACCGGTTCCCCGCAGCGTCTTATGCATTCGTGATGTGCAAACGGGCAAGGAAAGAGAGCTTCATCCAGAATTGAATGGCTATACTTCTCCCTGTTGGTCGCCGGATGGCCGTTTTATTTCTGTCGAAGTAGAAGACAAAAAAGATGACCACTATGGTATTTGTTTGATTGATACACAAACGGGTGATATCGATCCTATTATTCAAATAGATCCTGAAATAGTGATTTTCTCTCACAGATGGTCTATTGATGGAAAGACAATTTTCTACACGAAAAGCGAATCAGAAGCTAAAGTCCCTTATTACAAAAGGAAATCTCATATATATATGCATGACGTCGCAAGCGGTCAAGATACAGTTCTTTCTGGATCTCCTACCGATGCAAAAGATATCGACATCTCACCTGATGGGCATTGGCTGGTCCTTCTGAATCGAGATGATAAAAGGGTGTTGAGGGTCATCCCGGCTTCGGGCGGAGAATCCCGAATCTTATATTCCTTTGAGGACCAAGGGTTTCTTGTCATTTCACCCACCTGGGTTGCAGGAGGAAGATACATTCTTTTCTATCGGGGAAAAACTGATTCAGATGAACCTTCTCGATCCTTTAATGAGCTTGTCCGGATCCCTGCAGAGGGAGGAGAGCTCCAGAGATTGGGATTGGTGATGACAGAATTTCGCCATTTCAGCGCCCATCCCGACGGTCAACAGATTGTCTTCCATTCAAGGGGATCGGAAACAAAATGGCCCGAAATATGGGTGATGGAGAACTTCCTGCCAGAGGATAATAAAAAAAAATAGGGCCGCAAAGAGAAAAATCCATATAAAATCAACCTGATCTCAACACATTAGGCATGCATTTGTGCTATAATGCTTCCCGAGGATGGCCTTTAGACTGAACTGGCAGCAAAGATCCACTTTTATTCTGGCCGGAGTCACTCTGGTTTTAGGCTTCATACTGATCACATTGGCCGTCCGGGAAGCAGAGAGGGAAAAACTGGCGCGGGAGAGGGGCCTAGTAAGAGAGCAACAGAGATATGCCACTCTGTTTACAGAAGAGATCGACTCTCTTTTTTCGGAAGTTGAAAAAGAAATGGCTTCTGCTGTCGAAGATTCGGAAAAACAGCAGGGCCTGCAAAACTTGTCGGATATCTACCGCCTGAGTGCCGCAAATGAAGATCTCATTGGCGACATCTTTCTAGCCGGGGTGAATGGTGAATTAGTTTTCCCCCTCAAAAATCCCTTGTATCTCACATCAGAGAGGAGACGCCTTGCCGCGAAAAATCTGGGAAAAATTGAGGGCATCGGACTCTTTAGAACAGCGGAATCGGCCGAGCTCGCAACCATAGATCTGCCTCTGGCCATTCAGTCCTACGAAACACTGCTCAATTCAGTCCCGGATGATTCTTCCAGGGCTCTAATTTTGAACCGCCTTGCCAGATGCTATCTTAAATCAGGAGATTTGAACCAGGCTTTGAACATATACAACACTATCCTCGATAACCATTCCCATGAATTGAGTTCCGATGGCGTTCCCCTGGGGATCATCGCATTTTTCCGGATAGGAGGAATCACCCTAAAGACTGAGCCGGAGAAGGCCGGACAGATCATTTTGGAATTCTACGCTCGCCTGGTGGACTCTGAATGGCCTCTGGACAAAGCGCAGTTTCAATTTTATCGAGATATTATTCAAAAAATGGGCGAGACTTGGAAATCCGAACGCAAAGTTGCCAATGAAAACGGAGATTTCCGGAACCGCTGGGATGAACTTGAAAGGCAGGCGGATGCCAAGCTCCAAGTTTTGACAGCGGAGGAGGATCTTACTGAAAAGATCATTCCCCTTGTTCGAGCCAGATTATTCGAATTCGAAAACAAGAGGCGGGAATTTTCCCGTTTCTCCGAAATCATCGGCGATGCCCTTTTCCTCATCACTGCCGCGACTGTTCAGAAAGATATTGTCCTGGGAATCCTTGTCAATGACACCGTTCTGATTCAAGATCGACTGCCCATGATTCAAGACAGGATTCCGGTCCCTGAGGGTTGGCTTGTTCAGATTGTCGACCCTGCCGGACGACTTATCTCCGGAGAGGAAGACCCGGCTTCCGTGAAAGCCGATCTCGGTTTACCGTTTGTCCTGGGATTCAATCAAGATTTTCCACCCTGGCAAATCCGCATTTTCCAGAAATATCCTCACGCCGCGGACAGACAGTACAACCTGAGGCGCAATGTCTACATCCTGATTGTGGCGGTTGTGATGGCGGTTTTGTTCTTAGGTGGGTTTATGGCCCTAAGGAGCATGGCCAAAGAGGTGGAGTTGGCTAGGTTAAAATCGGAGTTTGTCTCCACCGTATCCCATGAATTCAGAACCCCTCTGATGTCCATCAGGTATTTATCCGAGATGCTTGATGGGGGGCGGGTTAAAGGGGAGGAGAGGAAAAAGATCTATTACGGAAAGATCAAAAAAGAAAGCGAACGCCTAAGCCGGCTCATCGAAAATATGCTCGATTTTTCAAAGATCGAGGCCGGGATGAAGGAATACAAGTTTGAAGATTTGTCTGTAAAAGAAATGGTCAAGGAAGTTTCAAGCAGGTTCAAGGAATATATGGCGGATAAAAAAATGACCTTGGAATGTGAGATTCAGGACACCCTGCCGGCTATTCGTGCGGACAGAGAAGCGATCTCCAGGGCGTTGTTCAACCTGCTCGACAACGCTGTGAAATATTCGGGGAAAAATCCTATGATTCATTTGAGGGCCTTCCTCAAGGAAGAGGCAGTGTTTCTGGAAGTCCAGGACATGGGTGCCGGAATCAGTAAAGACGATCAGAAAAAAGTGTTCGAGAAATTTTACCGTTCGTCCGATCCCGCCTCTAAAAACATTGAAGGAAGCGGTATTGGCCTCACCCTGGTTGACCACATCATCAAAGCCCACGGCGGTCAAGTGATGATGGAGAGCGATTTGGGTCAGGGAACCAGGGTGACACTCAAACTTCCGATTTTGCGGAAAGGGAGACAAGATGGCTAAAATATTAATTGTTGAGGATGACGAGACCATCCTCATGGGTTTGAAGGATGACCTGGAGTTTGAAGGATATGAAGTCGCTGTCTCTGATAATGGGAAGGATGGATACATGCTGGCCAGAAGTCAAGATTTTCAGCTGATCATTCTCGATATTTTGCTTCCGGAGCTCAACGGCTTTGAAATATGCAAAAAGCTGAGAGAGGAAGATGTGAATACCCCCATTTTGATGCTCACCGCGGCCAGAACAGAGGAGATAGATAAAGTTATGGGATTGGAGCTGGGTGCTGATGACTACGTCACAAAGCCTGTGGGTTCGCGGGAGATGGTGGCCCGGGTGAAGGCCATCCTGCGGCGAGCAGGGGAAGAGAAGAAGATTGAAGATATCTTCAAATTTGGTGATGTGTCGGTTGATTTCAGACGCCATGAAGTCCTCAAATCCGGAGAAGAGGTTCATCTCACTGCTCTGGAATTCAGGCTGCTGGAATTCTTTATCAAAAGAAAAGGGGAGGTAGTGACCCGGAATGATCTTCTCGATGAGGCCTGGGGAGATGTCATCATCTCTCCTCGGACGCTCGATTCTCACATCGTTCATCTAAGGAAAAAGATCGAGCCGGACCCATCCCGGCCTCAGTACCTCATTAGTATCAGGGGAGTCGGGTATAGATTCGAGGGTTGAAAAAATCTCCACAGAAACTCAATGCAAAATCTGTTCAATCGTAACCACAAAGCGGAAAAAAAACATTATTATCCTCCTAGAAATAAAATTGAAGGAGGAATTTGTTGAACAAAGTTAAAGTTTCAAGAATTTTCTTGGGAGTCCTTTTATTGGCGATTTCTCTTGGCCTGATCCTTGCTGCCAGTGCGCAGCAGTCCGCCCAGGAATTGTATGAAGCGGCGGTTTTCAAAAAGGACGCCGATGGCGACATGAAGGGTGCCATAAAGATTTTCCGTGAGATCGTGGAGCGGTTTCCAAACAACCAGGAAATTGCCGCCCAAGCACAGCTCCAGATTGGGATCTGTTATGAAAAGTTGGGACAAAATAAAATCAAACAAGCGCAGGAAGCTTTCCAGAAAGTGATCGATAATTACCCCAGGCAGACCGAAGCTGTTAAATCTGCGAAAGAAAGAATTGCTAAGCTTTCCAAAGTATTGGAGCCAGTCCCTTCCAAACCCAAGTTTAAAAAGATCCAAATCCCTGTCAAGCTGGCTCGAGGAGCACAATTATCCCCTGATGGGAAAAAGCTCACTTTTTCCTCAACGATGTATGAGGGAAGTATCTGGACAGTTCCGGTTCCTGGGAAAGTAGGCCCTGATATTGCAGGTAAACCTGAAAAGCTTATTGGAGAAGATAAGGTTTGGGCTTGGGGACATGTCTGGTCTGCAGATGGCAAGTGGATTGCTTATAATTATATGAAAAATAATAAAGAAAAGGGCATTTTTGTTGATGAAGTACATGTAATATCCTCTTCAGGCGGTGAACCTACAAAGATTGCTGTGCCTGTGAATCGCGGCGGCAGTTATCACTTGTTTCAGTACAGTCTCAGCTTATCGCCAGATGGAAAAGTCTTGGCCTATGCATCGAAAGAAGAAGGAAAACCAGATAAGCCAAAGGAATCTTACATCTACACAATTCCTGTGAATGGTGGAGTTGCCAAGCGGCTGACCGATGGCAGAACATGGCTGCCAGCATTTTCGCCTGACGGCAAAAAAATCGCCTATATAAAAGCATATTCTCCTGAAGAAAAAGGCCCCTGGTTTTCAGATATTTGGGTCATTCCGGCTGAGGGCGGCACGCCCGTCAAAGTCAGTGACCTGGGGGGGAGAGCAGGGGGGCCACCTATCTGGTCACCCGATAGCGATTGGATTGCTTTTTTGCGGGAACCAAAGCCTGATGAAGAATGTAAAGAAATATGGTTAGTTCCTGTATCGGCGGCAGGAGAATCCTCTGTTCCACCAAAAAGAATTGAACTTCCATTAGAGACATCTTTAAATTTAGCAGGATGGACCAGCGATAACAAGATCGGAATTTTTATGTTAAGTCCTGTGAACCAGGCAATCTATACTGTCCCTTCATCCGGCGGAAAAGCAACTCAGGTTACGCCTGCAGGAGGCTATGCATTTTGTCCGGGTTGGAATCCTGATGGAAAGAGAATATTCTTCATCTATAATTATAATTTATCTTCAGTCGCTTCAGAAGGAGGGGAAATCTCTGAAAGCCCTATTGCCGGAATGGAGGGTGTAAATTACCCTTATGTTTCTCCAGATGGGAAAAAGGTACTCTTTCATGGGTTTAAAAAAGGAGTTACTGGTATGCACATCTGGACCGCCCCAATAGAAGGAGGGGAACCAACACAGGTTATTCGGAGTCTCTTTGAAGATGACTTCATTGAAGATGCCTTCCCTCACTGGTCGCCTGATGGCAAGACTATATGTTTTTATCGTCATGAAAAGACATCTGATGGGAATGCCGTCAAATCTAGCCTATGCTTGGTTCCTGCTGAAGGGGGTGATGTAAGAGTGCTTATATCTGATCCAGATAGTCTGATGAAAGAAATAAGCCCAAGGTCCATGTGTTGGTCGCCCAATGGTAAATCAATTGTCTATTACTGCGATGAAGACGGGAAGATCAAAACTATTCCGGTTGATAATGGAGAACCTCAGGTTTTAGCTGAATTACAAAAAGGGATTCAGGCTAGTTGGATTACCTTTTCTCCTGGTGGGGGGAAAATTCTATATACTGCTAATGGGAAAATTTGGACAATATCTCTTAATGGGGAAGAACCGGTAGAAATTAAAACTGGTTTGGATATTCGGCCAGCAGGACCCCTCGCTTGGTCACCGGATGGGGGGAAAATAGCCTTTACAATAAGAAAGGGTGGAGAAATAGACCTCTGGATGATGGAGAACTTCCTCCCGCAGCTTAAGGATAAAAATTAAGTGTGCTTTATCTTAGCCAATCAGTTCTTTTAATTTCTTGTAGATTTCTCTTCTATGTCCAACAGTAATAACTATGATAATGAGCTGCTTTTCTTTGATTCGGTATATAATCCTGTAATCAGAAGTTCTTAAAGAATATAGACCGGCTAGATCATAAGATAAAGGTTTCCCTTTATAAGGATTCGATGAGAGAGATTCTATTGCTTTTTTAATAACCAACCTGATTGACTTATCAAGTTTTTCTATTTTCTTTTTTGCTTCTTTCGTATATTTAATAGAATATTTTTTCAATGACTTCAATTCCAATTAATCTTGAAAGACATCTTCTTGAGAATGAAGCCTTCCTTTTTTTTCGTCTTTAAGCCCTCGATTAATACTTTCCACCAGTTCTCTATCGCTTAATATCTCAAGAGTTTCGATAAGGCTTTCATATTCTTCAATGCTAATTAATACGCCTTCAATTTTGCCTCTTCGAGTAATAGCAAAGGATTCATGATGTTCCTTAATTCTTTTTAGTAGTTCAGAGAAATGTGCTTTTGCTTTACTGGTAGGAATTGTCTCTAAGAAATTCATTGACTTATCTCTCCTTAATGGTCTATTATTAGACTAATTTTTAGGTCAATTAAATAGTACGCGTGAAATGTTAAGTTGTCAAGTTTAGGATTTTTATCCCCATTTTTTCATTAGATCTCAACCAAAACTTAACTGAAACTCAACTAAAATTTAACTTTTCCTTCTGAAGAATTTGGTATTATCCGCTTGTAAAAATCTACAGGGTTTTTCATAATAAACAATATATCCGGGGCTTACTACTAGTGAAGATAACATTAAATTGGCAGAAAAGGGCGATAATAATATTCGCTGCGACAATATTGCTTTTGAGCGCTATCCTGACCATATTTGCTATTCGAGAAGCGGAAAGAGAAAAGCTGGTCAGGGAGAGGGAAATAGAGGGGGAACAGCAAAGATCAGCAGAACTCATCATCGATCAAGTCAAAGCTGTTATATCAGATGCTGAGGGTAGGATAATCAAGCAAATCAGCGACTCTCAAGTTCAGTCTCATGGAACCGAGCTTACAGAAGTTTGCAGGAGGATAGCTGAGGGCGAGGAAATAGTCGATGAGATTTTCCTTATCGGAGAGAAAGGGGAAGTCATTTTTCCGCTCTTTAAGCCGCTTTTCTTTATTGCTGAGGAAAGACAAAATATAAGAGAAGGGCCCACTAAGGTCGAGGCTAATCCTCTTTTTAAAAGTGCAGAAGCATCTGAATTCAAGACGAAAAATTATCCTCTCGCAATAAGATCCTATCAAAAACTGATGGATACGGCTTCTGATAATGGCTCTCGTGCCGTACTTTTAAATCATATTGGACGCTCTTACTCGAAATCTGGAAAGCATCGGAAGGCAATAGAAACTTATCAAAAGATATTAAAAGAATGTCCAAATGAGGTAAGCTCTGATGGAATTTCCCTTGGGATAATAGCTCTTTATCAGATAGGAACAATTTATCTAAAGATAGATAGAAAAATAAATGGGGCCGAAGCATTCATCGAACTATACAGTAGCCTTTTGGAATCAAGATGGCCGTTGACTAAGAGCCAATTTCATTTCTACAGAAATAAGGTCAAAGATATTCTTAAAACATCCACGGCGGAAATAACTGAGCAAGAATATGAAAAGGGTCTTGTGAAAAGATTGGAGGAGTTAGAGCGCTACGAGGAAGAACAATTAGGAAGGATGAATCACATAGAAAATCTCATACAAAAGGTCTTTCCCTTAATAGAGACAAAAAGGTCTGCTGACAGTGCAGCTCCCGGAAATTTCTATCATATTTCTGAGACAATCGGAAAAGAAATATATCTGGTCTCCTATACACATCTCGAAAAGAATTCAATCTTTGGAGTTAGAATCAATTCAGAAGTCCTGGCAGAGCGGCTTCTCCCCCAAATATTAGGCAAGCTTCCATTGAGAGAAGATTGGCTTGTCCAGGTAAGAGACGAATTTGGGAATGTGGTGGCCGGTGAAGACATGACTCATTTGAAAGAGCCAGTTCCTCCTTTAAGCTATTCAGAAGGCTTTGAAGATAATTTTCTTCCATGGAAGGTCAATATTTACCAGACCGATCCAGGCTCGGCGGAAAGACAATTTAATCTGAGACGAAATATCTACATCCTTACTGTGGCGGTTGTAATTGTGGCAATACTTTTTGGAGGATTTTTAGCGATAAGGAGTATGGCCAAAGAATTGCAAATAGCAAAGTTAAAATCAGAGTTTGTTTCCACAGTTTCTCATGAATTCAGGACGCCTTTGACTTCTATTCGGTATTTAGCAGAATTACTCCAGAGAGGACGTGTACAGGAAGAAAATAAAAAACAGCAGTATTATGAAACCATAACCAGTGAAAGCGAACGCCTGAGCAGACTCATAGAAAACATCCTCGATTTTTCCAAAATAGAAGCGGGCATGAAAGAATATCAGTTTGAGGAGACAGATATAACCAAATTAGCAGAGGATGTTGCTGTTCGATTCGGGCAACAAGTTGTCGGTGAAAAGTTTGTCATAGAGCAAGAAATATCAAATCAAATGCCAAAAGTCTTTGCAGACAAGGAAGCAGTCTCCCGGGCTCTATTAAATTTGCTCGATAATGCTTTTAAATATTCAGGGGAAAGCCTTAAGGCATATCTTCGGGTGTGGTCTGATGGGGAGAACATATTTTTAGAAGTAAAAGATGAAGGAATTGGGATCAGTAAGCAGGATCAAGCGAAAATATTTGAAAAGTTTTATCGATCTGGTGATGTGCACCATACCAGCGTCAAGGGAAGCGGCATAGGTTTAACACTGGTTGCCCATATTATCAAAGCCCATGAAGGCTATGTGCTGTTGAAAAGTGAGCTAGGAAAGGGGACTAAGGTTACGATCAGGCTTCCCGTAAAACGAAAGAAGGATAAAATGGTGGATGAAAATGGATAAGATTTTAATTATTGAGGATGACAAAGCCATCCTCATGGGTTTGAAAGATGATTTGGAGTATGAAGGATATAAAGTCTCTATTGCCTTTGACGGCAAGCAGGGTTTGAAGCAGGCAATGGATCAGGAGTTCCAGTTGATAGTTCTTGATATATTGCTGCCGAAGCTTAATGGCTTCGAAGTATGCAAGAAACTCAGAGAAGCAAATGTAAATACGCCGATTCTGATGCTTACAGCGGCGAGGACCGAGGAGATGGATAAAGTGATGGGGCTGGAACTGGGAGCTGACGACTATGTTACAAAACCCATAGGCTCGAGGGAGCTGGTGGCCCGAGTGAAGGCGATTTTGAGAAGGACAAGGCAGAAGGAGGACACTGTAGAAATTTACAAATTCAGTGATATATCTGTAGATTTTAAAAGCCACGAGGTTACAAAAGATGGAGAAAAATTACACTTGACGGCCTTAGAATTTAAGCTGCTCAAGTTTTTTATCGAACATAAAGGAGAGGTGGTGACAAGAGACAACATTCTCGATGAAACCTGGGATGATGCTATTGTTTCTCCCAGGACAATAGATCCACACATCGTTCACTTAAGACAGAAATTAGAAGACGATCCGGCAAATCCAGAATATATTGTCAGCATCAGAGGTGTTGGGTACAAATTTAATGGCTGAAATCATCACAACAAAAACGTATTGTAATCTAAACGTAAGCTTAACCACTAGGTGCAAAAAATTTGGTAGTATTTCCCTATGAAAAAATTTTTTTATAGGGAGGTTTGATCATGAATAGAATGAAAATTTTTCTTTGGATTTTTGCAGTATCATTGATTATGATTTTCTTGCTTCCTTCACAAGAAGCTCTCTCACAGGAATCAGCCGAGCAGCTTTATGAAGCCGCGTTATTTAAAAAAGAAGCAGAAGGAAATTTAGAAGGAGCTGTTCAACTCTTTCTCAAGATTATAACAGACTTTCCTGATAACAGAAAAATAGCTGCAAAAGCTCAGCTTCAAATAGGGATTTGTTATGAGAAATTGGGATTAAAACAAGCACAAAAAGCTTTTCAAGCAGTCATTGACAAATATCCTGAACAAACCGAAGCAGTCAAGGCGGCTAAAGCAAAACTATCCCTTCTCCTCAGAGCCCAAACTGTTGTCGAAAAAAGCGATAAAGAATTCAAAATCAGAAAGGTTATGTCACTAGGTATTTTAGGTGCTCCTTCTCCAGACGGACGCTTGTTCTCCTATGTAGACTGGGACACTGGGGATGGTGAACTTGCCGTGATGGAGATAGCCACCGGAGAGAAGCGGCGCCTCACGCATAAGGCCCCCGGGGATAAATCTTGGTATTTCGTCAATCAGTCCATATTTTCGCCAGATGGAAAAAAACTCGTATTCACCAGGTGGCAAGATGATGATACGATTGACTTCAGCATTATTAGTGTTGATGGTTCAGGGCAGCGCATTCTCTTAAGTGAAAAGGAGATATATTATTTCTGGCCCAGCGATTGGACTCCAGACGGAAAATATATTCTGGGAATTCTCACAAAAAGAGATAAAACTAATCAAGTCGCGTATGTATCTGCTGTCGATGGAAGTGTCCAAATCATTAAAGAATGTGGCCAAAATAACCCGGGGAGGTTGAGTCTCTCTTCAGATGGCCGCTGGATTGCTTATGATTTCCCTCAAGATGAAAAATCCGAGAAGCGTGATATTTTCCTTTTAGCAGATGACGGAAGCCGTGAAATTTCTTTAGTTAAACACCCTGCTGACGATTGTTTGCTTGGCTGGGCACCGAACAGCGATTGGATTCTCTTTTCAAGCGATCGGTCAGGAACCTGGGATGCATGGGCTATTCCCGTAAAGGACCTGAAACCTCAAGGCGATCCCATGTTGGTCAAGCGGGATTTTGGCCAAGTGAAGGGATTAGGGATAGTTCCAATGGGATTCACCCAGGATGGTTCTTTTTACTACGGGGATCGGGTGTGGCTGGCGGATATTTATATTGCGGAACTCGACACAGAGAAGACCAAAATCTTAAGACCACCCAAAAAGGCTGCTTTGCGATTCGAGGGCTCTAATAGTGACCCGGTCTGGTCTCCTGATGGGCAATACCTGGCTTATATTTCCAGCCGGGAGCCTGAAGGGCTGAAATCTACGGCTATCTGTATCATGAACATGAATACAGGAGAAGAGATCGAGCTTTTTCCTGAGTTTAAAGGCTATGCACGATTGAACTGGTTTCCCGATGGAAAATCCTTTCTGGTCATGGGAATCGATGAGAATGATCAAAGAGGACTTTTCAAAGTTGATGCTAAAACCGGAGAGACAGCTTTGATCGTGACAGGAGATTCTGGTTATCACGCTCCAGGATGCTCTCCTGATGGAAAAAAAATCTTCTATGAGGCTGATTTATGGAAGGAAAAGATTTTTCGAATCCTGATGTATGATCTAGACACCCAACAAAAGAAGGAAATTTATAGGAGCGAATGGCAAATCATTCGTATGGATGTCTCACCTGACGGGAAACAGTTGGCCTTCTGGGAGGGAAAGGATAATACCCTGAAGCTTATATCCGTCGATGGAGGTCAGCCCAAGGTACTTTTGAAATTGGAGGAAGGAGGCATCAATAGTGTGGCTTGGTCTCCAGATGGGAAAGATATATTTTTTTCTAAGGTAATAGAGGGCGGAAAGATAGGAAAATGCGAGCTGTGGCGGATTCCAAGCGAAGGAGGAAAACCCGAGAAGTTTGAGCTTGCGGTAAACGGCTTAATAGACTTGAATATCCATCCTGAAGGATCTCTTATCGCTTTTACCCTCTGGAATGTAGACGAGGAGGTCTGGGTGATGGAAAACTTCCTGCCGGAAGTAAAGCAAAAGAAAAAATCCAAGACGCGGCAATAGTCAACAGATGAGAAGTTCATAAAAGTTGATGTGGAGTTGGTGAGGGATCTTATTTTTTTAATTAAGATATGTCAGACCAGTTTAGAAACTTGGCGAGCTGGTCAAGAAGCGTTTTAAAATCTCCTAAGCGAGTTAGCAAAATATCATAGATTTGATTTTCATCAATTTCCCAATAGATATGGACCAATCTATTTCTAAACTTTGCCATTTCCTTTAAGTCATCGACAAAGGATTTTTCAAAAGCTCCTTTTTCTCCAAGTACCACAAAAGCATCGGCATAATCTTCGGGAGCCCTGTAACCATTACGAGAGATGATGTGATTGCACATATCAATTGCGGCTTCAATAGCAATTATAAAATTGTACTTTGCGCTCCCAATTTTATCGGGATCGCTTGTGAAAACCGCTTTTTTACATTCTTTAAGTCTTTTAAGATGTCCCAGGGCTTCCCGCATCTGGGAAATGAGCTTCAGCATTCTATCTGAATCATATTGGGGCATTTATGACCTCTTTCAAATATTGCCTTCGAAAAAAGGCAAAATCCAAATATTTCTTAAAGATCATTCCCTCAAAATCGGTCCTTTTCCCAGTGTCTTTATCTGCTGTCAGAATGCCTTCTTTTATCACATGGTAAACAAATGATAGAGGAGCGTGGTTTATTATTCTGACATCCACAGGGAATTTAGTGAATGATTTGATTTCCTTTTCCAGGTCAAATTCAAAAGTCAAGGGTTCTTTACTTATTTTTTCGTTACAAAAGATTCCGATATCGATATCGGAGAATTTTTCATCTCGAACAAATGAGCCAAAAATATAGGCAAAAATGATATATTTCCGTTTTTTAAGTCGAGAAGCAATTCCTTTTATGATTAATTTTTTTTCTTTCTGGGAAATCTGATTTTTTATCATCCTGAAGCCAAATTAACACATTATAGATTTATTTTCAATTTTTCAAAAAAAAGGGATGGCAACATTTTACAATATAATTTTACATCTTTTTACAATTTCTCTATTGTTTTTTACTCTTCGATTATATTATATTAGTATATTATTGAATCTCTTAAACATATCAATCCTAAGAAGAAAATTCTCTTTTTTGCTTTTATTTTGATTATGGTTCCAAGTGCTATCCTTAGCTATCTGGGTTTAAAGTCAATCGATCAAAATGCAGAAAACCTCAGAATAAAGTATGGCGGTACTATTAATTTAGTGCGTGACAAGTTGGAGAACGAAGTTATTCAACTTGAAGAGAATCTCCGAAACAGTCTCATCGAACTATTCCCCAAACTTGACAGAAATGTTGAACTGAAAGAGTGGATCCGTAATATAGAATCAGAAAATCCCGCCTTCAAACATCTATTCCTGCTCAATGCAGATGGAAAGCATGTGCTCTTTGCCAGCAACCGCACAGGAACCATAGGAGTATGGGCCATCCGAGTCTCAGAACAAGGAATCCATAAAGATCCAGTGTTGATCAGGGATAATATGGGGCCTATCATACCTCTCGGTGTGACTTACGATGGGGCTCTTTACTATGGCCTCAGGAATGATCTGTTCTTTATTTACCTTACTGGACTCGATCCTGAATCGGGAAGGATCATTGATGGTCCAAAGAAGCTGTCTCTGCCTTTTGAAGGACATAACAGCGATCCTTGCTTTTCTCCGGATGGTGATCGCCTGGCGTATATTTCGGATCGTGATGTTTTTCGAAAATTTACTGACCCGGTTCTCTGCATTCACAATCTTAAAAGCGGAGAGAATACAGAAGTCAGCCCGAATTTGAAAGTTTTTCAACAACCGCGATGGGCTCCGGACGGCAGCAAAATTCATGTCATGGGATGCGTCAAGGAATGGGATTGGGCTATTTACAGCATCGATTCTCAAACAAAAAAGGTTGAACCTGTTATCCCGCCAGAAGTAGACAGCGATGTTTGCGGTCACTGCTGGGCTGAAAGTGGAAATTCCATCTATTATTTAAGGGTAAAAGCGATTGCCGAAGGATCGACCATACTCAATAATCGGATTATTCACCACAATCTAGAGACAGGTCGAGAAAAAGAAATAGGTGCATTTCAATCCGTCAATTCAACTAATGAGCTTTTTGGCATTTCTCCTGATGGTAAAAAATTGTTTTTTGTCCAAAGAGATACTAATCAAAACAAAGATATAATCAATGTTATTCCTGTATCAGGTGGGAATTCCCAAAAAATTTGTATATTAGATCTTAATAAATACATGATCATGGACCTGACGTGGACTTCAGATGGACGTTTTATCATCTTTTCTTCTTTAAGTCGGTCAGAGGAGTCCGAGGGTCAATGTGAATTGATGAGAGTCTCCGCAGAAGGTGGAAATCCCGAGAAGTTAGGAATCTCAATGCATGTAATTTCTTACTTGAGTATTCACCCCGAGGGACGGAAAATTGCCTTTTCTGCCAAGGGCCAAACCCGGAAACCCACTGAAATCTGGGTGATGGAGAATTTTCTGCCGAAAGGGAACACCAAGAAATAATCGAACTCTAGATCTCACAATTTTAGAGAAAACAGGCCTGCTAGAGCCTTTGATACTACCAGTAATCCTTGATATTCTTCTCCCAGCAAGACAATGGAAATCAAAGCAAGTATTTATTAATAACATCTTTATAATTCCGGCAGATGGCGGAGAATCCAGACAGCTTACATCTGAATCGGATAAGGTTGCAGGGTCAACAATTGATTGGTCACCTGATGGAAAATCAATAGCTTGTTTTTCCAAGGATAAAACTATTAAAGTTATCCCTGTAGAAAGGGGAGAATCTAGGGAAGTCGTAAAAATAGAAAGCATAAGCAGGCATAATGAGTTATCCTGGTCGTCCGATGGGAAGAAGATTGCCTATGCATCAAAGGGAAGTATCTGGGTGGTTTCCAAAGACGGAAGGGAGCCAAGTGAGGTCAAAACAGGTCTTGATTCAATGGCAGACAAGATTGACTGGTCGCCCGATGGAAAAAAGATAGCTTTCTCTGCTTCAAAAGGTGGAGACGTAGAGCTTTGGCTGATGGAAGATTTCCTGCCTTTAGTAACAGGCAAAAAGTAAAAAAACCATCTATCCAATAACCTTAAACATGGAATATTGAGACCAAACTCCCAAGCTCTCATAAACAACTTGTTTTTGGTGGAAGGGTTTTTTAAAATTAGACCCAGGAATAATTGATCCGTATCTACTCATAGTAACTCCTATTCTACCACGCATCGTACCTCCCACAGTGTCACTAATGTATCTGAACGAGTACAACCTTTCAACCCAGCCAGCCCCGTTAAATAAAATGGGGACATGATACCCATTTCCTATTTTTTATATCATCCAGTTTTTTTAGAAAAGACAGGTCGAATATTGAGCCTGTAGAAGAGACCGTCGAAAAAAGGGAAATAGATATCGTTTCTCTATGCTGATCAAATTATCCTTTTTCTATTATCTCTAGAATAAATCTCTTTTTCAGCTTCATTCCAGCAGCACCGAGAATAACTCTGATAGCCTGAACGTTTCTTCCCTGTTTTCCAATAACCTTGCCTATATCTTCAGGAGCAACCTTTAATTCTAGGATCGAGGCCTGTTCCCCGTCTAATTGGGAAACCTGCACCTTGTCCGGATTGTCTACTAATGACTTGGCAATCAATTCAACGAGTTCTTTCACTGTAACCTCCTCTAAACTTTAAATTACTTTTTTCAATCAAGCTCATGGACTGTAATTATTTTTTTCTTCTTCTCCGACGGGAAGGGATCGTTAGTTGCAATAAAAGCTTATTTTTCTCGCTCTTTCTTGGTGGTCTCTTTTTCTGTTCACTCCTTTTCATTCTGGTTCTTCTTATAAAATTTTCAAACTTTTCTTTCCCATTGTGAAGAATGCCCATTATAAGCTCCCTTTGCTGAATTAACCCCTAAACAGGCAGCATTTTTTTCTCTCTCTGGTAATATCCTTTTCCTTCCTACTCACTCGTCTTCCCTTATGAGGCAATTATCAGCATTAGCGTCCTTTTGATCCCTTAAGCTTTCTATTCTATGTAAGATGAGCTAATAAAGCAATTTAGAAAATTACTTGCTCTTCAGCCCAGCCAATCTCTTCCTGGCATCCTCAACCTCAGCAATACCAGGGTCAGCAAGAGGCTGACAGCGCTTCAATCTTAAATTTCTTTCAGAGAACTCACAGATGAATAAAATCCTTTTGCTATCATCTCGGCCAGAATGAGGTTTCCGTCTTTTAGTCTGATAATTCTATTCCGTACGGCTTTTTTGAGGATACCGAGCGTACCGGTGAGTTTTATGTCCAAAAATCCGGCCTCTCTCCTTGCAGTTCTATCATCACATGCAAAGAAAAATCCTCTGGATTTTGCGACAGCAATGCTGGAAGCCTCGCTAAGACCGAGAGAGACGGAAATCGTTTCATAAAGGGATTTCTCCTCTTTAGTGCTCAAGACAACCTCCTTGAGCCATCCTTCCCTCAGAGAATCCTGGATTTTCGCCAAATCTTTGTGTCCTCTTTGAATCCCTCTCAAGATTTCTGCAGAAACAAACTCTATAACGAAAGCAGAGTTACTGTAAAGGTTTTTAAGGATGAACAGGGACTTGGAGAGGGCAAAATTGGAAAGGCAGCAGCAGTCTAATATGATCTCATGCATTTTCTGTGTCTTGTTTCAAGTCCTTCAGATCCTGGGAATAGATTGGTTTACCATGCTCCTTTAAGTAATTTCTCGCGCTGACCGGGTCTTGACTAGGATTGATTAGAATGCCTAGTGGGGTCGTTGGTGATTTTTCTGTTGGCGATTATGGGAGCAAACCCAGCAGTTTAAGAATGTTAATTAAATATAAAAAATAGGTGAATGGGTATTGTGTCAATGATTTTCGATGGTTTTTGTCAGAAGTTTTTTTATTTAACAAAATACATCTTAGAATAGTCATTATAATTCTTTAAATAGCCCTTTTAATGAATTTTCTAAATTCATCCTTGTTTCCTTTTATATAGAGCGGTGGACTTCGAATCCAAAGGTCAGGGGTTCAAATCCTTTCGATGCTAATAATGCCGTTGGGTAATTGATAAAAGTAAAAACAATAACAACTTGATACAGCTCGAAGATTACCATCCTGTTCCAAATGTATAGAATATATTGTTTATGTCAGGGGAGTCTTTACCTCTTATTAAAAAGCACGGGTGGCAATAATAAAAGCAACTCTAGTGTTGGGTACATCAAATAATCCGTCACATTTTAAATTAATACTTAACTTTGGTTTCAACAGTGAAAAATTTGTATTCTTCATACTTTATGGTAGTTTCCGATTTGATGTACTTGCCCTTTTTGCTGAAATAAGCTTCCTCAATAAAAACTTTACTGGGAAACCGAATTCCTTTTTTATCGATGTTGTATTCTGTGATGAAGGTTATCTGCGGTCTTGCTTTATATCTATTTGCTGTTTTTTCGATCTCCACATAATCCCTCATGGATTCTGGAATCCATTCTATCTTCAGAATGCTAAAATCGCTCTCTCTTATCCAGATTTTTCCATAAAGGTGTTTTTGGCTCAATGATGGCTTAGGTACGGCTTCTATTAAAAGTGTCTTTTCTCCCTTTAGAGTCTTTTTTTTGAGTATTTTGTAATCGAGATAATCCTGCCAGTATGTGCTCAGAAGACCAATGGGGCCGAATAATGGTTTTTCAAAATAAAACATCTGTGTTTTCAACTTGGCATTTTTTTCATGTCTTTCTTTTCCGTTCTCCTCTAATAATATTCTCGTCTCCACAACATCCTTGCCTTTTTTAATCAACTGGTAATCATACACAAATGTGTTCTTTCTTATTTTTTTGCTTGGCCCCCAGGCTCCGGGCAAATTCTTGACGATTTTCAGTACCCGGTTCCCGGAAGCCCACTCCGGGCTCACATCAATTTTTTCTGTTATGTTTTCCTTACATACAAAGTCAAACGCTGCGTTTTCCAATTTTTTACAGTATTTTCCGGCTTTTGCCAGAATATCGGCTAATTTTGTCTGGCTTTTGAGATCTTGAGGTGAAACTTGCAAAGAAAGGATTAAAATTAACCACGCCAAAAAAATGGGAAACAATCTGTTTTGATGCTTCATCTCTTATTCCTTATTTTTTCCTTCAGAATCTTTATGACCTCTTTAAGCTCTTCTTGTTTAGGATTCATTTCCAAAGATTTCTCCCAAGCCCTTAAAGCCTCCTTGTCATTGCCCGATTGATAATTGCAGAGGGCTATTGAATTCAAAATATCGAAGCTTGATCCTTCGTGAGAAATGTATTGTTTATAAAAGTCAATTGCTTTCTCATATTCTTCAAGTCCTTGATGAGCAATGCCCAAAAATTTATAGAGGATATATTTTTCAACGGGCCTATTCAGGAAAGGAATCAAAATTTCCTGAATTTTCTTGTATTCCTTCAAAGATAAGAGCGCTCGGGCATAGTTCAAAGCATACTGAAGGGAATCCGTATCTCCATTATATGCTTTTTCTAACACATCACGACCGCTTGTCATTTCCCCCTTATTGAGGTACTGGCTGCCCAATAGAAATAAGTATGAGGGATCATCTAAAGGGGGATAGGTTTGATTCAGTATCCAGGATTCAGGTAATGGTCTTGCATGAACAGAAAATTCTTCTTTATTGGAAAGAATGCCTCTTCCTTCCTCTTCCAAAAGGGACACTGTTAATGTGTAGTCACCAACAGGAAATTGCTCTAAGGAGATTTCTTCAAAGATGTATCGCTTATCTTCATACTCAGCGAGCTTTTTTCTACTCGTCTGAAATGGCTCCCCTTCTCTATAGAATGCAAATTCCATAATTCCGTTTTCCTGCAAAACCGGGCTTAATCCATAAACCTGAAAAAATATGTACAGTTTATCCGTTTGAGAAAATCTTTTTCTCAGCGAAGGGTAGACTTGAAGATTCCCTATCTTAAAGGCCTTGTTAAATTGGCCGTATGGCGAGTCTTGATTCACCCTGTCCGCCAAGATCAGAGAGCCCATCAGAGAGGATCCTGGCTCTGGCACTAGTACATCCTTTTCGAAAGAGGTGAATTCCTTGGAGACAGTGTTCTCCAGCAGGAGGTTGAATCTGTAATTCCCGGGAATTAACGGAAAAGAATCGTAAAGATGAAAGGGTCGTTCTCTTATTTTCTTTAGCTGTTCCCCTCTCATCTCAATCGGAAAATTCCTTTCCTGCTGAAAAATGGTTCTTTCCTCAATGTCCGTCACCCTGATGGTAGCCTTAATGTTGGCAAGATACTTGTTTTCAAAAAGATCAACAGAAAGAGTCTCAGGTTCTATAGCATAATTGATAAAGTATATCCCTGAGGATGCCTGGACAACATCAACTCTTGATCGATTCCTGATATAATAGACCGAATAGCTGACCTCTACGGAAGCCTTTCGTTCCAGAAACTCGTAGGCATAGTCATCCTCGACTTTTCTGTAGGGATAGGTATGGGCCTCACTCACCAAAATGGTAGAAGGCATCCGCAGCGTCCAGCCGCTGGCCAGCGTCATGCCTTGACCGGGAAAAGACGATAGAGAAGCCGCGGCCAACTCGACAGACACGCTCTCTGCTATTAAACCATAAGCATACGTATCATATTCATCGTCTGTGGAACATTTGCCGCACTTCCACGAAAGCGGTGATAGATTTCTCGGGCCATCAGCAATCGGATTATACAGTACAAATTCTCCTCCCCCGTATCTCTTAAAAAATAAGAGGCGGAAATGAGCTGGCTGTCCGTATCTAGGATTCCCCTTATAATACCAAATTTCCGCAGGATAGATTTCTGCTGTACTGAAATGTTCGATCTGCTGAGGCGCTCCTAACGTAATGTAGATCCTTCCCCTATCTGTTCTCCAACTATTTTTCAGCCTGGTCTGTCCCCACATTCTGGTGGTATTGACATACTCTATTCTTCTGTAGTGTTCTTCTTTGAACTCATTTTTAGGAGTTCCGGGCGTGGGATCTCTCTGCCGCCAAAATTCTTCTATGAAAAGATCCCTTTCTTTATCTGTTTCCAGCTTATAAAAAACTTCTTTCTCTGCAGGTGTAATGATATAGACGACCTCCTTCTCAATCCATTTTTTGTATTGAGGGGGAAGCTTGGATTTATCTTTTGCAGACGTGAAAGTGAAAAATAAGCACAAAAGAAAGAAAATATGGACAAATAGAGGAAAGCTCTTTGATTTCATGTTCCCATCTTTAAATAATTATATCACATCCAAATCGACAAGTTCAACGGCTAGAAAAGAGAAATAAATCAACCGAAACCTCCAAATCATCAAGTTTAAGGTAGATTCAGCTACTATCAGAAGTTCCTGCTGGACAATATGAGGGGGAGGTAGCCGGTCAGCTTCAAAGGTCAGATCGAGATGGGCGATGATCTTATCGATTTCCAATTCAATCCGATTCAACAGGTGAGACATGCCATTTTCTCCTTAAAAAGATTACGACACGGCTCACCAGCCGCATTCTGAGGAATTACATATTATCATCAGCATGAAAGATTTTCCAAATCCCTTTCAATGATGTTCATGATCTATCATCATTAGATCAATCAATTCTTCTTTACAGAGAGCCAAACATGCAATCTGAAATTGAAAAAATGAAAATTCAGGGGAAATCCTCCCTGTTGATTTTTCAATCCGTGTCAAAATTTTTCTTTTATTTTGATCAGTTCCTTTTCCGCTTCCTCCAGTAAATCGTGAAGCGCTTTTCTCAGAGGCCGGATCTCGTTGACGAGGCCGACGCTTTGCCCCGCCATGACCGAGCCCTCGACGATATCTCCTTCTTTAACCGCTCGTCGAAGCGCCCCTGTCCAGAACTTCTCGATCCTGAACTGGGCATCTTCATGGGAAATCTCTTTGAGCTTTCTTCTTTTGATGAGCTCGATCTGCAGTTCGGAAAATTGATCGAGTGCCTTGTTTCTCAAGGCGCGGACAGCCACTACCTTGAGTTCTGATCCTATCTGGGGAGTCGCTACGGCGTCCCTTGCTTTGGCTTTGGCGAAAGCGTCCTTGAATCGAGGGTGTGTTCGGCATTCGTCTGTCATGACAAAAAATGTCCCCATTTGAACGCCCGATGCTCCCATAAGAAGAAGATGAGCGATGTACTTGCCTGTGGCAATGCCTCCTGCTACGAACACGGGGACTTCATTGATTTTGAACAGAACCTGTTGGAGGAGAATGCCAAGGGATACGTGTCCGACATGTCCACCGGCTTCATTGCCCTCCAGGATCAAAGCATCCACGCCCCTGTCGATGAGCCGGCGGGCGACGGATTCCGATGACGCGAAGCTCAGAACCTTGGCCCCTCCTTCTTTGGCGAAACGAATTTCCGGTTCTCGCGGGAAGCTTCCCGCGAAAACGATAAACGGAATCCCGTTTCGTGCAGCAATTTTCAAGTGGTCCTTGTAATTAGGAGCGATGGTGATCAGGTTCACGGCAAAGGGATGGGAAGTTGATGCTTTTGTTTTTTTTATTTCCGAATCCAGTAGTGCCGGCTCCATATTTCCCGCAGCCAGACATCCGAAGGCATGAGCATTGGAGACAGAAGAAACAAAAGAGCTGTTCGAGATCCATGTCATGGCTCCGGCAATGATGGGATAGCGAACTCCCAGAAATTGCTTTCCTCTCTTCCAGAGTTTTTCAAGATTTTTCATTTTGTCTTCCTACAATGCATAGTGGATTTGTTTTCCAATAAAAACCAATTATATAGAATTTCTCCTCTGAAATTAAAACAATGGTTAAAAATATTGAATTCATCCGCATGCAGGTTGAAGTCCTGGATTTTCAATATTCACCAAATGCATCGTGCGGCCTAGTCCGAACTTAAAAAAATTGTCGCCTATCACAATATTGTCCTCCTTATTATATTGTAAGGAGATATACCTAAAATTACGACCCATTCTGGTCTGAATCGACAATACTATTATACTGACGGAGTTGAAACATGTGCAGACCATATAAGGCCTAGGGAAGCAAAAGAATAATTTTCCCTTTGGCCTTGGAACTCTAAAACCCAACCGGGGTTTCTTTCCGCATTAAATTGTCACCATTATAAGCTTTTGTTGGGGAGAGTGTTGAAAAATTATAAAGTATATGTAACATAATGATATGATATGTTTCTTGTTCCTCTTGCGGCTTATACAGTAAAAATAGTCGATGGAACCAAACTTAAATTGCTTGTTGGTATTGGGACTTTGATTCTTGGAGCCCTCATACTTGGCAAAATCTTTCTGTGGCAGAGCAGCTGGTACAGCAGGATAATTATTATTGATATTCTTTGAGAAAAGCATAAAAGTTTAGCTCGTTAGCATCCAGTCCGTAGCGATAAACATACCTGCTGGCTAATCGTGATGAAAAGATTGCTCTCAGGTAAGAATCTGGAACGCGGTGGAGTACTTTGTCCAACCCGATTTCCTCTATGAGTATAGAAGGACAGTATTCCTCGATGACCTTACTGAATAAACTTTTGTTTTCCACCAACTCCGATGCATAGATACTGTCTGTGACAGCGTTAATTTTCTCGCTGATTAAATCTGATAGAACGGCTCTTGGGATGTTTTTCTGTTTGTTCTCTTTCCATATGGTTTCGAATTCCAATGAAGCATTTTCTTTGATGACGGCTACGATTTCTTCGATATATTTTTTGCGGAATACAGGAATTTGCCCATTTTTAACACACATAAGCTTGTCATATTCGTCGTCGGTTAATGCTAGGCTTATAATTACTTCAAGAGAAGAGGATGTCACGCCTCCTTTGTTTGCAGAAGCATCCTTATAGATGATGACTCCATGTTCTTCGAGGCGCAGACGGGCTTGCTGTGTGATAAATAGATTGGCTCCCTCTGCGATAAATTTAAATCTTGGGCGGCCTTCCTCATCGATAAATTGTTTCCAGTTATTGATATTGATAGATCCGGGCCTTCCGCCACAAGGAACAAAAAGGTCGGCCTGAAATTTAGGGTTAAGGTGAAAGTTATTACGGAACTCAAGGCCATTGACAACCTTCTCGCCATCAGGCAGAGTCACATTTTCGTCTTTTATGGTTACGCAGAATCCCTTAGGGGAAAGAAGATTGCGTTTGAAATGCTCGACTGTTAGCCTTTGCTTTGCCAAGCTGGTTAGCTCTTTCCTGTTAATTCCCTCTGGGTCGTAGAGAACGCCAGAGCCATCGATGATGGCTAAAATTTTATCTCGAGAGATTAAGATTTCATTGCTTCCTAAATCTCCGTCGGGTCCTCCTGTCATTACCTTTGTGATGTTTTCTTCTTTCAGGTCTTCTTTTTCCAATGTATTGAGGACATATTGGTGGACAGAGTTTGAAGTCATTCCATCGATGTCATGAGGGATTCCTCCCATAGAGACTGGTTTTCCAGTGGAGAATGCCCTCCAGTAAGGAAATCCTCGAGTTTTCGCTTGTAAAGCCGCCCACTCCATCAATTCGGCTGTTCCTTCATCAGGGCCCAGGAAGAGGATCACTTCTTTGCCGTAATAGTCGATAATGCTGTCATCGGGAAGCAGCAGGTCAAGTAATCCATTGACGTATTTTTTGAAAGCTGTTTCAGTCTGGTCTTGATATTCCCATCTAAGAAGAATTGTGCCTTTTGAGCCTCCTTCTGGAATATCTTTGTTTTTGCGTTGTTGCGTGAGGGCAAGATTGTAATTCTCATCAAAAATGAAATCAGAATTCAAAATGTAGTTCTGAATATTATTAGAACGCACAATACGAATGCCTCCTCGTGCAACATCCCTGAAACGAATATGAAAACCTCTCAGTTCTGCAGCAATCACCTGGAAGAGACCAAATGGAGTCTCAGGGTAATCGACTTTATTGAGAAATTCAGGTGTGTACATGAAAGCTAAAGACGTTTTGTCCTTTTTGAAAAAGTTCGTTCTCTGTATGATTTTGATAAACAGGATAACAGCTGTAAATATTTCTCTATCAGTATCTGTAGGAATGCATTTTATCAATTCTTTCTCAGCTTGAGCCATCTCCTGTTCGATATCATGTTCTTTGTAAAAAGGATTGAATTTTTTATCAAAAAGCTTGAAGAGGTTTTTGAGATATACGTGGTATTCTAAGAAGGCCCCCCAGACCCTTGGTTCTGTATAAGTATCTTTGGCCAAGTTTGTTTTTAAGCTTCTTAAAATACCAAGCAATTCGGGAAAATCTTTCAGATGTTCGGCGAGTTTAAGATATTCTTCGTTATAGACACTTAAAAATTGATGGGCAAAACTCCATGCAGAGACACCAAATACTGTTTCTTGTGCATCGAGCTTTCCCTCACGGAAGAGCACAGAGATAGGGCTTTCCGGGATAACATAAACAAGACTGATATCTTCGGCAAGAACCTGGATGACTTCTTTATCATTGGGGTCAGGCAGATAAATCACATACACTGTTTTCCCGTTGGCGAATTGTTCAATATATTTGCGGTTAGATATAAGACTATGGGAGTTCAAAACATCTGAAACATTGGAAAAAAAACGCTTGCTCGTATCTCTTTCTGTAACTATCATTATTCTCAATTCGTTTGTTTCTGTTTTATGAGTAATTTCGATTAAAGGTGTTTCCAGGCCTTTGGATTTATTCAATAAATCCTGGTATCTCTTACGAGTATCATCTGTAGCTGTTCTTAGAAACTCTTTATCTGCAATCTTCTCTAAACCTCCTTCTTCTGGAGAAATGCCTTCCAAATGGAATGATGGTTTATACACAAGATACATACGCAGGTGTTCAACACCAGCAGCTTTGCCTAAGGAGCGGTATGACTGAATTCTGGAGTTTGGGTATCTTTTTTCGATTCGCTTTTCGATTTCCAGCGCACGATAATGGTAGTCATCAACTAAATATATTGCTTCATATTTAGATTCTGTCCCAAGGTCTATTTTTATAAGTTTTTCTTTTTGAACATTTGCTATGATTTCTGCTGCTTTCAAAGCCTCGATATGGCTTGCGATTGTGGCAATAGGAGTTGTTTTAAAATAATATTCGTCCATGCCCAGGTGAGTACAGTACCAATGGATTTCTTTTCTGACGGCCTCCGGGGAAAAATGCTCATGGCTAAGGATGATTTTTTCAATCGTTTCCAATTGTTCTTCATTAAGAAAACAATTTTCTGCGATTTCTTTTAAACTTTTCATAAGTTATTCTCCTTATAAATGTTCAGAATTGGGTAGGTATAAATCCGATTTTTTTACTAATTGTTATTTTAAAGAAGTATTTTAAGAATAAAGCCATAAGCTCCTTAATTTAAATGATATTATAACATAATATCTCTTTTCCACAAAGGGATTGCCAGCAAATAGAGCCAGGGCGACATAAACAACAAAACGCTCCTTCATAAGATAGACCTAACTGCTGAAATCGAGAAGAAGCAACCATGGAGGCTCTTAGGAATACTTTCCCTTCTCATCAGCTTCGGTCAGAAGTTCCTGCTGGAGAACTCGGGGCGGAGAAGGGCGTTCAGCATGAAAAGTGAGCTTGAGAAGGGTGATGATCCTGTCCACTGCGGAATAATCGGTTATGAAAGCGATCACTCTCATCGCATGTAGGACAAATGAGAGGATCGATCTCATAGACCTTGCGTATCATCTTTGCTCAGCCTTTGGATGGCAGGTGTTGTTCCTCCTGGATGATCGGAAGCTGGTAGGTTTCGACTCCGGCCTTTCGCATTTTGCCTCTGTGGGCATTGGAGTACAGCCCGTAACACGTAGTCCATATCGCTTTTTTGCCTGAAAAAGCCATTGTCGCCACTTTCGGTGATCTCTGGCAAATTTGAAGAGGAATTTCCTTTTATGACATCTCTGTGTCAGATGCCAGGTATAACCTGGCAGGAAATAACGAAATGCCCGGACCATTTTCCTTCTCTCTTAATTAGACGTTTTGGCGGCCCAAAATTCTCAATTAAGGCCATATTTCCGGGAAAATAATGAGTGATCTCATTTGTTTAGAGTCAGTTGCACAGGTCTGACCCTATTTAACTGCCTATTTAACCGCCTGTGTTTTCCAATCATTGCGATTTTTTCTAAACAAAAAGTTTTCCCGGATTACCAGACTAAAAGCCAGCTTATTTTCCTAAGGGGTGGGCTTGATTCTTTCTGGGTTTACTCTATAATACGTATGATAGTCTGGACTATCTAAGGAATGTGGAAAGGGCCTGGACTGTTAGGAGAATTATTATGGAATTACCTAAACTGGGTTCGATCAAGCTGCCTAAAGTTGAACTGCCGAAATGGAAATTGCCTGAACTGAAGTTCCCCTACTTTGAAATTCCAAAATTAAAAATAGGTGATAGCACGGCTGACATCCCCATTATTCAAGGTGGAATGGGAGTCGGTATCTCCCTCTCCGGGTTGGCATCAGCAGTTGCTAACCAAGGCGGGATCGGTGTCATCGCCGCCAATGCCATCGGTATGGTGGAGCGGGATTATTTTAAAAATGGCAAAGAAGCCAACATCCGGGTGCTGAGAAAGGAAATCCGAAAGGCAAAGAAAAAAACAGATGGGATTATCGGCGTCAATATCATGGTGGCCGTAAATGACTATCCTGATCTCTTGCAAGTGTGCATCGAAGAGAGAGTGGATGTTGTATTTATCGGAGCCGGCCTTCCTGTAAGAGGGATTCCGATCGATGCACTGAGGAAAGCCAACGTGAAGCTCGTACCCATTGTCAGTTCCGGCAGAGCCGTTAGACTCATATTTTCCGTCTGGCAAAAAAAGTATCATGATATTCCGGATGGGGTTGTTGTAGAAGGCCCAAAGGCTGGAGGGCATCTTGGGTTTAAGCAAGAACAGATAAGCGATCCGGCTTACAGGCTCGAAAACCTTGTTCCGGATGTTATCAAAGCACTCAAGGATTTTGAAAAATCATTCAGCCGCAAGATCCCGGTCATTGCCGCGGGGGGCATATTCACCGGCAAGGACATCCACAAGTTTCTCAAAATGGGAGCTGCGGGTGTTCAGATGGCATCCCGCTTTGTGGCGACCAAAGAGTGCGATGCGGATATCCGATTTAAAGAAGCCTACCTGAAAAGCAAAAAGGAAGACATCATCATCATAAAAAGCCCTGTCGGGCTTCCCGGGAGAGCCATCACCAGCCCCTTTCTTGAAAGAGTACAAAGTGGAAAGCGGGAGACATTCCGCTGCCCCTGGCAATGTCTTTCTAGCTGCGGTGCCGACAAGGCAAATTACTGCATTTCCATTGCCCTAAATAATGCCCGCCTGGGGAACCTGAAAAAGGGTTTCGCCTTTGCTGGAGAGAATGCTTATCGCATAAAAGAGATCGTCTCTGTGAAAGACCTCATGCTCTCACTGACAGGGGAATTACAGTCTGCGGCTGACAAGTGGATTGTGAATTTAAAAAATGAATATGAAAAGACGTCGAAAAAACTGCATGAATTGAAAGAAGCTTTTCAGAAGCTGAAAAAAGATTACGCATCTGTTGTTGAGAAAGGCAGTAAAACATTTAATTTGGACCTGAAAAACCTTTCGAACAAAAAATTCAAACTGATAGAAGAATACATGGAATACTCAAAGAAACTTAAAAAAGATTTAAATCTAATTCCTTCCGTCTGTAGAACTCGGGATGGGGGAGAGGGCGTTCGGCATGAAAAAGGAGCTTGAGAAGGGTGATGATCCTGTCCAATGAGGAATAATCGGTTACGAAAGCGATCACTCTCATCCGGCCACCGCATGTAGGAGACATATGAGAGGATCAATCTCAAGACTTTCCTGATCAACTCTGCCCAGCCTCTGGATGGCAGGTGTTGTTCCTCCTGGATGATCGGAAGCTGGTAGGTTTTGACTCTAAGGGAAGCCAGGGCTTTAAGGTCTCTGGCTTCCAGGCATATCCCCATTATAAGATGTAATATTAACTATTTTTTCCTTACCCATTTATTATCTTTGTATTCTTGAATTTCAAAATTGTATCTTTTCACAAATCTATACCCACTTTCGGTAGCGACAGCATAGGCTTTACCGTTCTTAAAGAACAAAAATGCAGAGAAGACTCCCTCAGCCGGCATCGGTGTTTTGAAATGCGCAATGTATCTTCCTTCTTGATCAAAAATGTCGAAAAGTGTGTATTCATCTTCAACGGAATCAACTGTCACGGCCAGCCATCCATTCTCCATCAAAGTGAAATTTTGATAGGCAG
>Ga0307379_10000877_pt1 | contig 48843 bp, 61 predicted proteins | sample UN2MG_FD_202237 | JGI IMG/M metagenome (GOLD analysis project Ga0307379, IMG submission 202237) | Soil microbial communities from Risofladan, Vaasa, Finland - UN-2 | ecosystem: Environmental > Terrestrial > Soil > Coastal area > Acid sulfate soil | place: Finland: Risofladan, Vaasa | collected... | reverse complement strand
ACAATGTTGAAGGACAGCAGTATTTGATACACGACAAGAAGAAGCATTAGAGTGAAGATGACCACATACTTACCTTTTAGCGTACGCATACCTTCTCCTTTCAGAGTATAGTGACGACAGAACACTCTCTGCATCGTCGTTTGTGATGATTCTGGCCTGTGCATTTTTAATGTGAACGACCTTGGGATCATAGTAAACAGGGTGGTCTTCGATGAAAGAGATCTCCAGCAGCAATCCCAGGCTCGTATCTTCCGACCAGTTCTGGTCGAATATGAGGTTACCCAGGCTGTATACGATCAACCCCCCCCTGTATATTTCTATATCCTGGATAACGTGAGGATGGGTACCGAGAACCACATCCGCCCCGAGGTCTACCAGCTTCCGCATCCTCTTTATTTTCTCTTCCTCCGGGTGCTTCGTGTATTCGATACCGGAGTGGACGAGAACAACAAGAAGATCGTACTTTCTCTTGATTTCGCCGATCTCTTCCTCGATGCTTTCATCGTCAATAGAAAGGGTAATCATACGGGCCCTGGGCTCATCAACAGACAGGGGATAGATTTCGTTATAGGACAAAAACGCGACGCTTGTTCGACCCGCGTACACCACCGCCGGTGTTAGGGCCTCCTCCCTCGACCTACCGACCCCGGTGTACTGTATGCCTTTCTTCCGCAGGAGATCCATTGTTTCGGATATCGCTCCGACTCCCCAGTCGAATGCGTGGTTGTTGGCGAGTGTTATCACGTCGAAACCGGAAAAAGTCAGCCCTTCTATGGCACCGGGGGCGGCCCTGAAATATATGCCCTTGAAAGGAAAAAACTTCTTTCCCCCGGAGGAGAGGGGAGATTCCAGATTTGCAACCGAAATGTCGTGCTTGTCTATCTCTCTCGCAATATCCAGGAAAGGATAGCTGTACCCGTGCCTCTTCATATATTTTCCGGTTCCCCTCGCGAGCATTACATCTCCTCCCGCAATAATCGTGAAGGAGCGGTCCAGCCAGCCTCCGAAATCGTAAAGAAGCTCGTCACCGGCCCCGGAGTAAAATAATCCCTCTTTCCTGACCTGCAGGTGCGCCCTGAACGCCTTGGAATAACTGCCGTTTCTGATGTTTGAAATGCTCGGCAGAACTCCGTCCACCGGCAGCGGGCGCTGTTCGAGCGTAAGGTCCTGGTAGGAGATTACCCTCGTTCCCTTCCGGCTGACGGACCGGGTACCGCGGTCCAGCAGGATATCATCAAACTCATCCCCGGTGACCGAACCAGTGCCGCTCGCCTTTTTTTCGACTATGACCTTCACCAGGAGGTAGCGGTAGCTTTCCATTTCGTAGAGATTACACTTCGCCGGTTCCCGGGTAATAAAGAGAGCGTCGGGGTGCGACATGACGAACCTTGAAATTTCAACCGGATCGAAAGAGTGACTTTGGACCTCATATCCTGCTTCCTCGAGTCTCTCCGCCACATCCTGAACTATGACGGCGCTTTCGGGAAGGCCCGCATCATAAAAAACAGAGATATCTTTGTTGCCGTTTGGACCTTCGCCGTTCCTGCGGTCCGTTTTTGCAAGAAACGAAAAGAAGACAAATGCACCGGCTACCAGTATAAGCACCAGATAGAGCCTCTTCATGCCCTTTACACCCTGTCTGTAATGTCCGTTCGGACTTAGTCGAACGGGTTCGTCGAACGGGTTATTCAAAAAAAAGGTAATTGTTGATACTTTATAAATCTAATATATTATAATAATAACTGCTCACTAGTAAAAAGTAATTAGTTCTTGACGGCAAAACATACTTAGCCTGAGCTAAGTATCGTAAAAGTACTGTGTACTTTTTAGCTGTGTACTTTTTATTAGTCGCTGTATCCAAAAATCTATCAGGGATCTTACTTAAAAAGGCTAATCGTAGATGGAGAGATTCTACAAGGGTGTTCCCGGCTCGGGCCGCATCGCTTTCGGAAACGCGATCGTATTCCGGAAGTCGAATATTTTCATCCCCAGGTATGATATAGCGAAGGATGATAACACCGTAGGCCGGGAGATAGAGAAGCTCGAATCGGCCATCATGATCACGAAGAACGAGCTGGAAGATCTGAAGTCCGATCTAAAGAAGGACCATTCGGCACTCGAGACCGGCTATATAGACACAACGATACTCATGCTCGATGACCCTCTCATCAGGGAGAAGGTTACCAACCGAATCATCGAGAGCTACCTCAATATCGAGTGGGTTTTCAATGAAGTGATCGAGGAGATTGCGGACAAGCTCTCCGATTCAGAGGACACCTATTTCAGGGAACGCGCGCCGGACGTGCTTTCCATCGGGAGAAAAGTGCTGAAGAACCTGCTCGGGAGCGAGGATCTCGATATACCCGAAAATGTTGAAAACCCGATCATAGTTGCTCATACCCTCTCGCCTCCCGAGATAGTCACCTTCTACAAGAAGAAAGTGAAAGCATTTGTCACGGAGATCGGCGGCAAGACCTCCCACGTCACGATCATGGCAAGGGACCTGAAGATACCGGCAGTGGTGGGTATAGAGGACATATCGAAACTGGTGAATACCGGCGAGGAGATAATCGTCGACGGGACTATAGGCACTATTGTAGTAAATCCCGAGAAAGATACAGTATCACTTTACAGATACAGGGAGAAGAAGTACGAGAAGAACGAAAGCACTCTGGGGAAGCTCGAGACGAGGGAATCCACTCTGAAGGGGGGAGAAGAGGTAATTCTCATGGCGAACATGGATGTCGAGGAGGAGCTCGTACTTATCGAAAAGAGTAACTGCAAGGGTATTGGGCTCTTCAGAACAGAGTACCTCTTCCTCAACAGGAGTGAATCGCCGACAGAAGAGGAGCAGTTCGAGATCTACAGGAAGATCATCAAAAAGCTCCACCCTAACGAGGTAACGATTCGGGTCATCGATATAGGCGGCGATAAAAAGCCGCCGTACATGGACTACTACGAGGAGAAGAACCCATTCCTCGGGTGGAGAGGCATCCGGTATGCCCTCTCGCACAAACCCATCCTCAAAGGACAGATAAAGGCCATTTTGAAGGCCTCTCTCTCCGGCAACGCCCGGATCATGTTTCCGATGGTGAACGACCTCGACGAGATCGAAGAGATATTTTCAGTTATGGAGCTCTGCAAGACGGAGCTGACTAAGGACGGCATCCCTTTCAATCCAGACCTCCCGCTCGGGATAATGGTCGAAACACCGTCCAGCATCATCCTGCTGGATCTCATCGCAGACCTTGTAGACTTTATCAGCGTCGGTACGAACGACCTCATACAGTACACTCTCGCGATAGACAGGGGTAACGGGATGGTGGCGACAGAGTTCGATCCTATTCACCCGGCCATTCTCCGTTCACTGAAAAGGATATCCGACATTTCATCCCAGAAGGGGCTTGAAACAAGTATATGCGGTGAAATGGCGGGAGACCCTCTCTATACTCTGCTCCTCATAGGTTTAGGTTACAGGAAGCTGAGTATGAGTCTGATGAGCATCCCCATTGTGAAGAGCATCATAGTCAACTCCTCGTGCGAGGACGCCGAAACCATCGCAAAAAACGCTCTGGAGCTATCATCAAAGATGCAAGTTGGCAGATATATCCGTGAGGAGATGGTCCAGCGATTCAGCTATTTGGAGGATTATTTCAGACAGAATGCCTAAAGAGAAACTTCCAACAGTCGCAATCATCGGTAAGCCGAACGTCGGGAAATCGTCGTTATTCAACCGGCTAATAGGCAGCAGAAAGGCGATAGTGTTCGACGAACCTGGCGTAACCCGGGATGTTAACTACGCAACAGCTCGATACCGAAATATCTCGTTCAGAATTGCAGATTCAACGGGATTCGTGAGGGATAAAGATGTCTCCGAGAGGATCAACCGCCGGTTGATCGAAGAGGCCTCGATTGTAGTATTTACATGCGATATCGAGGGGCTTGGGGCCGAGGATTTCGATATTACAGAGCTTATTCGCAAGAGCGGAAAACCGTGCATTCTCGTAATTAATAAGACAGATAACGAAAAACTATCGCAGCAGATCTACGACTTCTACGACCTCGGTCTCGAGGATCCGATAGCGGTTTCCGCCTTACACGGGCGAAACATCACGGCTCTCCAGGAAACGATCGTCGATAAGCTGCAGCTTCTGAGACAAGAGCCGCCTATCGAAGAACCAGATTCCGCTGTATCGGATGGATCTGCGGCCCGCCGAAAACTTGTGGAAATTGCAATCGTGGGAAAACCGAATGTCGGCAAATCCTCGCTTCTCAACCTCATTGCCTCGCGGACCGTAGCTCTCGTTGCCCCTGAACCCGGCACAACGAGAGATACGGTAGATGAAATAGTCGAATTCGCAGGACAGGAGCTGAAGATTGTCGATACGGCCGGAATAAGAAAAAGAAGAAAGAACCTGCCGAGCGTGGAGTTCTTCAGTATAGTACGCGCGGAGAGGGCGATTAAAAGCTCGACAATAGCGGTACTCCTCATAGATGCAAACATCGGTATCACATCCGGAGACAAGAAGATAGCATCTATCATAGTCCGTGAGAAAAAGGGGCTTATCATTGCGGCCAACAAGTGGGATACCGCAAAACAACGAGGGATGAAAATAAACTCATTCAGGGAGGATGTGTATTACGAATTCCCACACGTAAAGTTTGCAGAAGTAGTGCCTGTTTCGGCAAAGACGGGATATAATAAAATAAAATTATTAAAATCCATATTAACAGTGTGTGATAATTATAACAGAAGGGTCCAAACAGGCGACCTGAACCAGCTCTTGAGGATGTTTACACATCATGGGGGCGGGATAAAGTACGGCTATCAGAAAGCCGCTGCCCCGCCTGTGTTCGAATTTTTTATAAACAAAGCAGCCAAGGATAGCGATAATTTTAAAAGGTTTATAACAAACTCCATAAGAAAGAGCTTTCCTTTTACAGGAGTCCCAATCGAAGTACTCTTGAGGAAGTGATAGTGGTCTTACGTTTTATTGCATTAATCATACTCGCCTGGCTCATCGGAGGAATCCCCACCGGCTTTCTTCTCGTCAAGATAGTCAAAAAGAAGGATGTGAGAGAACACGGGAGCGGGAATATCGGATTTACCAATGTCTTTCGGACTGCAGGGGTCCTTCCAGGTATCGCGGTCCTGATTATCGATGTCGCCAAAGCGTGGGCTGCAACACGCTACCTGTCGACACTTCTCCCCCACCCCGAAATCGCAGGTCTCGTAATTGGTATCCTCGTTATTCTTGGGAACATCTTCAATCCCTTTCTGAGGTTCAGGGGAGGAAAAGGAGTGGCCACAGGGCTCGGAGTAGCCATTGCAGTAAGCCCTCTCGCCGCCCTCTTCAGTGTCGGTACATTCGGGATCGTGGTTCTACTTACCAGGTATGTTTCCGCAGGGTCTATGGCTGCTGCTCTCGTCTTTACCCTGTGCAATATAATCTTTCTTGTGAGGGGTACGAAGGATATCTACACCCTCGTATTTTCCCTGCTCCTCTCTATCGCGGTTTTTGTGAGACATATCACAAATATCCAGAGACTACTACATGGTGAAGAAAACAAAATTGGAAAACGAGAAAACAACGGCTCTTAACTTCTACACAATAGGAGATGTAGCAGACCTTACGGGCATAAAACAGTATGTTCTGCGGTACTGGGAGAAGGAGTTCCCGTTTCTCCAGCCGATGAAAAACAAGGCCGGGCACAGGCTCTACACCAGGAGGGACATATTTATCATACGGAGTATTCAGGAGCTTCTCTATGAAAAGGGATACAGCATAGCCGGGGCCAAGAAGGTGCTGTGGAAGATACTCCTCGGAGAACAGGACAGCTCGGTGAGGAAGATACTGGAGGAGCTGAAAGCTGACCTGGAGGAGGTCCTCGAGGTATTGGAGAAGAATCTCAGTACCTGAGATCCATGAGCTCCTGAAACGCGCTCTTGGAGCCGATGGTTCCGAGAAGTTCCACCTTCCTTTTAAAATCATCTACAGATGCGAATGAAAAGCTTATCGAAAAGTTCCACTGTTCGAAGTCCTGCGGTATGGTGAGGTGCAGCTCAGGGCCCATGCCCACCTTGCGAAGCGTTTCGTAGAATTTCTTTTTGTACTGTGTAATGTACGGGTACCGGATTCTCTCTATCGCTTCATAAACCTTCTGGCCCTTGTGCGGCGGGTCGATCTGCATCTTCAAAATATCTTTAATCTCCCTGCGTTCTATCAGCCTTTCGACTTCCAAACCATCCCGCTGAACAATATCGTATATCATCGAAAGCAGGCTGTTTCTCTTTTTTATACCGAGCTTTATTCCGGCTGCAAACCGGGAAACCCGGACCCAGTCTCGCCTCTCGAACGCGAATATCTCAAAAGCGGTGAGTATATCAAGTTTTCCATTCAAAACGAGCTTCTTCAGAGTATCGGGCGCGCCTGCAAGAGAAACATATCCCTCTATAAACCGCTCGTTTCCCGGGATGCCCAGCAGATGGAGCATGTCCGGGGCCACATTCTTGGAAGGACAGTATAATCGTTTTACCGCTATTGCCGCCTCTATGACATTGAATCCGCCGGTTTCATGCTTTATTCTTATAAGGGACCGCAGGAGAGCGAGCCTGTCACCCATGAGGTCGACAACGAGCGCGTATCGAAGTGGCTTCTTTTCCGTTCTACAGCGCTGTACTTCATCTCTCCCGGAAACCAAGCTGTACAGCTTCCCGTCAAAAACGAGGAGAGGAAACCCGCTGAAACCGGTTTCTTTCTCTCTCCCGTATTCGAGACAGAATTCATCATCCGTACGGATATCATTTGCCCCTATTTTTTCTTCTATGCGGAACTCTTCCATGGCCGTTTCCTGTTTATAATATTTTTACCAGAAAATGGGCGTGAGGCAGGTTCATCCGACAGGTGTATCTTGTTCGAAAAAAATCAAAAATAAAAAACAGACCTGTAGTAAGCCGGGTTCTGTTCTAACGGTCATCTATCTAAGCGGCCTACCCATGAGGCACAGGCGGGTCCACCTTAAGCCTGTCTATTTGGCCTTGCTCCGGGAGGGGTTTACAAGCCACTGAAATGTCGCCATTTCAGGCGGTGAGCTCTTACCTCGCCTTTTCACCCTTGCTCGTACAGTTTGCGGTTTTAACCGCAAACCGTGCTAGCGGTTTGTTTTCTGCTGCACTTTCCGTAGGATCGCTCCCCCTGGGGGTTACCCAGCACCCTGCCCTTTAGGAGCCCGGACTTTCCTCTAAGCAGTTTGGCAAAAAAAACCAAACTGCACAGCGACACGATCTACAGGTCTGTATTATATTCTTTGTTGTCAAGGACCCTGTTAACAATCCAGTCCGCAAGGCGGTTTTCTTCTCTCTTAACGTGCACCAAGCGGACGTCTTTGAGTTCCCGAATAAGGTTCGCGGCATCTGAGAATAGGGATTTCATCCGGCTGCTTCGTACTCTGTACGCACCCTTGATCTGCTTGACGAGCAGCTCACTGTCCGAATATAAGGTGATCCTCTTTCCCTTACTGTTTCCGCTGTCAAGCAGATACCTTGCGGCACCGATCAGTGCCCGGTATTCAGCAACGTTGTTCGTACAGATTCCTATCTTCTCCCCGAATCTGTACTGTTCCTTACCGTCCTCGTTGACCACGAATCCGAAAGCGCCTTCTCCCGGGTTTCCTCTGCATCCACCGTCTATGTAGACCTCTACCACCCGCTTGTCCCGCTTCTCAAAGTCCGCTCACACTACAACTTCATCTTCCGACTGCTCCTGTTCGTGGTAGTACAGAATACGAGAGCAGTTGGGACAGAATATGATCGCTTCCTCTCTCCTGACATCATTGATGAACTGGGGAGGCAGTGACATATTACACCCCATACACACACCGTTACGAATGGATATGATGCCTATCCCTTCTTTCTTTTTTACGATCTTTTCGAACTTGTATATTATCTCTTCATCGAGCCCGGAAGAGGTCTTGTCCTTTTCCTTCAGATACTTATCGAGCTCCTTCTGTTTCTTTGTGACGAGATGCTTAACCTCTTTCTCTTTCTCGGCTATCTCATTCTTGAGATTTTCATGCAGCTGTTTCTTCCCTTCGATCTCCTTGTTAAGGGTCTCGATCTCCTGGGTCGCATTTAGCTCCTCTTCCTCGACGATCACGAGCTTCTCGTCAAGCTGCGCAATCTCGCTCGTTAACGCTTCATACTCCTTCTGGGTCTTGATAAGCGGGATCTGGCCCCCGTACTTCTCCTTGCTGCGCTGGAGTTCGCCCTTCTGTTTTTCCAGTTCCTTGAGCTTTTTAGTGTTTTTATCCGCAGCAGTCTCCATCTCCTTGATGCTTCTCTCTATCTTTGCGAACCTTCTCTTGATTTCGTACAGCTCCCTAGGAATCTCCTCCAGTTCCGACTCGGCATCGAACTCCTGCATGAGGATATTCTGTAAAATCTTCAGCTTTTCATACGTCTTTTTCATCTATTGGTCCTTTAGCGTAATCCCTATAACGTCCATAAGAAATATATATGGAATTACGAAAAAAGTAAAGATTCACTGTATTCCATAACTCACGTCAGCCGGAACTGGATCGATAGCTGTCTTTCTTCGGAAGCAGCCGTTTTACGCCATTTTCATCCACACTGACAAATATGACTTTTGTGGAAAACACATGCTTCTCTTCATCTGCACCAGGCTCATCGGAAAAGACCTCTACGCTGTAGGTGATCGATGTTTTCCCCTGATGATGAGGGAGAATGCTGAACCTGAGGATCGATCCGCTTTTTACTCTTGTCTTGAAGTCGATCCTATCCATTGCCCTCGTCACAAGCAGGCAGCCAGGGAAGTCGCGTGCCGCGATGAGCCATGCGTTTTCATCGACCCACTTGAGGAGCTGACCGCCGAAAAGATATCCGTGATGATTCAGGTGCTCCGGCCGCACAATTGTGAATGTATTCATTCGGACCTCCTGATCCTCCTACACATTAAATCTGTCCCAGCTCACCAAACTTCGGAGCTCTTTCCTCGTCTTATCATGACGGCGAGGGTCGCACGGTTTTTCAGGATACCCGAGGGGGAGCAATGCGATGGCCTCATATGTTTCCGGGAGTTTCAGGATGCTGTGGCACTTCATCGCATCGAACCAGCACACCCAGCATGTACCGAGGCCGAGTTCCGCAGCCTGCAGCGTCATATGGTCGGCGGCAATCGCCGCATCTATATCGAGATGGTCCTTTCCGTCTTCCCTCTTCCATGACAGGCTGTGATCACCGCATACTGCAATTATAACAGGCGCGGACTTGATCCAGCTTTCCGAATAGGTAGAAACAACCCGGGCCTTTATCTTTTCTTCACTAAGAACAACGAAATGGAGGGGCTGGTAGTTGCATGCCGAAGGGGCCACCCTCCCTGCCTCGAGAATCTTGAGGAGCTTCTCCTCTTCTACCTGCTGTTTTTTGAATCTTCTCACTGAACATCGCCACTTTGCGAGCTCTAAGAATGTCATATCGCTCCTCCTGTATCGATCGAAAATGTTTACCGCTATATGCCGAGAAAACCGGCATTCGAGCCTTCGGAGTAATGATTATACTGGATCATCCCAAAAATGAGTATCCAATTTTATAGAGTATTAACAAGTGAATTGTCATCAACTGCAAAAAGCGGTCTCAAAACAGAGATTGAAAACACCAGGTTCTTCGATATGGCAGATGCTGCTTGAAACGGCCCCGTTCTGCCGTCGAATAGGCTTTAAAAAACTCTTTTATCTTTCCTGCCCGTCCTGTTTCTGAAAGCGGACGGCACGTGTGTCTTTCTCCCTTCCTGTAGGGACGGCCAGCTCCCTGTAAAGTTCAGGTCTCCGGGTCGTGATGAGCCGGGCCCCGATGCACATATGCAGACGGTCCGCTTCGAGGTCGGCCGTCACCATGGCGTCGTCCGCTTTCCATGTCTCGGCGAGTACTTCTCCGTACGGATCGATTATCATCGCATTTCCGGTCCTCACCTCATTGTCATCAAAGCCGACTCCGTTACTGAAAATCAGAAAAAGGCCGTTGTCATGGGCGCGAGCGGGTAGCCACCTCATGAGCCACCCCCTTCCCTTGGGACCCCGAAACTCGTCCTCTATTGCATCAGGGTCCTTCTTCCTGTTCTCCCAGAGAGATCTGTCTATGAGCCCCATGAGTCGAGGGCTAGGAGAGTCGCATCCGCCGGTCTGATGCGGTGCGAGGAGAACTTCGGCACCGTGCAGTGCGGTGATCCTCACATTCTCGATGAGGTTATTGTCATAGCAGATGAGTATGCCGACTCTGCACCCGTGCGGGGTATCGAATACAGTAAAGCTGTCGCCTGATTCCATATGTTCGCTGATAAAGCAGTGGATCTTGCGGTGTTTGACGGTGCTCCCGTCCGGCATGGCGACAACGTACGTGTTGTAAAGCTTCCCTTCCGGTGAGCGCTCGATCAGCCCGGCGCCGATACTCATCCTGTATTTTTCCGAGAGGCTTCGGAGTTTTCTCGTTGAAGGGCCGGATGGGACTTCTTCACTTAGCGCCTCTATCTCCACTCTTCCCAGGTTCCGGACCCACCAGTATCCGGTGATACACATCTCCGGAAAGGCTATGAGCTCTACTTTGATCCTCGAGGCCTTTTCTACCCAGTGGTCTATTATGTTGAGGTTGTAATCTTTATCACCCTGCCTGTGACAGAACTGAACAGACGCGACCCGTATATCTTTCATACCTGTCCCCCTCTATGTGGTAATTTCTCTCAGGACCAAAACGGCAGCACCAGTACCGTGTGCGAGCGGGCAGCCCCTGAATCACTCGAGAAGATTGAAAAGCCGCCCTTTCAGGACCGATCATGACCGGCCGGTCACCATAATCCTATTTTTTTTCGTACCGGGAGCGGTCATGTTCCTGTCACGTGTAAATATATAAACCTGCAGACCATAACAGTCCTAACTCCTATTTCTCGCAAATCACCGTAAATATTACAGAAAGGGACTTTATCCCCCATTCCTTATGTGCAATCGTAATAAGAAGGTCAATCCCATTCCTTTACGAAGGAATAGGTATTTTGGCGCTTTTCTCACTGTAAACTCTATTTTTTACATCTGGCAAGTCATCATATAAGCCCCTTGCTATGTGAATTGTTTAGAAAACCGCACTAAGAGTGTCCCGTTCGATATATTCTTTTCGACAGATACGCAATCGCGGTCCTTTGAAGCTTCCTGCAGTTTTACTGGGGCGGCCGCACACTTCATCACTTCTCTGCGAGGCGCAAGATCTCTAAAGCGTCTTTCTCGTGCAGCTGCATGAATGATCCTACCGGCCCGCCCTCGGTGCACTTTTTTGCCATCTCCTCATATTTTTCATTCGGAATATCGAGCTCACGCAGAGAGGCTGGAAGTCCGAGCTCTTTGTAGTAGGACTTCAGCCTGCTGATCCCCTCGAGCGCGACCTGCTCCGGGCTCCCGAACGATTGTTCGACGTCCCATACGCGGACTGCGAACTGCGCGACCTTGCCGAGGCAAGTGGCTGGGTCGCTCCCGCACACATAGGTCATCCACGCTGGAAATATAACTGCGAGGCCCGCACCGTGTGGCACGTCGTAAATACCGCTGAGCTCGTGCTCTATCATGTGAGAAGCCCAGTCCCCTGTCCTCCCGCAGGTGAAAAGATCATTGTGCGCGATTGTCCCGGCCCACATTATTTCAGCCCGCGCATCGTAGTTACCGGGTTCCTTGGCTAGTATGCGGGAGTTGTCGATAATAGAGCGCATGGTCCCCTCGATGAGCCTGTCGGACAGATCGACATGCGGAACTTTTGTGAAATAACGTTCCAGCAGGTGGGCCGTTATGTCTGCTACCCCGACCATCGTCTGGTAATCTGACAGTGAGAAGGTCAGCTCCGGGTCAAGGATCGCGAATTTCGGTCTCAGCGTCTCAGACACTATCGCACGCTTGAACCACCCATCCTCGTTTGTAATCACCGCACCGTTGCTCGATTCACTTCCTGCTGCTGGTATGGTAAGCACGACCCCTGTGGGGAGGACCTCGCATATCTCTTCCCCCCCGAACAGGTCCCACACGTCACCCTTGAATGGGACACCCGCGGCTATTGCCTTTGCAGTGTCGATGACGCTCCCCCCCCCAGCGGCGAGAACAAACGTGATCTTCTCCTTTCTGCAAATCTCTATTCCCTTCCTTACGAGTTCGAGCCTGGGGTTTGGCTGCACTCCGGGAAGCTCAGTCCACTTTACTCCCTCCTTCTCGAGGGAAAAGCATATACGGTCGTAAAGGCTCGGTGCAAAACCGCCCCCGTCATTCTTAACAGGGCGCTTTATGCTTCCCTTCCCGTAAACGATAAGGACTTTGTCGGCAAACGGCTTGACGAGCTTTCCGACATCCCTTTCCCTGCCACGGCCGAATACGATCTTTGTCGGATTTAAAAAAGTAAAATCTTCCATATTAGAACTCTCCTTGGATGGGATTAATCAACCGGGTCTGTTGTATAGAATTAAAAGCTGCCTCTTCAGGCAGTATCATCCGCTCAGTACTGAAAACACGACCCCCGTCATTTTTTAAAAAGGGTTACGGCGTTCAATCCGGATAAAGCTCCTGAGGACGCCTTTCAGGGATGCTTTTCGGAGTCGCTCCTGAACCGTAGAACTCGGGAGTCAAAAAAAGACTGCAGAAGCAGTGTCCGTACTCCTCCTGGTCAGGAACGCAGTAGGCGCACGGGCAGATGATATCCCTGTCTTTCTCCCTGTCGCCCCAGGAATCTCTGCACGGGCACTGAAAGTAGCCATAACGATTGTAGTTGATCGTGAGTCCCTCTATAAGGTACCCGAGAATCTCGTCGTCGGGGTTGAGCTTCCATCCCTTATGGGCGGAAACCTTCTCCGCGAACTCCCTTGTGTCCTCTTTCGTTTTATTTTTACTCTTCATGCTCATGATCCTTCCTGACGGTCTGCTACTTCAGACCGAGGGCTGTTTTCCACGATTCCTCAATAAAGCCTATGAGGAAATCTTCCTTGTCGACTATCATTGTCGGGTAGAGCATCCCCGTCTGAAACGTCTCGTAGAATTCATCCTTTATCCTCTTCTTCTCACTCCTCGGTAACTTGTCGATATACACGAACGAGTAACCTACTTTGTGCTCGTTTAAAAAGGCTATCGCCCTCATGCAGAACCCGCACGTGGAGAGTGCAAAGAGCTTCAGATCATGCTCCCCGGGCTCCCCGGGTACATCCGTAAAATCCACATAGTCGAACAATACAAACCTCCTGTTTGTCGTTCTTTAGATCACAGCTTTTTTTGTGTAAGTACTATTATAGACGTTTGTGCATTCTAAAGAAAGAGTTTTTCATGGAGAGGCAGCGGGCTGCGGACGGGGGTTCTCCCGCCTCAGCTCCTCCTTCAGCAGTACCTCTGCATTTCCAACCTGTTATTGTGAAAGCAGTGAAGCAGATAACATTACAACCGCCGTTTCTATATATACAGGAATGTGAGGCCTGGTGGGTTTCTAAAGCGTTGAAAACCGCACTAAAGTGCTAAGAGGTGAAGAAAGGGTTCTCGACCGTTTGCCCCTCGATATAAACAAGAAGGCCGGCCGTAGATACTTTACAAAGACTTAAGTCCTTCCCCTTAATTACTGCCCTTACCGCCGGATTCTCACTCATTCAGTCACAGGTCCTGGGGCACCCTGTACAGCAGGTCCACTTCGAACCCCATCCTTCGGGCCGATTCGACGAGTCCGCTATAAATATCATCATCCATCCTTGGCTCTCTGCAAAGTATCCAGAGGAAGCTGCCCGACGGGCTTCCCACCATCGCATATCCATATTCCTTCTCATCGAGCTCGAGGATCCAATAATCGCTCGAAAACGGCCAGAAGAAGCTTACCTTGAGTTTCCCGGGGGCTTGCGGGTCCGGTACCCAGGCGGTTCCCTTTGCCCTGCTTTGTCTCCCCTCTTTGGAGCCTCTATACCCCTCGTTTAAAACCCCTACCTTTCCGTTATCCTTCAGGGTGTATTTCGCGGTAGTACATACAAGCCCCTTCTCGAAACTGTTGGGCAGCCTGGCGATCTCGTACCATTTACCGGCGTACCGGCTTAGGTCGACCTCTGAAACAACCTGCATCGTGTCTCCTCCTTTCTCTACTGTCGTTGCACAGGCGCAAACCAGAACAAGCGCCGGGAGTAGGACCAGCTTCAATATTCTCATGGTACCTTCCCTCCTTTCGGAACATACTGCAGTGTCGGCTCATTGTGACTCGGACCGGCTTTCGTCCGGGTCCCACCCGTAATGATCGAGGTCTATATACCCGCTTTCGCCGAACCGGACTCCCTCTTTTTTAAGGAGTGCCATCTGAAGCTCATATCCCTGATGGTGAGGCAGTGATATGCCTCCTTTCCGGTTTACCACCCGATGCCAGGGGAGCCGGTCGTTTTCAGAGCAGGAATGGAGTATCCACGCGACTCCTCGGGCCCCCCTCGGAACTCCAGCACAGGCGGCTATCTGGCCGTAGGTTGCGACTTTTCCTTCGGGGATACTCTTTATGATATCCTCGACCCTGTTACTGAAGGAATGGACCATTTATCCTCCTGTAAGAGATCGGGTATTTCCGCTGACTGCGGCATAAAAACCCGGGCCTTGAATCAAAAAACAGATCGTTGAGCTCTCTTACTCCTTCATCGCCTCGAGAGTACCCCTGCAGGCCTTGAACTCTGAGAGCCTTTCGCACCAGTAGTCGATATCCTTCCGCACATCCCCGTGCTCATTGGAGAGCTCCTTGAGCTTTTTGGCTATTTTTTCAAACTCGGGTATCGTAATCCCGTCCTGATAGAGCCTGAACAGCTTGTATTCGAGTTCTCCGGCGCTGATTTCCATACTCCCTCCTTTATTTTCAGGGGTATAAACGTGCCGCGTCACATTTAGCGCGTGTGGGTAATGAATATGAGGTATTCTTCATTCCTCCCAGATCACAAAGACCCCCGTGCGTGACTGGCATCTGTCCGTTATAAATCTATAAATCGTCGATCCATACGGTTATGAAATTATGCAGTTTCCGGCGTATATAAGCTGGAACATCGTAATGCTTCAGGGGATTCCGGATCCGATCGCGATCGGCCATGTACTTACAGACATCATCATAATACCCGAAAACGGGAACGAATGGTTCCGTTCCGCCTTCTCAGAAGTTCATCACAGTAATCGTTTAGCACGGCAGTTCGTCCCGATTCCGCCTGAAGGTCCGAAGTTTACGATACCGGATATATAAAAATCTGCCGTAAGTTTTTATTCAGCTATGGACTGACTAGTTAACCAACATTACTCTACAACAGAAGCGGCATAATCACAATAGATCTTTGCAGCCCCGCGGGTTATCGTCCCGTGAGTTCTATCGTACGGCTGTGCTCGCCGTACAGCAGGTGCAGCCCTCCTGCTTCCTTATATGCAACGACGGCGGACAGGAACTCGGGGTATCCTATATCTTCGTGCCGGAGATTGAAGTAGTGCTCCAGCAGAACCATGATGTTCCAGTCATGTGATACATTGAGCGTGCAGACCCGGTTTTCCGAAAGCTGGCCTGAGAGGACATCGAGTGCCCTCCTGGCTGCCGTTTCGACCGGCACGATGAGGTCATCGGCAAGCCTTCCGTCAAACCACAATCTCAGGAAAGAAGGCCCCTGTTCCTCCAGCGATGATATCATTTTCTTCCAATCGACCACGAAGAGAGAAGGTCCGAGCATTTCTATCTCCCCGGCAAACGTGCAGCTTTCGTTTTCATCGGTAAGACCCCTGCAGAGCTCATGCGCCGTCTGGCGGCATCGCATGATAGGGCTGTGAAATACCCGCAGAGGAGCGAGGGCTTTCATGCTGCCTCCCAGTTCGTAGGAATCTCTGTGACCCTTGGCGGTGAGCAGAGGATCTTCCTCGCTTCCAGGGGTGAAAGGGAAACGCTCCGCGTGCCTCATGAGGACCGCGACGGGGCCTCTTTTCAGAATATTCTCCGGTATAGACTGCACGAAACTCATCCTCCTGTCTCTCCTCTCTCTCTGTCACGCAGGCTGAATTCGCACCCGCAGTAGCTCTGACGGTAGAGCCCGTATTCTCTGCAAAGTACACTGCTTCGTTTATGACCGCCTTTTTCCTTGAAGTCAACAGCGAGGTAGCGCGAAAAACGCTCACCCGCATCGAATATCATTCTGGATTCCTTGTGAGGACTCACGGTGAGTGTCGTAGTGAAGCTTCCTATTTTTTCCTTCTCCGCGAAGAAGGCAGCGCGCTCCAGATTGAACTCGAAGCAGACGGTGCACCTTCCTCCCTTTTCCGGCTCTTGCTCGAGCCCCTGAACCCTCTTCAGCCACGAATCATGATCGTATGTGTCACAGAGAAGCTCAATACCGATAGCATCTGCGAATTTACGAATATTCTCCAGCCTGATATCGTATTCCGCCCTGGGATATATGTTGGAATTGCTGTAGAGAAACGTTACCACGTACCCCTGTTCGCGAAGCCTCTCCCAGGAGCCTGCTGCACAGGGAGCACAGCAGGTATGAAGCAGTATCTTTTTTTCCTCTATCATGCATGGCCCTTCAGATCAGTTCATTCAGGATTTTCACCGAATCCTTTACTATTCCGTTACACTTTTTCTCAAACAGTCCCTGCTCATTTGCCCTCTTCAGCCCATTCTCCGTGCTGATATCCTCACCAAGGATCTCCCTGCATACAACAGAGCCGTAATACTGCTTGAACCTCTCGATGAAGAGCTTCACCTTTTTATAGGTACGCGCTTTCGCGGCCGCAGGCTCTCCGTCTCCGCAGCTCAATCCGAGAACGATAGCCGCTCCGGAAACAGCGCCGCATGTCTCCGCCATCCTTCCCAGGCCGCCTCCAAAGCCTGCCGATACCTTCCTGGCGGTCTCACGGTCTAGGCCGGTCTCCTCCCTGTAAGCCTCTACTACGGACTGGGCACAGTTGTAGCCGCTGTTAAATGCTTCCAACGCAATCTCACTCTTTGTTTTCATGCTCCTCCTCCTTTTCAAACAGAAGCTCACATCCCTCTTTGAAGAGATATACGACGATTACAAGCCCGACAATCGGGTCAGCCAGCCGGAAATCAAAGGCGATCCTCATAACCAACCCGATAAGCAGAGCGAGTGACAGGAACGAGCACACAACGGTCTCTTTCGCATCCGCAACAAGCGAACCCATTTTCAGCTCTTTCCCTATCTTAAATTTCATTCTTGCCAGCAGCGGCATGATGATGAGTGAGAGCACCGCAATCACGATACCCGGCACTGAAGGCTCAGGGGTTTCTTTGAGTACGATCTTCCTGACCGACTCGAAGAGCACATACACGGCAAGCAGGACAAACGTGAGCCCGACAAACCTCCGCGTCCTTCGTTCTATCCTCTCCTCTTCATTCTTGTCCATGCGTCCGTGCTTCCGAAGCCGCCATATCATTACCAGGCCGGAGAGAGATTCTACTATACTGTCCAATCCAAACCCGATGAGAGATATGCTCCCCGCTATTTTTCCCGCTGCAATAGACACCAGGGCCTCAAAAACGTTGTACCCGACAGTAAAGTATTCAAGCCTGAGCGCTTTTCTATGCAAAAACTCCTTCTCGTCCATATATTACTGCTCTTCTCCGATCCTCTTTTCTTTTGTTTCCTCAATCTCGTCGCGCACACCGGTGATTCTTTTGATCTGTTCGTTGAACCTTTCGGCCCTTCTTGCCGTGTCATCGAACTTCGTCGATGCGTTCTTGATGTGCCTTCCCACGACGGAGAAATCGCCGTAGAAATCACTGAACGCGGTCTGGACCCTGGAAAGCTCCCCTATGATGGTTTTGGCCTGCTTCTCTATATTGAATCCCTTCAGCCCGAACACGATAGCCATGAGGTATGAATAGAAGCTGTTCGGGGAAACAGGGATCACGTGGCGCTCCAGCGCGTAGTTGAAAAGCTCGTACCGCCGATCTGTCAGGTTGTCTGTAATGATGATCTCGTAGAAAACGTTTTCCGCAGGTATGTACATCATCGCAAAATCGAATGTGCCTTCGTCCGGGTTGATGTACTTGCCTGCGATCTCATCTATCCTGTCCTTGACAGTTCGGAGGAATTCCCGCTTGTGCGCTCCTTTAGTCCGTTCGTCTTCGGCATCTATGAACCTCTGGAAGCTCTCGAGCGGGAATTTCGAATCTATGGGGACGAGACCGTCTCCGAGCCTTATCACGGCGTCGACAACCGTGCCGTTATTGAAGAGGTGCTTGACAGCGAAGTTCTTCTGAGGGAGTATCTGCCGCAAAAGGTCTTCGAGCAGGTACTCGCCGAAACCGCCCCGTATCTTCGGGGCCCTCAGTATGTTCTGGAGCGATGATATATCCTTTCCTATCTCCTGGATTTGCCTCGATGACTCCTGCAGAGACCCCAGCTTCTGGTGCACATCGCTCAGCATGCGCTGCGACTGCTGGTAGAACTCCCTCTGGTCCTCTATTGACCGGCTGCTCGTTTCGAGCTGCCTTTCCCTCATGTCTTCTATCCTGTTCTTCAGGTCCATGAGCTGCTGATGCAGGATACCGGTCTTCGACTGCCGTGTGAGCACGACGATAAGAGCAACAATAGAGAACAATGCGACGACGATAATCAGTACTGTCTGCATACCAATACTCTCCTCTTTACTCCACCTGTTCCTTGAAGAGGCTTCTAAACAGCCCTCTTACACAAGCCCGACACAGTCCGGTTTACCCTGTCCGCCTGTCGATTACGTCACGGACAGTACCCGCTCCGCCTCCTGAGGGGCGGAAGAACGGCTCAAAAAGTGACGACACTCCCTCGCTCTTTGATGTATTCGGTAAGCGGCTTTCCCATGTATTTTACATCTATTCCCAGCTCTTCGAGCTGCCCGGAAACTTTATACAGGTCGGCGCACGCCTTACAAGCCTCGAGCCGTACACCCGCGTCCTTCATCTTTAAAACGTGTTCCTTGAGCTCTTTGTCTTCGGCAAGCAGCTTTGCAGAAGGTCCCCACACTATGAGCGTTACATGGTCCCACCATCCCTGCCGCTTGGCGTTGTACGTATACATGAACACCATTTTCAAAGCGACCTCCCGGTCAGCGCTACTCCACACTACAACGAGGTGGTTGGATTTATCCTCCATTTTTCTTTCCCCTCACGTAAATTTACAGGTAGTGGCCCTGATGCCAGCTCTCTATTTTGAGAAATCGAAGACCAACGGTCTCGCGATTTCCATGTAGTCCGTAACATTCATTATGACGGAATCGGTGAGAGACCCTGCGTTGAAAGCGATCCTATCGTTTCGTGTAATAGTTGAGTCTACAAAAAGTTCCACGGTAAAAAGCGGCCTGCCGAACGGAGGGACAGAACCCGGCTCGAGACCCGTGAGCTCTAAAAGCTCCTCAGGGGTTGCGAACCTGATGCGCTTCGCTCGGAAGCGGCGCTTGATTTTACCGGAGTCCACCCTGCTCGATGCGCTGAGCACAAAGAGCTTGAACGAATCGTCCAGCTTCAGCAGAAGGGCCTTGCCTCCCACCGAAAGGTCCTCCGCTCTCGCCTCTGCCGATTCTTCGGATGTCCTTGTAGGAGAGTGGTGAACCTCCCTGTACTGCGCACCATGAGTGTCCAAAAGCGACCTTATTTTCTCCAGCATGCACACGCCCTCCATCGAAAAATAAAAAACCCGGTCTACATCCCCTCACACAATGTCCTCTTCAGCAGGAAAGCTGCTTACCGTGGTACAGGTTCAATGTATAACGAAGTACAGTAAGCGGCGATCTATTTCCGCCGGGCAAGGCCGTTTCCTTCGATAAACCAGCAAAAAAACCGAACCTGGCCGTGTCCCCTAAAGAGAAGTTACCGTTAACACCGGCTTTTTTTCCCCTCCAGATGTAATCATTTACGGCATGAAAGCGGAGCTCTTAAATTACCTGTAACGTAATGCTGTATACTGAACCGGCTGTCCCGCGAACTGTATCTGTACCGTAACAGAGCCCGATGCAGCTGTTTCTCCGGACCGAATCCGTTGGCAAACGTGCCATGCTATCTCATATAGAGACCCCCGTTGACATCTATCGTTTCGCCCGTGATATAGTCACTCTCCACAAGAAGGCGAATGGCGCACGTGCCATGCTATCTCATATAGAGCCCCCCGTTAATATCTATCGTTTCGCCAGTGATATAGTCACTCTCCACGAGGAGACGAATGGCGCACGTGCCATGCTATCTCATATAGAGACCCCCGTTGATATCTATCGTTTCGCCCGTGATATAGTCACTCTCCACGAGGAGACGAATGGCGCACGTGCCATGCTATCTCATGAAAAGCCCCCCGTTGATATCTATCGTTTCGCCCGTGATATAGTCACTCTCCACGAGAAGGCGAATGGCGCGAGCTACCCCCTCGCTCGTTCCGTGATGTTTCACCGGTGTGTTCTCCCTGAACATCTCGAGACGCTCGGGAGTTGAATACTTCTCATGAAAAGGCGTTGGGATTATTCCGGGCGCGACCGCATTGACGCGTATATCCGGTGCCAGCTCTTTTGCCGAACCTCTTGTAAACGAATCCACAGCCCCCTTGGAGGCACCGTAGATTGTTGCAGACGGCGCGCCGTGCCTCATCGCGATTGAGGATATATTTATGATATTCGGATCTTCTCCTTTTCTAAGAAGCGGAAGGCACAGCCTCGTCATCATCATCGTGGAAAATGTGTTGAGAGAGAATATCTCGATCATGGATTTCCACTCGACCCGGTCCACCGTCTCCCGTCGTATCAAACCTCCTGCATTGTTGACGAGAACGTCGAGCTCCTCGGTTTTTTCAGAAACCTTACGAAAAAGCTCCCAGCAGCCATCCTCTGTCATGAGGTCAGCCCGAACCAGCACTGCGTCCCCTCCGAGACTGCGTACCTTTTCAGAGACCTCCCGGGCACTGTTCTCGGAGCTGTTATAGTGAACGAATATGAGGTTTCCCTGTGCGAACTCGATCGCCGTGCTTGCTCCGATTCCTGTGCTTGCACCCGTAACAAGCAATGTTTTTGACATTCTTTCCCTCCTGCTCTTATATTATATCGCCCTGCCAGACAGTAACGGCTTTCCCCCCAAGCCGAACCCTTCCATCCATGATTCTGACCCTGATAGCGCCACCACGTTCCGAGGTCTGGTACGCGGTCATTTCCGCACTGCCTGTTTTTTCCTTCCAATATGGGCCGAGGCAGCAATGTGCCGATCCCGTCACCGGATCTTCCGGGATGCCTACCGCAGGAGCAAAGAAGCGCGAAACAAAGTCGTACTCCCCGCTACTCCCCGCTGCTCGAACGGCTCGTCACGATCACTCCTCTTGCAGACACCTTTCCGAGTATATTGAAATCGGGCTACAGTCCTCTCAATATCTCTTCGGAGCCTATTTCGATGAGATAATCGAACCTGTTTTTTCCGATCCATAGCGCCTCGATCCCGAGAGCGTCCAAAAGGCCGTTCGGTATAGCCGCGGCCTGCGGCGGTTCCTGCGGAAAATCCAGCTCGATCCAGCCGCCTCTCCAGGATGCCCCGAGGGCTCCGCTTTTTGTATCGAATCGGATACTGCTTTTTCTATCTACCTCACCGGCCTCCCAGAGAACGTGGGCGCTCGCAAGAGTTGCATGACCGCAAAATTAAAGGGACACATTTCTTATTTCAAAGAATTGCAATAAAAAGATAAGTATGGTGTCCCTTTAATTACATCTCTGCTGCAACGCTCTGCATCCAGTTGCTGTTGTTCTGTTCGTCGAGAATGCATACGCAGGCCGGATTACCCTTAAAAGGCTCAGCTGTAAATGCATCGACACCAAATATCCTCATAGTTGGCCCTCCTCCTGAAAAGAATAAAAAGCTTTGTGCGTCACCGGCAAGGCGAAAATCACCCCTTTAGTACCAGGAGCAGCATGAAGAAGATAGTAAGGTCCGCGCAGATATGGCTCACTATAGGGGCGATCATCCCTTTTGAACGTTCTCGGACGAGACCGAGGAAGATACCCCACACAAAGACCATGATGATTCCAACCGCACCTCCGGGGAACCCCCTGAAGTGCCAGATACCGAACAGTCCCGCCTGGACCAGGATAACAGGAAGAGGTTTTCCGATATGACCTGAAAGGCCGTCCCAAAGTACCCCCCTGTACATAAACTCTTCGACGAGAGAATTTGTGAGAGCAAAACCGAAACCGCCAAGTACGAGTAACGGGAGTTTCCACGAGGGCAGCATGACTTTAAAGGTGTCCAGATCAGGCTTCAGGAGAAACACCCATCCCAAAAGCCCCGCCCCTGTCAGGACAGTCATCACGGCAATGAGAAGCACAGTTATAATGTCGAAACTGCCGATCCTGAGCCAGGAGACCGAGCTCCTGAGCTTCTTTATGAGAACGACCAGGCTGAAATAGACGAGAACCGGAACGGCAAACATCACGCCCGGAAACTGAAGGTCGATGGTCTCCTGCTGGTATTTAATGAGAGGGTAGGAAACAAAGAGCAGGGCAAAGAAAAGCACCGAGGTAAACATCACCCTGTTTTGACGGCTGAAATAGAAACTGACGGCAAAAAAAAGCAGAACACCGCACGCATAGAGAGCTATCGTTGCGGTGCGTCCCGTGCTGTCAAAAACGTATGGCGAGAAAAGTGCCGCTGCAGCAGCGAGCAGGTAAAGCGCAAGCGGTATTTGGTCTTTTATCCGGGACATCGCACCTTCTCAAAACCGTTGGAGACGATTTAAAGCTGCGTTCCGCTTCCGTTGTAATGAGCAGCAGCCGGAAACATCTCTGTATTTTGAATCGTCAATAACTCGATGAAGGAGTTTTAATTCAGCAGGCACCTGCTGCAGCTCATAACGACCCCTATCTGTATACAAGATGTGCAGGGTGATTATAAACGTTATATTACGAAATTACACTGATATTATGACGTAACTCCACAGCCCGAAGCGTCCCCTGTGCTGTTTATCAGGTGCCTCAGATGCGGATGCATCTGAACTGACAGCGAATGGAAATGATTTTATACTATTCCTGCGACCAGCCAACATTGTCCCACGACCCGAGGCCGTTTCCGGTTTACCCGCTGCGGTCTTTCTAAGACCACTTCTGCAGCTCTATAATATTGCCCTCGGGGTCTTTTACATAAACAAACGATACGGTTCCGGCGCCCGGCACGTCGACCGTTACAGGTTCCCCGACCTGTCCGCCCCCTTCTGCAGTCACCTCTTCGATTGCGGAAACAGGGTCATCCACCCGAAACGCGATGTGTGCGAACCCCGACCGGTTGATACTCTTTTTGCCTTCTTCCTGTGAATCGTACTGGAATATTTCGAGTGTCGGGCCGTTTTCTCCGGTCCCGGGCAGCCTCAGGTGGACACCTCTTATATGCGCGGCATCGATACCCGTAGCCCGATCGAGCCAATTCCCTTCGAGGTCCCGCACGGGGGGCAGGGGTGTACACCCGAAAACCTTCCTGTAGAAAGCGCTGAGCCGTTCAAAATCCTGTGCCACGATATTCACGTGACCGAATTGTGCAGGTATCGGCATATTCCCGCTCCTGAAAATCGATTATTAACGCTTCTGACTCTTGTGGGCATCCGAAAAACCGAGAAATCCCTTCCTTTGTGTCTGCTCTACAAGATCGAGGGCCGTAAAAGACCATATCCGGAGCTCGGGATGGCGGCCTGATGACCGTCCCTCATGCTTGCGGAAACCCGTATTTCGGTCTGTAATCGGGATGTCCTGCTGCGATAACAGGGCCGTACCCTGCGGCATTAGCCTCTTTCAGCCCGGTCTTCACCTGGACCGGGTAGCATAGGAGCCGGTTGATGATCCGATAATATTTTGATTCGGCTTCAAAAGAGCAGCGAGAAAAGCACTAAAACGCCCTTTCTCCTACGATCGGGAAAATGGGAAGATTTCGGACTTTTTGTTAGTAGGGATGAGTCCCTCTTTTCTTCCCCGCAGCCTGAAAGCCAGCCTTCCTGTGTACCGCCCATCGCGATTCCAAACACCCTCGATACAGGCCCGTTCCCGGTCCATATCTACTGAAGATCTTGTATGTACCTCACATGTTCCTCGTGCTTCTCCTCCCACGCCGGTGCGGTGATGCAAAGCTGCTTCAGACTGCCTGTGAAGTAGAACCTCTTTCCAGGAGGTACTATCACCACATCTCCGGCTTCCGCCTCTTTTTTTTCACCCTCGATGATCCACGTGCCTTTTCCCTCGAGTATATAGTAGACGAAGGCGCTTTTGTGGTGAATAAACTCCTCGGCATGCCCTTTTTCGGTCTCCTGGTAACAGACAGCAGCCTGCGGGCAGTCCTCACTGCTGTTATAGATCCTCATCCTGACCCCGTGCTTCTCTATCAAAGCGGCATCTTCCTTCCTGTAGACCATATAAAAAACCTCTCTACCGATCGATTTACCCGAATACGGGTGACTGTTCCTCTTTGGTTACGGGCCCCCTTTTACTTAAGACTGGGGTCTTCTCGAGTCCGGCATTACGGACCATCTGAACTCCCTAAACGGCCACCGGAGGCCAAGACCGCTCTCTTCTCGCTCGGCTGCATCTTAAATCTCTATCGGTGTAAGGGCGATATGGGTTTCCTCGATAGGGATTAATAGAAGGTCACAGGGCAAACACCTGGGCTTTCCCTTCTTTTCCGCAGACCCTCAGTATTCCAAGGTGCTTGAAGCAGTAGGTAAGCTTTCTCACTTTGTACTGAGGGACACCCATCAATTCCGAAAGGTCCCTGTTTGTAAAACGGGACGGAAGCCGCGCCGGGAGCAGCGACCTGTAGTCATCAAGGCTAGCGAATTCCCGTGTATCGACTATCTCCACGAGACTCCTGTCGTGTATGCTTATGCCCTTCCTCCTCCAGCTTCCCCTGCCGTCGTAAATCCGTATCTCCTCTTCTTTCGTCAGAAGCACCTCGAGCGTGAAGCGGGGGGCCTGCAGCACAGGGAGGATATACATGATCTCCTCGGCCATGTCCAGAAACGTACATTTTTTCGGGGATTTTCTCTTATAGAGTATATTTAATTTTTGCTTATCGTACACGACGAGGACCTTCTCATGAGGCATGGGATAGACGAGCCTGACCGGGTGGTCTTTCAGGAGGTCAACAAGCTTTTTCCTTATGCCCCAGAACCCTTTTGTCTGAATCTCGATCAGTGACCCACTGCAGACGACGTCCACAACGTAATCGCCGATCTTCACTTCCTGCTGAGAATCCTTACTGCAGTACCGCTGCTTTAACTGCTGATGGAGTGTATATTCATTGAGCTGGCCTATTCCGGAAATTGCAGGACCTCCCCGTTTATCCTGAAAAATGTTGTTCCCGAGCCCTGCGGGTTTTCTGTACAGAAATTGATTAAAGGCGGCGGGCTTTGTGTACAGGAACGTTCATATACAGTCTATCAGTCTTTGATCGAAATGTCCGCTCTTTTCACAAAAGTGTCCCCTGCCGGACGGTTTCGTGGAATAACCGCCTCCGATTGAAGAGCTGCCCTGTCCGATTACAAGTAACATGAGAAGCCCGAAGCTCCCTAATGGGTCCTCCACAGATAGACAGCAGGCTTCACGTGTACCGCAGGGTGTTTCTTGTTTCCTCGCAATACCGCTCCGCCCCGATCTCTTTCATACGGCGGTTCATAGAGAGCCAGCGTTTCTTCAGGTGCGGGTCGAATGTGACCTTCTCGCACGGAAATTCGTCACACTGAAAGCAGAAATCGATCTTCCTCTCCCTGCTGCACTCCGGGACAACGCAGTTCGGATACTTGCACTCCCCTTTCCGGCACCCTCGGCAGTCCGCCTGCGTGAAGAAGTCGAGAAGGTTTTTGAATTGGGGGTAGTCATTGAAAACAGGAATAAATTTCGAGAACCGCTCTGCGTACGTGTCGAACGAGCCGAGAAGCCGCGAAAGCTCCCTCGCATGGCGGCTTATCAGACCGTCAGCAAACGCCATGCATTTCGAACAGTTTAGCCCGCAGGGGGCGAGGTTTTGCAGCACTTCTTCATATGAAATCACCGCATACCTCCCTGTTCTGCTATATTGTTATAATATTTAATACCGGAAACGGCCGCAGGACAAATATAAAAATCTTTCCGATAGATGATATTCCGTTAGCCGTACACTGTTCCTCATAACGATATTTTCCGCTGATTCCCATTATCCTGTACTCCTTCGGGATGTCGGCACTGTCTCTTGTATTCATCACAGCACCGTTTTTCTCTTCCAGCCTCACTCTATATTTTTTCTTCCCCGGACGTTTCAGGACCTCACCTGAAATAAGCAATAGTATCAGCGTACCGGATTCCTGCAGACAGCTTTCTGAACTATTTTCTTTGAAGCCCCATAAAGTAGAATATCCAGGGAGGGCGTTTATAACCCGGACAAGATCGGTGGTTTTTTGCACATCTGAAATAAGCGTATTAAATTTGTAGGATTGTAAAAAATTGTCTTCCCCTGTAATATGATTTCAAGGACCTTAATGCGATTTTCTCAAAGATTGCTCAGCAATCAAATTGCTATGCAATCTGATTGCTGAGCAATGGATTTAAATGATGACTTGGCAAAAATTTATAGTCTTACGTAAAAAATAAAGTTTACAGTGATTTGTGAGAAATGGGGGTTAAACTCGCTGTCTGCAGTACAGACCGTATCGTAAAAACAGTATGAGGACACCGCGGACTGTGCTGTTACGGTCCTGTTTTGTGACGAACCGTTTATAATCATTCTAGTTTATATAAGAAACATTCATAACACGTAAGGAGGCCGTCATATGCCGAGCAGTAATCGATGGTATATCGAAGCATCACCGAAACCAGGAAGCGCGTTCCAAAAATTCCACGATGCTGTAACGAACGAATCGAGCTTAGATAAGAAGACCGTCGAGCTTATCAAGATCGCTGTATCGTCTGTCCTGAGGTGCCGACACTGTACAGAGGACCATATCGTCAAGGCTCTGCAGCAAGGGGTATCCCGCAGGGAGATCGCGGACGCAATGATGGTCGCCGCCCTGCAGTGCGCGGGAACTCAGCTTTACTGGGCCATGGATATATTCGAGAAACACATTGGTGACTAACTGTCTTCGTTCTCAATATTTTCCCATGGGAAGGAAGTAATACGACAGGCGAAGCCCCAACGCTGCATTCTAAATAATGGGAATCCACATCCTCCTGAAAATCGAATACGGGCTCACCTTCATTTTCGGACTCAGATCGATACTTTCACATAACCCAAAAACAGGTCTAAAAAGAGGGTGAAAACAAAACAACGTTAATCCCGCCGGAGGAAACATATATCATTTTTAAAACCCCATGGGTAACAGGACTCATCTACCTTGAAGGTTCAGTACATATTTCTGTTCAGTCAGCTCGACCCCCCAGATCCTGTGAGACTTCTCTTCCTTCAGCTCAAATCCTTCCTTTTGATAGATGTGAGTGGCTGCGTCGAGATGGCCGACAGTCCATAAGAATATCGAAGTATAACCTTTTTCACGGCAGAACCCGATTCCCTCCTCAACGAGCTGTTTACCGAGCCCGAAACCCCGTATGTCCGGATGCAGAATGAGCCACCGCAGCTGCGCCGAATCAGCTGAATGCTCGACAATTGCCATCGACCCCCATACCCTGTTTTCCTGCTCCACTATCCAGATCTTTGATCTGTCGTTTCGGGACAATGCGAACTCCGCGAGAGGAGCAGCAACATACGGCTCGAAGCTGCTGTCAAAACCGTACTCCTTCGCGTATAAGGTCCCATGAAGGTGTACGATGCTGCCCATATCTCCCGGTTTGAAATCGTTCCTGACACTGATTCCGGCAACACCTCCCATATTCATGCGTATCCTCCGGTATGGTAGCGGTGTTTATCTTCGACCCGTATCGATGATGCGGGTCTTTCGTTCATTATTTTAAAGGGCCGCTCCTTAACAGCTTTTTAATCCACAGGCAAAACCTTTACGGCACAGGAAGTGTCGATGCGGTCCGGCAGCGGCGAGGACCCGGTATTTCTCGTCATAATACGGACACTGATTTATGTAATCAGGGAGAGCAAAAATATCCCATCAATGTATCCTTGAATAGGTGTCGAAACGGTTCATGCTAAAGGGACCGAAAAGTAAACGGTTGTCCCTTCGTTCTCTTTACTTTCAAGCCTGATTTCGCCGCCGTTCTTTTCGATAAAATTCTTACAAAGAAGAAGCCCCAACCCGGAACCCTTTTCTCTTTGAGTGCCTGATCTGGTGAAATGCGTTTCGATTGTGAAAAGTTTTTCGATATTATCTGATTCGATGCCGGTACCGGTATCTTTGATCATAAATTCAGCCATTTTTCCTTTCTTTTTAATCTCAATAAGCACGCGCGAATCAGGATGGCTGAACTTTATGGCATTGGAAACCAGATTCCTGATGACTGTGGTAATCATGTTGCTGTCTGCAGATACCCATAAATCGTGACCGGATTTAATGTTCAAATCGATGTTTTTATTCCTCGCAAACCTTTCCATCGGAGCGGTAGCCTTGAGGAGCAGATCATGAAAAAGCAGTTTCTCCGGATGACACAGCATATCACCGGTCTGGCTCTTTGCCCAATGGAGCAGATTGTCCAGAAGGTCGATCGTTCTGGTGGAAATGACTTCTATATCCTCGATGAATTTGAGGCGTTCGCTGTCCGACAAAGATTTATAATCATCTATAAGATATTGAAAAACGGTAGTCGTTGAAACGAGAGGGGTCCTGAGGTCATGGGCGATGATTGAAAAAAACCGGTCTTTTGTCTCATTCAGCCTTTTCAGCCTCCTCTCGCTATCACGAAGAGTCTCTTCGCTCTGCTTCAAGTCCCTGAAAAGTATATCAAAAGGCCTGATGAGTCCCGTCTTGATTATGGCTTTATAGATGAGGTAGAAGGAGATGATCTTTAAAATGTGCCCGATGAAGTTTGAGATTCCGTACACATTCACATAGTAAATAAACGCGATTTCCGCACCTATAGATATTAAAATCGACGCTACTAAAAGACGAAACTCTTCCGGGTCGAATCTTTGACGTTTTCCGATGAGCTGTAGGACTGCACCGAAAAAGATGAGAGAGATTACAAGCTCGCTGACCTTTTTATAACGGGTCAGCCCAATACCCTCGATGAAAGATTCCGGAAATATCTGCCAATAGACGGAAAGCAGAGTTACTGCAATAAAAGCGGTATAGCTGGCGAATGCGTACGAAACGTGAATCTTTCGTTTAAGAAAAAGAGGGGCGATACAAAGCGAAATGCTCTCGATATACCGGGCTATGAGCCATAATTGAGTAGCAAGATTAGAACCTTCGGAAAGAGGAAATACTCCCATACCTTTGTAAGCCAGGGTGTGGATAAAATCCATGCTTCCTACGAAAAAATAGGCAATGCCGAGCAAAAGAAGATAGTTGTTTTCTTTGTTCCGCAGGCAGTTCCATGAGATTATGAATATTCCGCAGGCCACAACAATACTGAACATTTCAACTATACTGTGGAACAGAAGGTAGTTATATATACTTGTTACGTATAAGCCGGCGAGAATAACACTCCCGGATAAAATTGTAAGGCTCTTTTTAACCATTGTTACTATACAGTCCTGCCTGTATCGTATGGGTTTCTGCCATAATAATTATATTACTTGTACTACCTTGCCGCAACTACAAATATCACTTTCTTTGTAATTGTGGCTTATTTTAAACAATAAAAACAATCCTGGTTTGACTGATGGATTCGGAGAGTATTGGGTGGCTGTGCACTAATTTCATGCTGAAAGGCAGCCGTACCGATTATACCCCTTTTGCGAAATGGTCTGCTCTCAATGCTTCAGCGGAAAGCCCACGTTCCCTTTCGAGTTACCGGTTTTTGATCGCGATTTGTGCATCAATAATAGATCGCACACGAGTCGGCAGGCATCGTTTCTTTTTATAACCTGCAGATGGGGCACGACAGTATCGATTCTCGAATCTCATCACTCGTATACTCAGCATACTATTACTGCATGTAATTGCAAGTAATATTGCAGGTGTCGTTTTGAGCTATTGCGATTACTGTAGCGCCCTTCAACGACGGTCCGGTAAGGGGGGTACGGAGAGCAGTTCGTACAGTGTAAACTTCGGGTACCTGCGGTAGTATAAACATATCGCACGCATTACAGTATATACCTGGCTTCTTCGGCCGTAAATCCAGGCTTACAAAACTGATGGATCGCAGCAGCTAAGGAGAATGACGAGGACCTGATTTCCGATCTTATGTCTTTAACTCTTGATCTGTGGTTTACGCAACACCATATCCCATATCTGCCGATCTTCTTAGCAACTGTACGGTTATAAAGTATACTTTTTTATACAGCCTTTAATTATGATTTAATTGTTGTATATATTAGCAGGTGGTTTACGATCTTTCGAGGCTTTCTTGCCTCCTTTTTGTTCATGCCAAACTCCATGCTGCTTTCCTGTAATACAATTTAATTCCGCCGGTATGTAGCTCGAAGTCTATCGTAAATAATTACTCCAATCAGAGGACAGGGAGTGGCTGGGTCGAGGCTATTTTTTTAGCATAAGAAAGAACCCTACTGCGGCCATAACGGCCCCTACAATCGTGCCTACAATCTGCTTGGTCCCAAAACCTGATGCACCTCCAATCCCGAGAACATCAGCTAACAGTGATAGAATCAGAACAATTATTCCGATCACGAGTACTACGATGCCTGCTATTTTCTTTGCTTTCATTCGTATTGCCTCCTTCATTTTCATCTAAAGATTGGTCTTTTTATGGGTGTATAAAAAGACAAGCACAATCTCCCAGGTTAGTGTATATTTAAGTTCTCAATTTGGTACTTGAAAAAGGTCATCGTAAACTCCAAGATGTAGTTAGTCCCATAACAAAACATCAAGGAGTAGAGACCGATGGCCAAAACAAATCTTATCGAATGGCGGCGCATGTTTTCTTTTTAGGCATCCTGGTATTTTTCAAACTTCGTGAGGATTTGTACACTCGATAACAGTACGGGGTACCGTACTGTTCCCATTAATTCCCACCGACCCTGAAGAGTGAGAGCACGCCCTGCCCGAAGAGCTTGGTCCAGAGGGGCTCGAGACCCGAGATCTCGAAGGTGAGGACTACTGTTTTTCCGTCAACCTGCACGTCGCTCTTGTAGTCGATCTTATCGGCGATAAACTTGCGCTTGAAGGTCTCGCCCAGGAATTCGGCGTCGTCCCGTATGTCCTCGATGTACGAGGTGTCCGCACCCTGGAACACGAACTGTCCGGACACACGCTGGGAATCCACAAAATCGAAAGAGGCGCCCATCCACTGCAGGTAGTCTACCGCGAGCAAAAGCGACATCCGCCACTTGTCCTCCAGGGGACGGAGAAACTTAACGAACCGGGAGCCGCTATTGTCGGTAAAGAGCATTCCATCCTGGCCGGATGAGAGCGTGGACTGCATATTTTTATAACCGGCACCCTGTGAAACCGATGGTCCGTCCAGGGCCTTTTTCAGGATGTCGAGACTGGAGGCGGCGAGGAGCGTGTTTCCCACCATCGTATATGCCGCGTAATCATCGATGTCCTGCGCCGAGGTGTAGGTAACTGTGGTATTATTAAGGGTAATCGTTGTCACAGGTCCCCCACTTTTCGTCTCGATGAGGTTGTCCAGCAACGCCTTGTCGACCTTCCGCCCTTTCGGGAATTCCACGACCAGGAGCATGTTGAGCGTTTCACCCTTTGCGGGGAACAGCGCAACCGATAATTCCTGTGCCGGGACAGCGTTGAGGAGATCGCGGAGCGGGCTTTTGCGTGGGCTGTTTATCCAGGCATTTATTAGCCAGCTCACACCCCTGTCGCTCTGCACGTTTGACACGGTGACCACGGAAAAGCAGGAATCGGGCACGAACTGCAGGGTCTCGGCCGCTCCGGGAAACAGAGGTGCTGCAACTACCAGCACGAGCAGAAACACAGTACGGATATACCTCATGAAGCGTCTCCTAATAATGTAATTGTGTGTAATAACTATGCATACCACGTATCTATCTTTCACTGAGTTATCAGCGATAAAAGCACGGTTATCTTCTCAATCTCCCTCCTCCTCGAGGTAGTTCAGCATCGCCTCGATATATCCCGGTACCCGAAAATCGAACTGCACCCGGGATTCCAGTATCCGTATCTCCCCTTCCATATCGATGTTCGATGGTCTGAGCACCCTCCGCATCACACCGTAGATGTACTTCACGTCGGAATAGACCTCACGCAGCCGGCCGACATCGTTACAGAGAAAGGCAGCCGATCCCAAAGCCTCACCCGGAATGAGGCTCATCTGCCCGTAAATTATCTCGACCGCGTCCATTGTCGGAAAGAGGGCAAAAGCGTACCTCTCTTCGATGTAGACCTCGAGCCTCGAGAGGTTTCTGACCCTGTTGTCGGCAAAGATGAAGAGGGTGTGCCGGTCCGAGCTCCGAAGGAGCATGGGGATGAGGTTCGGCGGTTGGGTTTCACCCGTGCTTTTCACGGAGTCGCTCGTCAGCGCATCCTCGAGCACGGTGTAGCTGCTTCCGGCGATAAGCGTATTCCCGATGATCGCGTAGGCTCTTACCCCCATCCTGCCGTCTCTTGTTTCGATGTAGGTTACACGGTCGCCCTGTATCTTCTCCTCCTCATAATCTTTTCCGGAGAAAAAGACACGTGCGACCTGTCCGTGGAACAGCTTCGCTAGGCGTATCACGCATCCCATCCTCACTATCAGGAGGATTTCGGGTTTGGTCTGATCTTCGCCCGGTGCCGCGACAGCGATGATCTGCTCAGGCAGAAAGGAGGAAAAAGCCCTCTTGATGGCGAACCGTTTGAGACGGCCGTGCTCTTTCTGCAGCATCCAGGCCTCCATGCTGTCGAGCGCGGGGCGCACACCCTGGCCCTTCTCGTGCAGGTTGACTGTCACGAAGGCGAATGCAGAATCGGGGACCAGGCTTCTGGCAGGGACCGCCTTTCCCCCTACGAGGAGCATGATACAGACGAAGACGGCGATCAAAGCGGCCGCCACGGGTATCCAGAACTTCCAGTCCCTGTACCACATTGTGCTTTCAGATCGACTCCTCATACCCTCCTCCTGTCTACCCCTTCATCGAATTCTCCTATACCCGCGTTCTGGGAAAGGAACTATACCCTGATTATTAATTTAAGGCAACGAGAACAAATATTACGCTGAACAAAAGGTTTAATAGATTGAATGTCGAATTTTAAGCCCATGACTCATTTGGTACTAAAAATGCCAAGACGTATCGGTTCTTGTCCTTGCAAATGTCTTCATAATATAGAAGTATTCCACTAATCTTCCAGCACGAACTCGTCGAACTTCACGACCGGTGAGTCGGGAGATCGCGTATAGAAGTAATAGCTGCTGACCGTTCCGATCGCTGTGTCCAGTACGCTGAAGACGGTGATCTCGTTACTGGTGATATACGCATCGTGTGCACCGGGGGATGCGAGGGTCGGCATCACGGGTTCGAGACCGTTGGGGTCACCGGTTGCGGCGAATTCACCCCCGTATTCATCTGGAATGTCCTCTCGTTTCGTCGTACCCACGTAAGCGCCGTAGGAGTTACCCACATTCGAGGTCTCGAGATAGTGCACGCCGGTCGGTCCCTCGAAGCGGTTCCACAGATGGGAGTGGCCGAATAGCACAAGATCGACACCTGCACCTTCGAGCAGAGGTTGAATGTAGCGGATCAGGTAATCGTTCTCCACTGGATACCCGTAGCGTACCGATTCGACGCTACCGTTTCCTGTTTAATACCCCCTTTACTCGATCATTTTATCCCGGATATGATATCTTGTCCAGAAATTGAGATGGTTTGAGGATGTAAAAGCTTTCAAACCCCCTTATATCATTGCAAGCTAAAGTAGTTGCATCCTACTTCAGATATGACTAGAAACACCGATCTTCGGTCGTTCTACCCATAATTAATCATTTGAATTAAGACCTTCCACTGATGATGCAGGATTATAGTATCACGTAACCAAGAGACATAGTCAGGTTTTCATTTATATATAGTAAGCCTAAATTAATCAACTAGTGGTCCAATGTGAAGGGTGGAGTCCATTTCATAATTTGGTTCTGATATGAACATTCCTCAATTCTAAAGCCTCAATCGCGGCTTTTATATATATTTCATAATTTTTCTTAGACCCTTTTACTGTAATAATAGTAATTTTACTCTCACTCGAATCCACGATAGCCGTATCGATCCCCGGAACAGTCAATAGTGCTTTTCTTATTAATTCTTCATTTCCCCTTTTCATTCCATCAACGATATAGCTATATGTATTTACTTTTGCCATTATTACCTCCGGATAACAAAACAGTGCTGTAAGTGTTTAAATTATTGACGAAAATTTTTGATTATTAAATTGATGTTGGTATTTATTCAAGTCTGGCTATTAAGATAATTTTTCTTCCATCTAGGATGAGTAATTCCAAATCTTTTTATCTTGTAATTTAAAACCTGCTCACTCACGCCTAGAATTTCAGCAGCGTCTTTCTTAATCCAGTCACACATTTTCAGGCCCTGGAGCAGGAGGTCTTTTTCAACCTCCTCAAGATGAATACCATCGGGCAGTAATGTTATCAACTTCTGCTCCCATTTGACGGGTTGAAACGTACAGGGCAATCTGAGGTCTTCGGGTTTAATGGTATCCCCTTCAGAATGAAGGACCGCATGCTCTATTGTATTCTCAAGTTCGTGGATATTCCCCGGCCATGAGTAGTCGGTAAGAAGCTTTATTGTCATGGGCTGAATTTCTTTGAGGCTTTTTTTCATTTCTCCGCAAGATTTTTTTAAGAAATAAAATGTAAGAAGTATTATATCACCACGTCGTTTTCGAAGGGGTGGCAAATCAATAGTATTTCCCTGTATCCAATGATAAAAGTCTTTACGGAAATGTCCTCTTTCGATCTGCGCAATCAAGTTTTTACTTGTGGCAAAGATAAAGCGAACATCACTATGGATTGGCCTGTTGCTTCCCAGACGTTGAAAATTTTTTTCCTGAATAAACTTTAATACTTTCCCCTGCGAAAGTAGGCTCATATTCTCTATTCCGGTGATCAAGATTGTACCACCGTCTGCCTGTTCAAACCGCCCAATCCTCAGGTTTTGAGACTCTATAGAAGCACCTCCCTCATGACCAAAAAGTTCGATTTCAAGCTGCTCTTCAGTTAGAGCAGCACAATTTACCTTAACAAAACCACCTTCTTTCCTTGGACTGCTGTAGTGAATTGCTCCGGCTACGAGTTCTTTACCGGTGCCGACTTCTCCTGTAAGAAGGATAGGACAACTAATTCCTGCTGCTTTTTCTACCATCTTGAATACTTTTTTTATTTCGATGCTTTCTCCGATAAAGTTTTTCGCATTATAAATAAGATTGCGTTCACCGCGAAGATTATCCACTTCATGCTTGAGCTTTTTGATTCCTATAGCTTTTTTTACCTTCATATTAAGCTCAGGAATACAAAAAGGCTTTTTAATAAAATCAAAGGCGCCATCATTGACTGCCTGAATCGCTTCTACAACCGCATCCCCTTCAGTTGAAACGATCATCATTGCGTTTGCATTTTTTATTTTTCTAACATTGAGTAGATCTTTAATTGTACCTCCATGTATATGTGTATCGCTGAGAATAACGTCAAAAATGTAGTTGTTTATCATATCTTCGGCGGTAGGATAATCGAAGGCTTTTGCCGCCATGTATCCGTTATGCTGGAAATAATGCGTAACGTCGTTGCATAGCTCCCTATCTTTATCTACAATCAAGAAATTGTTCATGTTAAAATGATACCATTAGAAATATGTATGTCAATATTAAATATTAAAATATGATAAAAAAAGTTTTATTATGCTGAAGTTTGGAAAGAGCCATTTGATAATCAATTTTCCTTATTTTGATATTAGAGACTAAAAGAATTATATATGTTTTAATAGAACCTTATCAAAACCTTTTTATTCCTCATTCAGGGTTAAAAGTGCTTTAAATTATCTATCTATAATACTATTATATTAGTCAAGCTTCTCCTTATTAAAATAGTTATGTTTCACCATCTTTACAATCCAAAGGAAGGCGATGGTTATTTCTAAAATTCGAGAATTGACAGCAATATAGCGATTTTCATTATTGAGATATCTGAGGAATAAACATGAAAAAGGTATTAATTTTATTACTTCTTATGTTTCCTGCCACGGCTTTTTCACAAATAACAGAACCTGGAATACAGCTCGGACCCGGCGATATCATTGAAATAAGGTTTTTTTATAATCCGGAGATGAACGTCGTACAGACTATACGGCCAGATGGGAAAATTTTTCTCCAACTCATTGGCGAGGTACAGGCCGAGGATCAAACTCCCATCGAACTGCAGGATAAACTATTCATGCTTTTCAAACAGTATTTCAAACAGCTCGATATTGCAATCATTGTTCAGGCCTTTGCTCCATACTACGTATATGTAGGCGGACAGGTAAACGCGCCCGGTACCATACCTATGCAAAGACACAGGCCGCTTACAGCCCTTGAAGCAATAATGTTAGCTGGCGGTATAAACGCAGAAAATGCAACTTATCAGAATGTGATGATCCTTCGCCATGAAAAAGGGAAATGGGTACATACCCAACTCAACCTCGAGGACGTACTTTTCGGAAAAAACAATACCCCAACCTATTTACAGCCTTTAGATATTCTATATGTCCCTCAACACACCCTCTATAAATAAAAGACCGGCCGGTACAATGACGGAATTTCCGTAGTTGCATCGATATATTATTTGTATTCCTTTGTTTTTCTTGACTAAGAGAATTAGACAAGCTAGTCTAATCTAATTCACTAGCTACTGAACGGAAGGTATGAATTATAGATGACCCTGCGAATATATAACTGGCTTTTTGTATTGTCCCTCTTAACGCAGGTATCAAGCCAGGCTGCAGCATCTGGAATAGAACTTCCGGAAACCAAAACCCACTATATTGGATGTGGAACGACAATCGACATTGCACAATTTGGCATTGAAAAATCTTATCTTACCATTCTCGGCAAATTCAACTTCTACGAGGGTAAATTTTACACCACCTCTATACGGCCTACTGTATCGGTTGATATCGATCATTTTATCTTCCGCGTTCCTCTTACCTTCAATCTTCTTGTCTCAGGAGGGGCACGGGGGAACTGGAGAATTGATCTATTTGCCGGGGGAGGTATAGGAAATGACTATCTTGAAGTCAATGAAATTTACCCGATCCTCTCTGGAGGACTGGATATTTACTGGAAATCTATCGCCCTTTTAATACCTGGAATAAATACGATTATTAAGAAACATGATTCCGATACTGAAATATTGATGGGCCTTGGTTTCAGGCTTTAATGCGGTTTTCTCAAAGATTGCTCAGCAATCAAATTGCTCAGCAATCAAATTGCTATGCAATCAGATTGCATGGCAAGGGGTTAAATGATGATTTGGCAGCTGTAAAAAATAATCTTTATAGTGAGGAAAGCGTCAAAACAACGCGAAAGATATTTGAAAAATATCAACCCGATAAAGAGTAGTTTATGAAGGTAGTGCGGTTTCAATAGAATAATCGATTTATGAGATTATCTAAGGAATATTAAATTTTCTCTATAGAGTATTTGTTATATGAATACTGACACAATCATATCAAACGAACAGTGGCGACCACGCATCGGTGACCCGACTGTTATCGGATGGATTATTACTATTGCCTATTTCTTTGCATTCATACTCTGTTTGTGGGCAGGAATTTCAGCTAAAAACAATGAAAAACCAAAAGGTGTACATGAAAGCAGAGGGTTATTAATCGGGGTTGCTGTACTTTTACTGCTATTTGTAATTAATAAACAGCTTGATTTACAAACTTTGCTGACAATTATGGGCAGGCAATTAGCAAAAGCTCAAGGATGGTATAACATACGCCGCTCTAGTCAACTGATATTCGTAGTTTTATTTACAGTGATAGTCTTACTCTCTCTTGCAATATGGGCTCGATGGATGAAGAGACGGTGGCGGCAGTATGGACTTCATTTCGGAGGTACAGTAATAATCCTCTTGTTTGTAATAATTAGGGCTGCCTCCGTCGAACATGTTTTTTTTAGGCATTACCCAGGGCATAATTCAGGCATTTATATAGTAGTTTCGCTAGTGGAGCTGGTGGGAATTTTAATTGTTGGGATGGGGTCTGCGTTATGTTTGCATCGTACAAAAGCTGGTAAATACAGGAATTGTAAGTTTGACTGGGAATAATACCTGCTGTTCTGTCAGGCAACGGAATAACAAAAAAGAGCCGCGAAACCTCCTGTCCTTTTCAAACTCTATAGTTTTTTTCTCATGGCGAACTCAAATCTCTTTTTTTTATCCATTAAATCCATAAATTTCAGCTGCCTTTTTACAGCTAATCTCTTCCCTTTCTTTCCTCCGTATTGAGGAAACCTAAGGATCTTAGTTATCTCCTTTACAGTGAAATAAGGGTAGTCAAGAACCACCTTCAGAATATTCCTTCCCAGGTCGGTATGGGTTAAGGAAAGCGATTCGTTAATATCAGACCTCACTGCTTTTGTAGGAAGGGATGCCGGGACTTCTTTTTCCCTAATAGGAGAGATTGTTGTGTCAAATACGCTTTGTTTATTGTTTCCAGTCGGCAGAGATACCTCGACAGTATCATTTTGTTCTTTACTTACTTTTGTCCCCATGAAATAGCTCACTGCCTGGTTCATGCTTTCAAACGATTTCAATATTGAAGAAAATTCCATAAGCTCAAACACATTATGCACATCAGGGGACATATTTGCGAGAACAATATCTCCATTATGATCCCTGATCTCTCTTATCTCGCTGACAAAAACCCCCCAGCCAGCGCTGCTTATATAATTAATTTCTTTCAGGTTTACTATGATTTTATATCGACCCGATGCAAGCTGTTCTTTCATTACTATGTCGATCCCAGGAGCTGTCGTATTGTCTATATATCCTCTAGCATTTATTATAACAATTTCTTTGTTAGGTCCTGCATAAGATATTTCTAATTGTATTCCAAGCATTTTGTTTTTTTGTCTTAAATAGTATATTAAAATATTTTTATGAGTAATACTGTAACTAACATTTTCAGGTTAAAGAACAAGCTTTTGCAAACGATGCTTTTAAACAACCCTTATTACCTTTATATTATACACCTATTCTACCATTCTTTCTAGGGCCTCGAAACCAAAATCTATCAAAATAGATTTATTATAGAGATCGAGTCTTACTTTTGCCCGCCCCTTTCTTCGGTCAACTTTTACTATTAATCCATCCAAACCTTTTAAAGGCCCGGATACTACTTTTATTCTATTGTTTTCATCAAAAACAACAATCGATTTATCTACAATTTCTCCAAAAGTAAGAAAGTGGTTAAGAATTTCTCTGTCATTCCGGGAAAGCGGGGTAATATTATGATTGCTCTTTAGAAACTGATAAAAACCTGGTATCCCCTTAAGCTTATAATAAAGATATGATGAGATTCCCATTGCTTCAAGGAAAATGTAACCCGAAAATATTGGAGCAATATTGTTTATCCACTTACCTTTCCTGCGAATTTTCAGGGCTCTTCTCGGCCAGAAAAACTTAATACCTGTATCCTGCAACGTTCGTTCAGCAATTTTTAAATATTTCTCCTCTCCATGAGTTCTTACCTGTATAGTATATAGAGGCATAACTTTCCGCTCATTAGACGTTTTATCTCTTTATTATTCATGTCAGTAAAAAATTATACCTATTTACAATTAAAAGTCAAGAGGACCACCCCCCATTTCTCACAAATCTAAGTAAATAGTAAGAAAGAGGAGTTTTTCGGTTTTCCCACCTCATACTCGTATGACATACTGCCATGGGATTCATTATCCATTTCGTGAGAAAAGCACACAAATGGATTAAACAAGGTAAATGTTCTGAGGGTTAATCCCCGTTTCTTATGACCAACAGCAAACTATAAGTAACGGGGCTTTTGGCGCTTTGTTCAACGTAAACTTTATATTTTACATAAGATTATAAAATTCTTCAAAGTCATCATTTAAACCCACTGTCATGCAATCTGATTGCATAGCAATTTGATTGCTGAGCAATTTGATTGCTGAGCAATTTGATTGCTGAGCAATTTGATTGCTGAGCAATCTTTGAGAAAACCGCATTAAACCCGACAATCGATTTTCCTTGTATCTATCAAACTTCAAGGATATATTTACCCGATTCTAAAAGATGAAAGTTTAACTGAAATTAATCATCGTTATGAAGAAACTATATATAAAATCTCTGAGGTATAAATACGCTTATTTGGCTCTAAGTGTGATTGTTGGATTATTATCCTTTTATATAAGTACCCTTCCCTATTCAAAAATTGAAAAAAGTTTTTATCCAGATATTTCAGACCTATTTAACATGATAAATCACTTTCTTGGTTTTTCACTTTTCAACTTATTACTCGTATCTACTTTTTTAGGTTTCTTCAATAATGCATTATCAAAAAAGACGTTTATAATGTACTTCATTACAGCATTCGTCTGGGGCTTACTCTGTGAAGTATCGCAATACTTTTTGGATACCAGAAAATTTCAGTATATCGATATATTTGCAAATACGGCCCCTTCTCTGGTTGTACCCTATATAATAAAAAAGATATTTAAAAATGATATTACAATCGAAATCAAATAATAAACAGTCTAACCTAACATTTTTTTGTTATTCAGGTTGTTTTCATACTTTCTTGCGGTATAGTTATGATATATAAGGGAGAGTGTATGAACAACCTATTGATCATCGATAAAGATAGCGATCTTAGAAAAACAATATCAAATTTACTCCAGAAAAATGGTTACGATATAGAAGAAGCTCATGATATCAATACCGCTGCTAAAATGATTGAGAACAATGTCTTCGATGTGATTATCAGCGATACCAGTATATCTGGTGGAACATTAGATGACCTGCTGGGTTTTAATAAGAATAACAATTCAATGGTAATTATCTCTGCAGAACAGGACAGCATTATCAATGCAGTAAAGGCTATCAGAGGAGGTGCTGTTGATTATATCAGAAAGCCCTTCAGCATTCCGGAACTCGAAGTCAAGATAGAAAAGGCAATAGAGCTGAGAAGACTCAAGCAGGAAACAGACTCGCTGAGGGGTGAACGGAATATTATCTATAAAACCGAAAACTTCATCGGTGAGAGCCCTGAAATTAAGAAGGTCTTCGAATTAACAGGAAAAGTAGCAAAAAGTAACTCATCTATTCTCCTTACAGGTGAAACAGGAACCGGGAAAGAACTTGTTGCCGGTGCCATCCATTACAACAGCCTGAGACCGGAAAGAGCATTCGTAAAGGTCAACTGTGCCGCTCTGCCTTTACAGCTTCTGGAAAGCGAGCTCTTCGGGCATGAAAAGGGGGCCTTTACCGGAGCAGATAAACAGCGTATCGGGCGCTTTGAACAGGCCGACGGAGGCAGTATTTTTTTAGATGAAATCGGCGATATGAATCTCACTACACAATCAAAACTCTTAAGAGTACTTCAGGAAAAAGAGTTTCAAAGACTGGGAAGCAATAGGACGATAAAAGTTGATGTACGTTTAATCTCCGCGACCAATAAAGATCTTATGCACGAAATAGAAGAAGGACGTTTCAGGGCTGATCTCTTCTATCGCCTCAATGTAGTCAACATTCATATACCACCGCTCAGGCAAAGACGGGGAGATATTATCTTATTAACCTACTTTTTTCTGAAAAAATACTGCGGCGATTTGAAAAAAAAGATCAAGGAGATCCATCCACTGGCGATAAAACAGCTTACAGAGTATTCCTGGCCGGGAAATATCCGTGAACTCGAAAACACTATTGAACGGGCAATCCTCATGGCTGACGGGGATATTATTTCACCTGAAGACCTTCACCTTCCCTGCCAGATGGACATCTTTAAATATGATTACAGTACAATAAAGATTCCGCCAAGCGGTTTAGATCTTGAAGAAGTTGAAAAAGGGCTTATCCTTCAGGCTTTAAAATTGTGCGACTGGGTACAGAAGGATGCCTCCAAACTATTACGAGTTTCCGAACGTGTGCTAAACTATAAAATCAAGAGGTTTGGTATCACTCATCCAAGGTGGAAAATAAATAAATAATCGACCTTCTACCATCATCTCCTCCTAAAATACTATTACACAATAAGCCCCAATTACTCTTTTTTGGCATCAGTGTACCATATTAACCGTTTTGTCTTTTTTTTAAAGCTGATATGCGAGCCTAATTACACATCCGTAACTAAAATTAAAATCCAATTACAAATGTGCAATTAATAATATAAAACGAATCCTACCTTAACTACGCAACTCTTTAATCTCTAATGAATTAACCTTCTCAGTATCTTCATTATCCTCCTGGCACATGTTTTGCATATACAATAAGTAGAATCTTTCACTATGCTCTGCATAATTAGTTCTTGGTGAATGATTAGTATGTTCAACAAGAAAAGCCATTGATGAATAAGTCTGTTTCATCTAACGATTTCACTCTCAACTAATTAATAGTTGATGACAGAAGTATCAACTACAGAATTGGTTCTTTTATTTCTTATATGTAAATTTATAATATTTAATAAAATGGCTGTACCAACGATATCAGGAACCAATTCGTGAGCTGGTGTATAAAGCAATGTTGGTGAATTGGTAATTAAGCCGTACCGTACAACTGTTTGTAGTACGGTACGGAGAATGCACCAGCGACTAATTAATTAAGAAAAAAGTCGAAAAAGGCAAACTGCTCGAAAGAGCAGGACGCAAAGCTATTGGCCTAAGTCCGGGACTTCACGGATATGGCTGCAAGGCTGCCGGCATATTCAGCACCTCCTGAGTGCTGCGTATCGCACGGCCAAAAAACCAGGAGGTGCTGTTATGATACTTCTTAAAAAATTAGTAACTTCTCTGACCGGAAAATGTAACAGACTTTTATCTATACTTTGTTTCACCATCTTTCTTCTTGTTCTAGCCTCTTGTGCTTTTGAAACCACTTGGGATATTACAACCTCCCATGATGAACCATTAACGCAGATTACCCTTGTATGGGATCCAAATACTGAACCGGATCTTGAAGGGTATAAATGTTATTACGGTTTGGTTAGTAGGGATTATGAACATACGGTTGTGGTTGGTAACGAGACTATTTGTACTGTTACAGATCTTAAACCGGGGGAGACCTATTGTTTTGCTGTAACCGCTTACAATACAGCAGGTTTAGAAAGCGATTACTCCGAAGAGGTTACATATACAGTACCTACTGAATTATAGCTAGTAAGCAAAGCTTTTAAACACAATAATGAGCTCTCTCATCTTCAGGTATTAATTACATGAGTCTGTCAATAGCCAGCTCAACTGTTAAACACATTAACATATTGGCTTTAGCGGCAGATTAACTCAGGTGTGTGCGGCATTTCACGCAAGTGAGCCGTCGCCCGGTTCTTAGAAGCAAAGTCCCTGAATACTCGCATTACAGCATCCTCTGAAAATCCCAGCACATTAGCAGTTTCATTTGTGCTTACTTTGTGTTCCCATGCATAGAGGAGAAGATCCAGCTTATCGAAAGGGATACGAAAGTAGAACTCTTGATCACTGACAGAAAGACTGAATGTGTCCGGACTGGGTACTCGATCTTTGATTTCAGGAATAATGTCCAGATAGTCGGCAAGCTGATAGATTTGATCTTTATAAAGTAAAACAAGAGCTTCAATATCGGTACCACCATCACCATACTTACAAAAATCGCCAAGTATAAGCTCTGTTCTATTGGTCGTCCCGGCCACGATTAAGTTACGGCGTTCGGCCTCCCAGTAGAGTTGAATCATACGAGACCTGATTTTTATATTCGCAAAGGCTGTAATGGTACGAAATTCATCCAACCTCAGCCGCTTCTTTTTTACACTACCGTCAGGCATCTGGACCTGGAGGACATAAAAATTGTATGAATCTCTATCAAGAAGATCGGTTGGAAGTGAAATATTGTACTTATAGCCAGGGACATAATCAGGTATCAATTTTTTTATATATTCGTCTCGCCATGAGTAGCTGCCCACGCTATCCACTGTAGGAGTGATATCTATCTCTCGAAACTCAATGCCCTGGGCTTTTGCTTGTTTAGCGGCAAATTGCCTGCTTACAGGATTTGATTCCTTCTCCGGAAGGATCAACCCAACTACATTGCTCTTTCCTACAGCAAGTACAGCAATCGAAGCAACGACGGCAGAGTCAATCCCTCCGCTCAATCCAACTACCACGCCGCGCTTGCGGTAGATGCTCTTTACCTGGTCTTTTATGAAACCGGCGATCTCTTCTGTTTCCTTAGCAGGATTAATCTTTAGGACATCAAGACTAAAACCCATATATAATTTCCTTTCTGTTGTCCGGATAATCAGAAAAATGATAATTTCCATTTTGTGAAAGGTCAATTGAAATGAGAACAAAAAAGGCATTGCCAATATGTATACTTACCGATTGGACTTGATCAAGAAAAATGATACAATAGTGAACTACTCATCGATCAAATTAAAATTGTCCTTTAGCCATGTATTATGGTAAGGTATACTGACTGTGCCTACATATACCTTAAATATAAGGTGATTAATGATTTGCTTTCTGTGATTCTGTGACTTACTATTTAGAAAATAATATTAGGAGAAATAAACAATATCATGATAATCGATAACCACTTTACTTCCGAAGTACTCAAAATCGATGCTGAAAAAGAATCAGAACTGATTACGAATACCATTAATAGCTTGCTTCGGGACCGGCTAAAAAGAAGAGGGATCGTGGTTGCGGTATCCGGTGGGATTGATAGTAGTGTAACTGCTTCGCTCTGTGTCAAGGCTGTTGGTAAAAGCCGTGTTTTAGGGCTTTTAATGCCGGAAAGAGATTCATCAGAAGATACATTACGGTTGAGCAAACTCATTGCTGACTATCTTGATATTGAGACTGTCCATGAAAATATTACTCCCATACTCGAGACTGTCGGCTGTTATAAGAGACGTGACGATGCTATACGGAAAGTTATCCCTGAATACGGCCCGGGATATAAAGCAAAAATCATACTTCCCAGTGTAGTTGATACTGACAGTTTAAGACTTTTTTCTGTTGTTGCAGTATCACCTGACGGCAAAGAGATTAAAGCGAGGTTAACACCTGAAGCTTACCTTGGAATTGTCGCCGCCACCAATTTTAAACAGCGGGTACGTAAAATGCTTGAATACTACCACGCTGACCGCCTGAATTATGCAGTCGCGGGTACACCAAATCGTCTTGAATATGACCAGGGATTCTTTGTAAAACTCGGGGATGGGGCCGCAGATTTAAAACCCATAGCACATCTCTATAAGACACAGGTTTATCAAATGGCGGAGTATCTCAATATCCCTGAAGAAATTCGTACACGGCCCCCAACAACCGATACTTATTCTATGCCGCAGTCTCAGGAGGAGTTTTACTTCTCCCTGCCTTACGACAAAATGGACCTGTGTCTGTATGGAAAAAATAATAATATTCCGATTGAAAAAGTTGCCAAGGCAGTAGCTCTAACTGTCGATCAGCTGAAACGCGTATACCATGATATTGATCAGAAGAGAAAAACTACAAAATACTTGCATCTAAAACCACTGTTAGTAGAAAATATCAGTTTAGGGTAAGTTAGTGCTTTTTCAAATTATTCAAGAATGTTACAATTCGTTTCTAAAGGTCCCTATCAGATGGAGGTTTCTGCATGTTTGTTCAGGATTTCTTATAAAAAAGCGCCGATCGGTTTCCAGATAAAATTGCCTCAATCCACAGCAAGCAAAGATTGACTTATGCAGAAGTGGAAGCGCGTGCAAACAAGTTCGCCAATGTATTAATATCAAATGGTATAAAGCGAGGAGACAGGGTGGTAATCTACATACCCAATGTCGTAGATCCAAAGGTATCCCCCAAAGAGGTGGAAAATGTACTTTACGGGATAGAGGGAGTTGTGGAAGCGGCTGTCATAGGAGTACCTGATAAAATCCTCGGGCAAGCCATAAAAGCCTTTGTCGTTGTTAATAACAGCGCTTTAACGGAAAACAATATCAAGCGTCACTGCAGTATGCACCTCGAAGACTTCATGGTACCAGGTTATGTCGAATTTAGAGACAGGTTACCAAAAACCAGCAGTGGTAAAATCAGTAAAAAAGATATACTGTAGAGTTTCTGTTTTTATTTCCAGTCAATAGCATTACCCTGTTTTTCCTATTATGTACGCTGTTACATTGTTTAGAGAATCGAGGTTTTCAGGAACCAGCTCGTCATCCTCTACTTTTATACGAAAGTTCTCTTCGATATACTCTATAAGTTCAAGAACTCCTGTAGAATCAATAATTCCTTTTTCTAAAAAAGAATCATCATCGCCGAATGGTTCTTCTTCACTTCCAAATAAAAAAGTTTCAACAATAAACTGACGAATCTTACTCTTTAAATCAATCAAGATTTCCGGTTCAGTGTAACTCATCTAATTTTTCTCCTGTAAGTAACGCAATCGCAACTGCATATTGGTGACAATGAGATATGGAAATATGGATCATCGTTATTTTCAATTCATCGGCCCTTTCTTTCATCAATCCTGAAAGCCGTGCTTCCGGAGCGCCATAATTGTCGTTGATTATTGAAATTTCCTTCCATTTAAAACCTTCTATCCAATACGTCTTCAGTGCTTTGAACACTGCCTCTTTAGCCGCAAACTTCCCGGCATAATGTTGATATCTATTTGCTTTACTATTACAGTACTCTATTTCGTCTTTATTAAAACATCTATTGAGAAAAGTATCTCCTGACCTTTTTATTAAATTACGAATCCTTTCCGTTTCAATGATATCTGCACCCAGACCAATTAGCATACGGTTAGCCTATAAGTAAATAAATAAAATAGACACATGGTAACTGGTAATTTTTTAGTATTAAGAATTATCACGAAATCCATCATCGTGAGTATCAATGTTATTATATTATTAAGCAAAGTTTGAAATGATTAATGATTTATTATCCCCAGTATAAACCACAAAAGTATAGGTATAAAGGCCTCCAGTAGTTACATAAGTAGCTGTTACATTTACTGTTAGAGGATCAGTAAGACTCGCCCCCCGCCATGATATTACCCATGTTTCAACTTCTGTGTTATTGACAGTTTTGGAATCTCCATTTACTGTAATTACCATTGTATCGCCATTTCCAGAGTTTTTTATCGCAACAGTAGAACTCAAATCCGATAACAACAAGCCACAGGACAGAAAAAAACCCATAGCAATAGTAATAGTAATAAAGGTCAAAATAATAAGAGCCTTCCTCACTATCCACCTCCAGTTATCTATATCTCAAAGCATCTAAATATCTTTTTCAGTAAATAAATTGCTCAAGAAAATAATGAGCTGTTCGGCAACTATCCTCCGCCCTTTTTCATTTAAATGACCGCCATCGTAGGTATACTCTGGAACGAGAGTATAGAAGGATTGACCGTCTTTTTGATGTATATTTCTCGACCCATCAGGAAAGGTAGATTCGATTAATGCAATGTCAAATAACAGTTTTTCTTTACCGAACTCTTTTCTCAGTAAATCATTGAACTGGTTTCTTTTTATATTATCATCATAGCCCCATAATGGTCTTCCCAATATTTTCTTTACAGCCGCTTTTAAGCCTGTTTGACGGGCCATGAGAGGGGCTGTAACATGAATGAAAGTTGTCTGAGGATACAACTCTTTGAGATATGACATCTTGGTCTTGTAATAATCGAAAATCTTATTTATATCAGTTTCAGCGTTAAAATCAATATAACAGAATTTAAAGAATGCTATGTCCGCTTTATCGCCAATGCCATCTTCAATAAAACTCAAAAAAGCGTCGACCTTTGAAATCGGCTGTGTATTCTTGCCAACCCTGGAATGTGCAAAGATGGGAGTCTTAAAATCTGCAGCATTAGAGGTTTCAACAATATTCAATCTCATACTTTCATGCTCTTGCAGGATATCATTAATTCCATCAATTATATTATAGCCAACCGATTGATGGCCAAAATATATTTTATAATTCGATACCTTTTCCAAGACGGATTCCGGTATTTCTTCTAATGATTTAAATGAGATGTTTTCCGCATACATTATTTCTCCTTTACAAATTATATTCAGCAACATTAGAAATAATGGTAGTAACAACTTCACTCTATTCATATAATCAACCTTCAATTTTATATACAGTATAGTACATTTTTTCTTATCTTTCTAAGATAATCATGAGTGAATGTACCAATCAACTCTAATTGACAGGAAGTTTAATATAAGACATAATATTTTCTGCGAAAACGTAATTAGATACTATATTAGATTTACCCCTTCAATCGATCAAATACTATCGGTTCATGAGGTGAATCTCTAGAGTAGACACGTCGATAATTCATTGAATCCAAGCCTGGAAGAGCACTGGGAGATGAGAGTGACAACCGGTAATTCAGGAAAAATAAACGGGGATACGTTACACAAAGAAAGCCTCATAACAGTTATCTCTACTCTTAAACATTTTCCTGAAGAAACGGTGTTCTCAATACTCAACAGCTATTTTTATAATCCTGACATCGATATTAGTATCGAGGCTATACGGTCTGCAGCTTCTGCCTCAAATGGGTTGGCAATTCCTCATCTCTTTACTATTATCGAAAATGGAACAAATCCCCAGAAGATTGAAGCTATAAGAGCACTAT
>Ga0307379_10000876_pt1 | contig 48896 bp, 41 predicted proteins | sample UN2MG_FD_202237 | JGI IMG/M metagenome (GOLD analysis project Ga0307379, IMG submission 202237) | Soil microbial communities from Risofladan, Vaasa, Finland - UN-2 | ecosystem: Environmental > Terrestrial > Soil > Coastal area > Acid sulfate soil | place: Finland: Risofladan, Vaasa | collected... | reverse complement strand
CCTCATCCGCCAGCGCCAGGTACGAGGCGTCGCGGTCGGCCTCGGAGAAGACGGCCACCGCCTGGATGCCCATCTCTTTGCAGGCGCGGATGACGCGCAGGGCAATCTCGCCGCGGTTCGCCACCAGAATCCGTTGAAACATCCCTTCACCTCATCAACAAAGTTTCAACGCAGAGATCGCAGAGAACGCAGAGGGAGGATTGAGTAACAACGGCAAGGCCATTTCCGCCCTCGGCTCACAAAGCATGCTGTTTGCCGTTCCCCTATCTTTTCCTTTCTCTGCGTTCTCCGCGCTCTCTGCGTTTCAACCACCTGTGCAACTTCAGTCCGGCCGGACGGCAAAGAGCGGCTGTCCGAACTCCACCGCCTGGGTGTTCTTGGCCAGAATCTTCTCGATCGAGCCGCTCATCTCCGCCCGGATCTCGTTGAAAACCTTCATCGCCTCGATGACGCAGACGACCGTGTCCTCCGCCACGTGGTCGCCGACCTTCACGTAGGCGTCGGCCTCGGGGCTCGAGGAGGCATAGAACGTTCCGACCATCGGCGAGTTGATGGAAGCGGCCGGCGCCTCTGCAGCCTTGGGCGCAGGGGCCGGTTGTGCCAACGCTGCGGCCACAACGGGAACCGGCGCGGCGGTCGCCTCCGCGCCGCCCTTGCGCAGCCGGACCGCCATGTCCGCCTGCTCCACCTCCACCTCCACCAGGCCGTGCTGCTCCATCAGGTCCACGAGTTTGCGGATGGTTTCGAGGGCGGCCCCCTCGGGCATCGGCGTCACGGGGACCGGCTTCTCCCTGCCTGTTTTCTCGTCGGCCATCGGCGTTCCCCTTTCCGATCCCTCTTCTGCCGCAAAGACAAAACGGGCGACGGTTACAGGACCATCGCCTCCAAATCCTTCTCCAGGTGCGACAGCACGCGCCGCCCCGTTTCCGTCACCACGCAGTCGTCCTCAATCCGGATGCCGAAACGCCCGGGGAAATACACCCCCGGCTCAATCGTCACCACCATGCCGACCTGGAGCGTCCCGCCGCTCCGGCGCGGACCCAACCCCGGGCCTTCGTGCACCTCGCGCCCGATGCCGTGACCCGTCCCGTGCGCGAACGCTTTGCCGAACCCCGCCGCCTCAAGCACGCGGCGGGCGGCCGCGTCCACGTCCGCCGGCGGCACGCCCGGCCCAAGCCGCGCAATAGCCGCTCCCTGGGCCGACAGAACCGCTTCGTAAACCCCACGGACGCGAGACGCGATTCTACCGGCCAGGAGCACCCGTGTCAAGTCGCACACATACCCCCCCACCCGCGCCCCGAAATCCACCAGCAGCACCATCCCACGCCGCAGACGGCGGTTGCCGGGCACCGCGTGCGGCATCGCAGAGGACGGACCTGCCGCACAGATGGTCGGGAACGCCGGCCCGTCCGCTCCCGCTAGACGCATCTGGTGATCCAGTTCCGCCGCCAGCCGACGCTCCGTCATGCCCGGCCGGACCCGCTTACGGAACTCGCGCCACGCCTCTTCGGCCACGCGAACCGCCCGGCGGATGGCCTGCTGCTCGGCGGCGTCCTTCCTCAGCCGCATCTCCGCCACGAGGCCCCGCGCCCGTGCCAAACGCACCCACCCCACGGCCTTCGCCAGGCGCCCGCGAAGCGCGACGCTCACCTCCTCCGGGTCGAACCCCAACCGCTTCCCGCGCTGCCGCCGGACCGCTTGCCCGAGCGCGTCGGCAAGCGGACCCCGCCGGACAACCACCCGCACGCCGCGGACCTCGCGCCGCGCCTGCTCCGCGAAACGTCCATCCGTGATGAGAACCGCGCGCCCTTCACCGACCAGTAGCCAACTGTCCTCGCCCGTGAAACCCGAAAGATACCCCACGTCCGCCTCACGCGTCACGAGGAGCGAGCCGAGCCCGCGCTTCCGGATGAGCCGCGCCAGGCGCCTTCGCCTCTCGGAAAACGGATGCTTCATCGGCCCCTTCCTCTTTGTCCCGGCCCCGCCCCGCCACGGCGAGGAACCGCTTTTCTGTCCGGCCGCTGCGAGCGTAACTGCCTCTGTTATAAGGCCTTACGGGCTTTACGGCAGGTTGGCTGAAAAAGGTTCAAGTTTTTTCTTTCGGTCGCCGATTTTTCTCTTGACGTTAGGGTCCTGTCAGGCTAACATCCACCTGACAGTCGTGCGAAGCCGATTCGCTCTTTGAAAAAATGAGTCGTGCGACGAGGCGCTTATAGCGGCGGCCCGCCGGCGGGTCAAGAAGGCACCCTTCCCTCCGGCGTGCTGCGGGGCACTAGACCGAAATGCCTTACGGGGTCGGGAACGGGCTGAGGAGATACCCCGTGCCCTCCTCAGCCCCCCGGCCTCCTCGCACACATGCAAGAACCGACGCGTTCGCCCCTGAGAAGACTCCGGCTGCGGTCCCCACCCGCAGCCGGGGTCAACCGGCCGGCCGGGTCGGCAGCCAAGCGGAACCCCACCCCGCTTGTGCCGACTTCTGCCGCAACCGCAAGACAGCCGGACCGGGGCGATCGCTCGTGCGTCACCCACCCCACGGTGACGCCGTTCCCCAAGGAGGGCCGGGGTTGAAGCCCAGGGGGCGCCCCGGCCCACCTCCCTTCTGTAAGCCGGCGCCCCGCCGCAGCGTTTAGCCGGTCGCCTTGGCGACCGCGATTCTTTATGAAAAAACGCACGCGCGTCGCGCCGACGAGCACAAGGAGAACCCCATGGCCAATCTGACGCCGCGACAACAAGCCGTCGTCCGCTTCATCCAGGACTATGTTCTGGAGCACGAGTACGCGCCGACGATGCAGGAGATCGCCGATGCGCTCGGCGTTTCGCGCCCAACCGTTTTCGAGCACATCGAAGCGCTCGAAAAGAAAAAGGTGCTGAAGCGCGGCGAAGCGACGCTCGCCCGCAGTGTCGCCCTTGCGCACGACTACCAGCCGCACACCGGCGCTCTACCCCTCCTCGGCCGTATCGCCGCCGGCAGCCCCATCGAGGCCATCGCCGACAGCGAGGTGCTGGACATCGAGAGCCTTTTCCGCGGCCGGCCGGGCGAGACGTTCGTCCTCCAGGTCCGCGGCGAGTCCATGATTGACGAGCAAATCAGGGACGGCGACTACGTCATCGTCGAGAAACGCGCCGAGGCCCGCAACGGCGAGACCGTCGTCGCCATCCTCGCCGACGGCGACGCGACCCTGAAAAAGTTCTATAAGGAGAAAGGCCGCATCCGCCTCCAGCCGGCCAACCCGACGATGCAGCCCATCTACGCCCCGAACGTCACCATCCAGGGTGTCGTCATCGGGGTGCTGAGGAAGTATTGACCTGCGTCTTCACCGCAGAGGCCGCAGAGGGCGCAGAGAATAGGATGGTCCAAGCATGCGGCTGGAAGATTACAGTGCAGAGATCGAGAACCACCGCAACTGGCTCGCGTCCTTCGGGAACAACCGATTGATGGAGTGGGAGCGGCGTTTCGCTGCAGATCCGGAAGCCGCCGTCGTGGAGGCGTGTACGCGAGAGTTCCTTCAAGAGCATGTGGCCGAGGTCAAACCTGCGGAGGATCCCACATCTGGCGGCCCGGATTTCTGCTGCGTTCAGGCCAGCCACCATTTCTACGTGGAAACCACGTGCATGAAAGAGGACGCGGTCACCCAAGCAACCGGACTGTCGCCTCTGCCTAAGGGAGCGTTTGACTTCGGACCACTAACCCAGAAGGTCCTCGACGAGTGCAGGAACAAGGCTCGCCAGTGCAGCGGATTGGATGCCCCTTGCCTATTAGCCATCGGAATCCTCCACCCCGCAGCAAGCACCATCTGTTTTAATCGGGACTTCGTGCCGGAGGTTCTTACAGGCGACACGATGATCACTATGCGATTCGATGCGAAAAGGGGTCAAGCCGTCGGCAAGCCATACCAGACGACGGACTTGCACAACGCCGCCTTCCTCCGACCTCTCACGAGATCAGACGATGACCTTGACCACTTAGCAAGAAGGTCAATCTCAGGCCTTCTTCTGTGTGGCTTCGGATGTAATCCGTACAATGTTAATGGCGTGTTGCACCCGAAATCCGTACGCCCATTCGATAGGGCCTTGCTCCCAGATGTGCCTTTCTGTACTCTTGGCCATGGATATACTGAAGGAAAGTTCAAATGGGTTTGACCTCAGGGAAATTCCGTTGCCTCCTTGGAAAGTCAACTACGCTCTGATTAGCTAAGTGCTGGAAAGGGGGACTGTCATGTCGAGCAAACGATGTGCTGCGGGCTTGGTGTGGTTGCTTGCGGCGGCTTTGGTAAGTCACGCTCATGCCGAAGAGGCCGCCCCCAATCAGCCGCAGACCTACTACGTAATTCCTATCAAGGGTGTAATCGGAAGGCACTTCACGGCCGGGCGGATGGAGGCTTGTCTGAAAGAGGCGGAGCGATTGAAGCCCGCCGTCGTTGTCCTTGAACTGGACACCGGTGGAGGCGACATCATTGACGCGGAGCGCATCGTGGACCTTATCATTGCGCACAAGGATTTGCGGTTTGTCGCCTTTGTCCGTAAGGCCCTATCAGCCGGTGCCACAATAACCCTGGCGTGCGAAAAGATCTTTGTTACCGAGTCAGCCACAATCGGGGGGGCCGTGTCCTATTCTGTCGGAAGCGACGGAATGCCACAAGACCTGCCCGCCGATGTCGCCGAGAAGTTCCAGTCGATTTGGCGGGCCGTGTGCCGCAAGGCGGCCGAGTATGGCGGCCACCCGAGCCTGCTGGCCGAGGCCATGGTTGATCCCGCCTTCGCCCTGACTATGCGCGAAGAAGGGGGGAAACCCGTCTTTGAAAGAGACGGACAGGGGAAAGTGCTCAAGGCCCAGGGCCGAATCCTGACGCTAACAGCCCGCGAAGCCGTCGAGTGCACGCTGGCCGAAGAATTGGTTCCTGACCTTAAGGCGGTCGGACAGCACTTGGGAATGCCTGAATGGCAAGAGGTCGGCGGACGGGCAGGAGTCCAGCCAGCCGACACGGGCGGCCCAGAAAAAAGCGCCTCTGACCCCTTTGCAGCGCCGGACGCTCTGTATGAGATGCTCTACCAGAAAGTGGTTTCCTTGGGTCTGACCGGCGACCTGACCCAAATACAGGAAAAAAAGGCATTGGAAGACTGGAGAGCATGGTTCAATGCTCAGCGTCTACAAGGCCGTCGCGTTGGATGGAAGATGATCCTCGTCGAGGCTTCGGAAGGCGAAGTCAGAATGGTCCCACATGTTCTTCGCCTTTGGAAAAGCGTGCAATCTGGTGTCGAAGGCCTCAAGCAGGCTGAAACGATGACGGTGGACGAATTCGAGCGTTTTTTGCGCGGTGCCAGTGGGATAAACTTCGCCTTTTTCCTTGCCGGTGGTGTCAGAGGCTCCAGAATGACCGTGGACGAGTTCGAGGATCTTTTGCGGGGTTGTGAATCAAGCCTTAGAAGCGCGCGACTCGGGTTCGCCGTTGATAAAGTTGATGGATGGGCTGTGGGAGAAGGCGCTAAAATAGTGAGGGAGTTTCGCCAACTACAGGGAGAGTCCGAGGCTTATCCCATCAAGGTCACGGCGAAGTGCGATAACGAACCACGCGTCTTCCACATGGTGGCCTGGGTAAGCGCGCGTTCGAAGGATGCGCTGACCGCAGTTGCTCCTGAAAGCGAGATTGTCCTGTCGGGCAAAATCGGTAAACTCGAGCCGTATGTTTCCCCCGACGGGGTCTTTCTTATCGAGATTATTCTCGACCAATGCGTGTTGATACAGGAGCCTGCGGCAGGGACTTCCGCCCGTGACAAGGACGCCGACAGCAACTGCAAGCAATGGCTGTCTCTCGCAAGAAACTACATCCGCGCAGGAATGCCCGAGAAAGCGATCCCTTACCTCAAGCAAGTCATTGAGCGCTACGGCGATACCGACTACGCGAAGGAGGCCCACGAGTTGGAACAAGAAGCACTCGAGATGATAAAGGCGCGCTCGGAACAAGAAAATACGCCCCCGACAGAAGGGGAGCCGACCCCTGAGTTGACAAAGTAGCCGTAAGTTTTGCGGGGCGGGTGCCCTTCGGCTGCGCTCAGGACAGGCTCCGACGCACCGCGCCATAATCGGAACGCCGGTCCGATGAACACGCAACAGAAACTCAAACTTCTCGCCGACGGGTCGCGGTATGACCTGTCGTGCGCCTGCGGCACTCAAAAGGACGAGCACCGCCGCCGCGGACCGGGCGGCGTGTGGCTCTACCCCGCGTCGCTCCCCAGCGGCGGTGAGTCCATCATGCTCAAGACCCTCCTCTCGAGCGCCTGCACGAACGATTGCCGCTACTGCCCCCTCCGTAGCGACCGCGACGTCCGCCGCTGCACCCTCGCCCCCGAGGAGGTGGCCCGCGTCTTCATGGACTACGTGCGGGCGGAAAAGGTCTTCGGCCTCTTCCTGACGAGCGGCGTCCTCCGCAGCCCGGACCATACGATGGACCGGATGCTGGCGGCCGTGCGAATCCTCCGCCGCCGGTACGAGTACCGCGGCTACGTCCATCTGAAAATCATCCCGGGCGCTTCGGACGCGGCCATCGAGGAGGCCCTGCACCTGGCGAGCGCCGTCTCGCTCAACGTCGAGGCGCCGACGCGGCGGACGATGGCGGCTCTTTCGACGCGGAAGGATTACGCTCGCGACATCGTCCGGCCGATGCACCTCATCAGTCGCCTCACGGCCCGCGGAGGACCCTACGCCGGCGTCAAGCAAACAACCCAGTTCATCGTGGGCGCCTCCGACGAAACCGACACCGAAATCGTCCGCGCAACCTACGGCCTGTACAAGCGCCTGCGGCTCAGCCGCGTCTATTTCTCCGCCTACCAGCGCGGCCTGGGCGACCCCGCCCTGCCCGGCGAGCGCCGCGAAAGCATCCCGGCCACGGATATCCTGACGCGCGAGCACCGTCTCTACCAAGTGGATTGGCTTATCCGCAAGTACGGCTTCCGCGACGACGAGATCCCGTTCGAGGCCGATGGGAGCCTCTCCCTGTCGGCCGACCCCAAGGAAATCTGGGCGCGGCAGCACCCGGAGCGATTTCCGCTGGACTTGAACCGCGCCGACCGATGTGAACTCTTGCGCGTTCCGGGCCTCGGGCCGCTGACGGTGAAGCGCATCCTGGCGATTCGCAAAGGCGGGGGGCGGGTTCGCCGAATCGGTGACCTCGGCCGGCCGGGCAAACGCCTCCGCAAAGCGGCGGGCTACGTCACGTTCTGAGAAGCACCCGCGGCGTGGTGGCCCCGCCCCGGCGGGTAAACTTTCCTAGGCCACCGCGCATGACACGAAAAGTGGTGGCGGCCTAGGAAGGCCGCCACCCGAAAAACGTTTCCAAATCACGCCGTGCTACTTTTCGTACTTCCGCGCGGCCTGTTTCAGTTCGTCCACCTTGCGGAGTTCTTCCCAGGTGAACTCCGGCAGTTCGCGTCCGAAGTGGCCGCCCTCGGCCGTCTTGCGGTAAATCGGCCGAAGGAGGTTCAGGTACTCGATCATCTGGCGCGGCTTCAGGGGGAAGACCTCGCGGATGACCTTCGCGAGGTCCACGTCGCGGATCGTCCCCGTGCCGCCGGTCTCGGCCCGAACGCTCAGAGGGTCGGCCACGCCGATGGCGTAGGCGAGTTGGACCTCGCACTCGTCGGCCAGGCCGGCGGCGACGATGTTCTTGGCAACGTGGCGGGCCATGTAGGCGGCGCTGCGGTCCACCTTGGAAGGGTCCTTGCCGCTGAACGCCCCGCCGCCGTGGCTCCCCATCCCGCCGTAGGTGTCCACGATGATCTTCCTTCCCGTCAGGCCGCAGTCGCCGTGCGGGCCGCCCACCACGAACCGCCCCGTGGGGTTAATGTGGAAGATCGTGTCCTCGTCCAGGAGTTCGGCGGGCACGACGCGCTCGATGACCTGTTCGATAATGGCCCGGCGGATTTCCTCGTTGCTGGCAGTGTCGGCGTGCTGGGTGGAGATGACAACGGTGTGGACGCGAACGGGCCTCCGGGACTCGTCGTACTGGACGGTGACCTGGCTCTTGCCGTCCGGCCGGAGCCACCGCAGTTCGCCGGAGCGGCGGGCCTCGGCCAGGCGGTTGCACAACTGGTGCGACAGTTGAATCGGCATGGGCATCAGTTCGGGCGTTTCGCGGCAGGCGTAGCCGAACATGATTCCCTGGTCGCCGGCCCCCTGCTCCTTGGTTTCGCCGGCGTCCACGCCCATGGCGATGTCGGGGCTCTGGCGCTTCAAGGAAACCAGGACCGCGCAGTGCTCGGAGTCGAAACCCATGGCGGCGTCGGTGTAGCCGATGCCCTTGACGGTCGCGCGCACAATGTCGGGCACGTCGATGACCGCCTTGGTCGTGACCTCGCCGGCAACGATGCACATACCGGTCGAGACCATGGTTTCAATGGCGACGCGGCTCGTGGGGTCCTGCGCGATCATCGCATCCAGCAGCGCGTCGGAGATCTGGTCGGCCATCTTATCCGGATGGCCGCAGGTGACCGCCTCGCTTGTGAACAGCATGTGCCCTTCCGGCAATTCGCAAGGATTCTTCTTCGCCACACCTGGGCTCCTTAACGGTGGACCGTAGGGTTTCACCCGCCGGCCGCTGGGAGCCGACGGAGAAGCGAAAAGTGTAGGCCCCTCGCCCCCCGAAAGCAAGGGGAAAAGGCGGCGGCGGGAGGCGAAATACCTTGCGGGGACCGCCCGCCGCAATATAACAAGAGGCGACCTCGAGGGGGAAGCCGCTGGAAAGGCTACGCCATGAACTCCGACGACCGCGCCGGCCTGGAGATCGCGAAGGAACTGGACCGCATCATCGCCAAGAAGACAGGCCAGTCGCCGGTGGCGCTGGTGCTCTTCGGCATCCTGGCGGGCGCGTACATCGGGTTCGGAGCGGTAGCGGCCACGACCGTGACCGCTTTCGACGGCCTGCCGATCGCGGTTTCGAAGTTCCTCGCGGGAACGGTCTTCTGCGTCGGGCTGGTCCTGGTCATCATCCCCGGGTCGGAACTATTCACGGGGAACATCCTGCTGGCGGCGGGGATTGTCGATCGCAAGGTCGGCTTCATCCGCGTGCTGAGGAACTGGGGTTTCGCCTACGTGGGGAACTTCGCGGGCGCGGTGCTGCTGGCGCTGCTGGTGTATGGAAGCGGCCTGCTGGGCACGCCGGAGCATCCGACGCCCGTCGGGGCCGCCGCCGCCAAGGTGGCCGACGCCAAGATCGCCCTGCCCTTCGTCCAGGCCCTTTTGCGCGGCATCCTGTGCAACATCCTGGTCTGCCTGGCCGTCATTATGGCGGTCTCGTCGCGGACGATGTTCGGCAAGATCCTGGGCATCTACTTCCCCATCATGGTCTTCGTGCTGTCGGGCTACGAGCACTCGATTGCAAACATGTATTTCCTTCCGGCGGGCTTGCTCGCCGAGGGCCGATTCCTCAGCGGCTTCGGAAGCATGTTCACCAATCTCGTCCCCGTCACCCTGGGCAACATCGCGGGAGGCCTTCTGGTGGTGGTGCTGCATCCGGCGCGGGCGAGGCGACTGGCGCGGCTGTTTCGGCACACCAGGCCGGAAGGTCCCCCCGCCGAGGGCAAGTAGCGACCGCGGCGTGCTACTGGACCCGCGCCTTGGCGGCCCGGACCGTGTTCCGCAGGAGGATGGCCACCGTGACCGGCCCCACGCCGCCGGGCACGGGCGTGATGGCGCCGGCGACCTTGGCGGCCGACTCGAACTCCACGTCACCGACGGTGCGCATCTTCTTCTTGCCCTTCTCGTTCATCACGGGTTGGCCCGCCTCATCGAGGACGGGGACGCGGTTGATGCCGACGTCAATGACCGTGGCGCCGGGCTTGATGTGCTCGCCGCGCACGAGGCCTGCCTTGCCGGCCGCGACGACCAGGATCTCCGCACCAAGCGTGTGCACCTTGAGGTCGCGCGTGCCGATGTGGCAGATGGTGCATGTGCCGAGGTCGTTCGTGATGAGGCAGGCGACGGGCTTGCCGACGATCGGCGAGTGGCCGACCACGACGCACTCGGCGCCCTTGATCTGGCAGCCGGCGAACTTGATGAGTTCGTAGGCGGCCGCGGCGGTGCAGGGGACAAGGCGCGACGGCTCGTAGAAGAGCAGTTTCCCCAGGTTGGCGGCGGTGATGCCTTCGACATCCTTCTGGGGCGGGATGTGCTCGGCCATTTTCTGGGCGTCCATGCCGGCCGGCAGCGGCATCTGGAGGAGGATGCCGTGGACCGACTCTTCGGCGCCGAGTTCGGCGATTTTCGCTTCGAGCGCGTCGGCGCTCGTTTCGGGCCCGAGGTCCACCAGGTCGTAGGCGATGCCGGCCTCCTCGCACGACTTGGCCTGGCTCCGCGTATAAACGCGGGCGCCCGGGTTGTCGCTGGCGAGGATGCTGGCGAGTTTGGGCGGCCGGCCGGTCCTCGCGCGGATCGCCTCGATTTCGGGCGCGAGTTCCTCGCGGATCCTCGCCGCCAACGCTTCGCCGTCAATCAGCCGTGCGGACATGGGAAGTTCTCCTGTTGAATGAGATTCGTTCGCCCTACGAGACTCGCCGCACGCTTTCGGCTCCGTCCCGGCGCGCCGGGACTACGCCGGACAAGCCCGCGTGCGGCTCAGGCGAGCCCGGCCTGCTCGATGATGTCCGGCACGAGATCGTCCCAGCCGAGGGTCATGAGGTGCGCGCCTTGGCACATGGGTTTCATGGCGCGGACCAGTTCGGCCGCAATCTGGGTCGCGACCTTCTTGAGGTTCTCTTTCGGCACGTCGGCCAGGCGCTTGATAAGCGCGTCCGGCACCTGGACGCCAGGCACCGAACGGTTCATGTACTTGGCCATGCCCGCCGACTTCAGGACCACGATGCCCACCAGCACGGGGACCTTGACGGATTCGGCGGCGCGCATGAACCGTTCGAAGGTCGCGGGGTCGTAGACGGCCTGGGTCTGGACGAACTGGGCCCCGGCCTCGACCTTCTTGGCGAGTTTGATAATCTGGGCCTCGGGGTTCTTGCCGCAGGGCGTCACGCAGCAGCCCTTGAAGAACTTCGGAGAGCCGTCGAGTTGGTTGGGCTTGCCCTTAAAGTCGGCCCCCATGTCCGAGCCCGCCTCGAGCCGCGCCAGCGCCGCCAGAAGCCCGACCGAGTCGAGGTCCCGCACGGGCTGGGCCTCGCGATGGTCGCCCATGACAACGTGGTCGCCGGTCAGGGCCAGGACGTTCTCGATGCCGAAGACGGCGGCCGAAAGGGCGTCGCTCTGCAGCGCGATGCGGTTGCGGTCGCGGCAAACCATCTGGAAGACCGGCTCGATGCCGCGCTCCACGAGCAGCCGGCACATGGCGAGCGAGCCGACGCGCATCACCGCCGTCTGGTTGTCCGTGACGTTGACGGCGACGACCTTGCCCTTCAGGTAATGCTCGGCCTCGGCGAGGACCGGCCCGATGTTCGTGCCCTTGGGCGGACCGATTTCGCCCGTGACGACAAATTGGCCCGCCTGGAGGCGCTGCTCGAGTTGGCTCATGGCGCGTTCCCGCTCATTTCTTGGCCGGCGCGGCCGGCTGAATCTGTTCGTCTTCGGCGACTTCAAGCGCCCAGCGGATGGTCCGCCGGCGGGCGTCGGCAATGTCGCGCTTGCGGAAGTCTCTGGGCTTCTGCATCCGCCGAAGGTCCTCCAGACGCCCGAGTTCCTGGAGGCGCTCAAAGATCAACTGCCACCCGCACGGCCGATCCTTGGAGACCTCGCAGGATCCGTCGTCGCCCGTCCCGCCGCACGGACCGTTCACGAGGCTCTTGGCGCACAGCGTGACGGGACACAGGCCGCCCGTCGAGCCCAGCACGCACTCGCCGCACTCCGCACACCGCTCCACCGAGGGCCACAGGCCCTGGTAATCACCCATGCAGATGGTATCCATTGCGGGAACGGCCAACCGGCCGACGATGTTCCCCACCGCCTGGACCCCCACGCCGCATGACCCCACCAGGATCGCCTCGGCGGCCCGCAGACGGTCCACAAGACGCCCCAACTTGATCCCCACCAGGGCCTTGTTGCAGATCATGTCCACCAGGGCCGCCCCCGTCACCTCGATGCCGGCCCCGGCCGTCAGCGCGGTCATCTCGCGCAGCCAGGGTTCGCCGCCGGTCTCGCACCCGATAGGGCACCCCTGGCACCCGAGGATGAAGACCCGCCGGACGCCGTTGAGCGACTGGAGGATCTCTTCGTTCGGTTTCCGCTCGGTTGCGTTCATGACCATGTCCTCTCTGCGCGGTGGGTCTCCCAACCCGCCGCGAAAAACAGCGTTGCAGTGCTAAATAACCCACTGGGCGACGGACTCGCCCTTCCCGAATTCCACCAGGTGCACCGAGCACGCCAGGCACGGATCGAAGGAGCGGATGATCCGCACGACCTCGAACGGGTTCTCGCGGTCCTTGACCTTCGTGCCCAGGAGGGCCTGTTCCATCGGCCCCGGCGTGCCGTCCGCGTCGCGCGGGCTGGCGTTCCAGGTCGTCGGCACGACGAGTTGGTAATGGCCTATGACTTTGTCCTTAATGCCGATCCAGTGGCCGAGGGCGCCGCGCGGGGCATCGGTCAGTCCTGCACCGCGGCCTTCCTGGGGGATGGCGAGTTCGACGGCCGCCGGCTCGCCGGGCGCAAGTTCGCCCAGCCAATCGCTCATGGCCTTGGCGACGATCCGCGTTTCCAGGGCCCGCGCCAGGTGGCGACCCAGGACCGACGGCAACTTGGCGGCGCCGACGCCCGCCGCCTTCAGCGCGGCGTCCACTTCCCTTTTGACAACCGCGTCTCCGGCCGCATGGGCCACCAGCGCCCGCGCCAGAGGTCCGACCTCGGCCGGCGCCCCGTCGTAGCGGGGGGCTTTCAGCCAACTGTACGCCCCTTTCTTATCGGGCTGCGGAATGGTTTTGCCCTCGGGCGGTGCGCCGGCGCACTCGTCGGCGTAGCGCGAGTGGGCGACGTCCTCGGCAATCCGCGCGGCGCTGACGGCGGCGAGTTTGCCGTCGGCGTCCACGAGGCCCGCCGGCAGCAGGCGCTTCCGCGCCAGCGGATCGGCCGACGCGCCATCCAGGTTGAAAGCCCCGTACGACAGGAACCGCCCGCAGCCGCGACCGATGTCGAAATAGTCGCCGTACGCCTTCGCCACGGTAAAGATCGCGGGGATGTACACGTCCTCAATGAACGCCTGGATCTGCTGAAGTTTGCCGAAGAACGAGGCGATCTTGTCGGCGGTGACGTCCACCGTCACGCCTCCGGGGACGATGGCGACGTTGTGCGGCATCTTGCCGCCGAAGATCGAGTGCATTTCGTGCGAGATGCGGCGGATGCGGAGGGCCTGGACGTAGGCCCGCACGAGCGCCAGGTTCGTCTTCTTGTCGCAACGGTAATCGCCCTCGTAGCGCGGGAAGAAGGGCGAGAGGCTCTTTCGGTCAATAAACGCGCGGACCTGTTTCAAGTCCGTCTCCGGACCGTCGTAATCCGCCGCCGCCGTCACGTCCGCGTAGTCCAGCGCCGCCAGGGCGAAAAAGTGCAGAATGTGCGACTGAAGGAAGTTCGAGCCGAAAATGAGGTTCCGCACGATCCGCCCGTTCGCAGGGATGCGGTCGGCCACGCCTAGCGCTTCGTCCAGCGCAAAAGCCGAGGCCGTCGCATGGGCCGTCGGGCACACCCCGCACACCCGCTGCGTCAGGCGCACGGCGTCCAGCGGGTGGCGCCCGGGCAGGATGTTCTCAAAACCCCGGAACAGCGTGCCCGAGCATCGGGCGTCCTTCACCTCGCCGCCGTCCACCAGGGCCTCGATGCGCAGGTGCCCCTCGATGCGCGTCACGGGGTCAATCCGGATCGTCTCGCCCTTCGCCGCCTTCGTTTTGGCCATGAACCCGGTCTCCGCTTTCAGCCGTCCCGCTCGGCCGCAGCCTCGGCTGCCAGCAGACGGAACCGCTCCAGACGCTCCTCGGTGAACTTGCAATACAGGGGGCTCACCCGGTCGGGGAACTCCGGTTCGACGCATCCGTGGCACGGGCTCCCCGCGCCGATGCACCAGTTCGTCCCGCTGTTCCACATCCGCGTCGGACAGTCCGCGAAGGTGACCGGCCCCTTGCACCCCAATTCATACAGGCACCCCGCGTCGCCGAACTTCCGGGCGAAGCGGCCGGCGTCGAAATCCGCCCGCCGCGGGCATGTCTCGTGTACGCACTTGCCATAGAACATCTTCGGCCGCTTCAGTTCGTCCAACCCCGCCGCCACCGCCTCCAGACCATACCGCGCCACCGCCGCCAGCGACCCGACGAGCCAGTCGGGGTGCGGCGGGCAGCCGGGAATGTTCACCAGAGGGACGGCGATGCCCTCGCGCGCCAGGAGGTCCGCCGCCGAGACCGCGCCCGTCGGGTTCGGCTCGCCGGCCGGAATCCCGCCGAACGCGGCGCACGTCCCCATCGCAACGACGACCGCGGCGCCGCGGGCCAGTCGGGCGGCATGCTCGGCGATAGGGACCTCGCGCCCTTCCTCCTCGCCCATCGTGCCGAACAGCGGATGGCCCATCGGCAGCGACCCCTCCAACACCAGGGCATATCCGCCCTTCGCCTCCGCCGCCGTGTCCTTCAAGACCTCCATCACCTGCTCGCCCTGCCCCGCCATCACCGTCATGATGAACCGCAGCGACAGGTGCTTGCCGGGCACGAGTTCATTGAGCACCACGCTCGCCGCTCCCGGAGAAAAGGAGTTCAGGAGCGACACCGCGCACCCCGTGCACGCCGACCCCTGGAGCCAGACGACCGGGATTTCGACGGTCTCAGCCATAGCCGATTCCTCTCCGCAAGAACACCTGCGCCGGTCGGGCCCTCAGGCGCCCTTGCCGGCCGCTTCCTTCCGCACCGCACTCACGAGCCGATCGAGCGCCCGCGCGACGGCATCCGACAGGCCTTCGCCCAGCGCGACCTCGGCCGGCTCCACGCCGAACACAACCGTCGGCGGAATCCGCTGCCCCGTCACCCGCGCCAGCCGAAACGCTCCCACCAGGCCGAGGTCGTGGCCCGACAGGTGCAGGCCTTCGGCCTTCGCCCGCGCCTCGACCTCTTCCAGCGGCATCCGATACACCGTTCCGGGCGCCCCGCCTGCCCGCATCGCATCTATCACAATCAGGCGGTCGGCGTCGGCCCAGTCGGGCATGGACGCCAGGAAATCCGTCCCGGCGTCGAAGCACAGAGCGCCGGGCGGGATGCCTTCCGCCTCGAGCCGCTCGACCGCCGCCGGACCAAGCCCCTCGTCCCTCGCCAGGGGGTTCCCCACCCCGACGATGACGACGCGCTCGCCTCTCCGTCCCGTTCGCCGCATCGCCGCATTGTACGCGCCGCGGCCGGCTTAGAAAAGCCCAACCACCCGGCCGTCGGGGCCGATGTCCACTTTCTCGCCGGCGGGCGTCGTCGGCAGACCCGGCATCGTCCGCATCGCCCCACACAAGGGATATAGGAACCCCGCGCCGACGCTCGCCCGCACGTCGCGGACGACGAACGTGTAGCCCGTCGGCGCGCCCTTCAGGGCCGCATCGTGCGACAGGCTCAGGTGCGTCTTCGCCATGCAGATGGGGAGTTTGTCGTGTCCGAGGCGAGTGAACCGCTCGATGGCCTGCTCGGCTTCCTTCTCGTAGGCAACCTTGGCGGCCCCGTACATCGTCGTGGCGATGGTTTCGATCTTCTTCTTGATGGGCCAATCCGTTTCGTAGAGGAAATGGAACTTGTGGGGCTCCTCGCAGGCCTCGACGACGGCTTCGGCGAGTTCGGCCCCGCCCTTGCCGCCCTCGGCCCAGACGCGGGAGCGGACGACGGCGCTCGCGCCGGCGGCTTTGGCTTTCTCGGCTATCGTCTCAAACTCCGCCGGCGTATCCGTCGTGAACTCGTTGATCGCCACGACGCAGTGCACCCCGTGCGCCAGGACGTTCTGGACCTGTTTGACGAGGTTCGCGCAGCCGTCGGCGACGGCCTTCGTATCCTCCTTCAGGAGCCCATCGTCGAGGGGCTTGCCCGCCACAACCTTGAAGCGCCCGCTGTGCATCTTCAGCGCCCGCACCGTCGCCACCAGGACGACGCAGTCGGGCACGAGGCCCGAGCCCCGGCACTTGATGTTCATGAACTTTTCCATGCCGATGTCCGCCCCGAACCCCGACTCCGTGACCGTGTAATCCGCCAGGCGCGTCGCCATCAGGTCCGCAAGGATCGAGGAGTTGCCGTGCGCGATGTTGGCGAACGGCCCGGCATGGACAAAGCACGGCGTGTGCTCGAGGGTCTGCATGAGGTTGGGCTTGATGGCGTCCTTCATCAGGACGGCCATCGCCCCGCCGACCTTCAGGTCGTCGCACGTCACGGGCTTGCCCTGGCGCGTGTAGGCGACGATCATCCGCCCGAGGCGCTCGCGGATGTCCGCGAGGCCCGTCGTCAGGCCCAGGATGGCCATCACCTCGCTGGCGACGGCGATGTCGAAGCCGGTGCGGCGGACCATGCCGGTCCCCAGGCCCGTGATGATGTCGTCGAGGGCCCAGCGGTCGCTGATGTCCAGGACGCGCCGGAGCGACGGGCCGTACGGGTCGATGTTCAGGGGGTTGCCGTGGTAGATGTGGTTATCTACAAACGCGCACGCGAGGTTGTTGGCGAGTGCGACGGCGTGGATGTCGCCCGTCAGGTGAAGGTTAAAGTCCTCCATCGGGATGACCTGGCTCATGCCGCCGCCCGCCGCCCCGCCCTTGATGCCGAAGACGGGCCCGAGGCTCGGCTGGCGGATGCAGGTGCAGACGTTCTTGCCGATGTGCCCGAGGCCCATCGAGACGCCGATCGTCGTGACGGTCTTGCCCTCGCCGAGCGGCGTGGGGGTGATGGCGGTGACGTCAATGTACTTTCCGCGCTTCGCCTTCGCGAGGCGCTCGAGGATCGCCAGGTCCACCTTGGCCTTATGGTCGCCGTAGAGTTCGAGTTCCTTGTCCTCGATGCCGAGTTTGTGGGCGATTTCACGGATGGGCTTGATCTTGGCCTTCTGGGCGATCTCCAGGTCGCTGAGCATGAACCGTCTCCTTCGAGCGTTCGCGTGTTCGGGACAGGGGGCACGGCTTGAGCCGGCCGCCCGCGCGGCAACGACCCACCCGGGCCGAGTGCGGCAAGTCTAGACGTGGGGACCGACGGGCGTCAAGACATTTTGCCGGGAAGCGACCCTTTGTGAAATCCTTCACAGCCTTTCCCGCTTCCACCGTTTATCCGCCTTGACATCCCCTGCATGCCCTCCTATCCTGAGACGGGCGCCACAAGGGCCCCGCGCCGACACTCTTTCCATCCAGGCGCCTATCCCGGCGCGGTGGCTTCAGCTAGGCGACACATGAAGATCGCAATCACAGGAAAAGGGGGCGTCGGCAAGACCACGGTGACCGCGCTTTGGGGCGCGGCGCTGGCGGCCGAAGGACGCGACGTCCTCCTCATTGACGCCGACCCGGATGCGAACCTGGGGTCAGCCCTGGGCGTTCCGGCCGAGCGCCTGCCCCGGCCGCTCGTCGCGCTGAAGGACCTCATTCAGGAGCGCACGGGGGCCGACCCCGACCAGGTGGGGCAGTACTTCCGCCTGAACCCGCACGTGGCCGACCTGCCGGACGCCTACCGCGTCGAGGCGGGCGGGATGCACTTGCTCGTGCTGGGCGGGATTCGCGGCGGCGGCAAAGGATGCGCCTGTCCGCAGGGAGCGTTCCTGAAGGCGATGCTTCGGCACCTGATGCTCGAGCGCCGCGAGGCACTCCTGGTGGACATGGAGGCGGGTCTGGAGTTCCTGGGGCGGGCGTCCGTCCTTGGGACCGACGCGCTGGTCATCGTCGTCGAGCCGGGGCGGCGGAGCCTGGAGACGGCGGCGGGCATCGCGCGCATGGGCCGCGAGATCGGAATCAAGCGGTTCGGCGCGGTCCTGAACAAAGTGACCGAAAGCGCGCAGGTCGAGACCATTCGGCGCGGCCTGCCGGAAGGCGTCGAACTGGTGGGAAGCGTGCCCTACTCCCCTGCCCTCGCGCGGGCGGACCTGGAAGGGCGAAGCGTCCTGGGCGTGGACGGCAAGGCGGAGTCGGCGCTGGCGGAAGCGCGGCAGAAAATGGAATCGCTCATCGGCGCGGAAGCGCCCGCTCGCGGCTAGCCAAGAGGTGGACGATGGTGAAGGCAAAAGCGAAATCAAAGTCGTCCGGCCGGATGATCGTCTGCCGCATCGAACGCTGCCTCGGGTGCCGATCGTGCGAACTGGCCTGCGCGGTGGAGCACTCGGCGTCGAAGAACCTGCTGGGGGCGCTGGGCGAAGAGACGGCGCCCCAGCGCCGCGTGCGGGTGGAGGCGTCGGGCGGCCGGGCGTGCGCGATTCAGTGCCAGCACTGCGAGGACGCGCCGTGCATTGCGGTTTGTCCGAGCGGCGCGATCAACCAGCGGGACGAGGGGGGCCCGGTGCTGATAGACGCCGAGCGGTGCATCGGCTGCAAGTTCTGCGTGGTAGCATGTCCGTTCGGGGCGATTGAGATGTCGCGTGACGGCCGGGCGGTCGTCAAGTGCGACCTGTGCATCGAGCGGACGGAGGCGGGCCAGGCGCCCGCGTGCGTCAGCGCGTGCCCCACCAAGGCGCTCGTGTTCATCACGGTCGAGGACTACAACAAGCGCAAGCGCCAGGCGGCGGTCAAGCAACTCCAGGCCGCCCAGGAAGCCGGTGAGCGATGACGCAGGCGTGCGGCGGGCCCGGAGGGACGCCAATGGTCACGGTGACGGTGTGCGTGGGGAGTTCCTGCCACCTGAAGGGTGCGCGCGAGGTCATCATGCGCTTCAACGGGCTGCTGGAGGAACTGGGCCTGGCGGACAAGGTGACGCTCAAAGGGTCGTTCTGCATGGAACGGTGCGGCGAAGGGGTGAATTGGCAGATCGACGAGGAGCCGCTGACCAGCGCAAGCGTGGAGGAGGCGATCGCGACGTTTCGCGAACGGGTGGTGGCGGCGGCGACCAAGGGGCCCGCGGACGGGCCGGGAGGCACGCCATGAGGTCCCCCGACAGCGGAATCACGGCTGCGCACGCCAGCGCGATCCTCCAGCACACGCCTAACGGGGTTCTGCTGGTGGACATGGAGACGCGGATTCGTTTTGTGAATCCGGCGTTTCGGACGATGTTCCGCTGCCCGGAGGAAGCTCTTCTGGGGAAACGGGCGGCGGAGTTCGTCCACTCGGACTGCTTTGAGCGGGCGATCGCGGCGGGCGGAAACCTGATGGTCAAGGAGACCGTCGGCGAACACGAGGTGAGTTTTCGGGTGGGGCTCTTTCCCATCGAGGGGGAGAATCTGTACTGCGGGATTTTCATTGATACGTCGGAGGAAGAGAAGGCGAGGCACCGCCTGGCCGAGTTGAGGGCCCAGACGCTCCAGCGCGCCCAGGAGGTGATTGAGCGTCAGATGCAGACGGCCCAGGAGATCGCGAGGCTTCTGGGCGAAGCCACCGCGGAAACCAAGGTGCTGCTGGTGAAGGTTATGTCCCTTTTCCAGGAAGAGGAATAGGGATGCGGTTTTTCTACGAATGGGGGACGAAGCAGTTGCGCAAGGCCCGGGAGGAACTGTGCGGCGACAGCCTGGCGGTCGCCCGCCACCTGGACAGCGTGACGCTGGCGCTTTCCGACGGGTTGGGGAGCGGCGTGAAGGCGAACATCCTGGCCACGTTGACGACGCGCATCGCGATGCACCTGCTGGAAAACGACCTCCCGCTCTCCGAGGTGGTGGAGACGCTGGGCAAGACCCTGCCGGTCTGCCAGGTGCGGAAGATGGCGTACAGCACGTTTGCGATCGCGCAGTTTTTCCGGGACGGTCGTGCGCGGCTGGTGGAGTTCGACACGCCGCCGGCAATCGTCCTGCGCGGTCGCAAGGCGCTGGCGGTACCCTCGAACGAGCGCGAGATCGGCGGGAAGAAAATCCACGAGTCCGTCGTGGACGTGCAGATGGGCGACTGGATCATCATTGTCTCGGACGGGGTGCTGAACGCGGGGATCGGCGGCGTGTATCCGCTCGGTTGGGGCCGGGAGCAGGCGGCCCGATATCTGGAGACGCACGCCCATCCCGGGCTATCGGCGCAGAACGTGGCCGACCGGCTGGCGGAAACCGTGCTGGACCTCTACGCCGGGGCGCCGGGCGACGATGTCAGCATCGCCGTCATCAAGGTCCGCACGAAACTGGTGGCAACGGTGCTGACCGGTCCGCCGGCCGATGCGGCAGCGGACGAGGCGATGCTGGCACGGTTCATCCGGCGACACGGGCTGCACGTCGTGTGCGGCGGGACGACGGCGAAAATCGTTTCCCGCCATCTCGGTCAGCCGCTCGAGGTTGACCTGGACACGATGAAGCCCGACGTGCCGCCGCTGGCCCGGATGGAGCATATTGACCTGGTGACGGAAGGCATCCTGACGCTGACGCGGGCCAACGAACTGCTGCAATCCGGGGCGGACAAGCAGACCGTGCAGTTTCGCAACGACGGCGCTGCGGCGCTGGTCCGGCTTCTGTTGGACGTGGACCACGTGCATTTTATCGTCGGGCGGGCCGTCAACCCGGCACATCAGAACCCGAGCCTGCCGGGAGGTCTCGGCATGAAGCAGGCCGTCGTCCGGGAAATCGCGGACGAACTCGTGAAACGCAAAATCGAGGTGACAATCGAGTCGGTCTAGCGACTCGGGGTGAGGTATGAAGCAGGCGGCCAAGAGGAAGCCGGCGGATAGGAACCTCGTCGAGGCCATCGTGGCCCGGTACGAGGGCGATGAAGGCATGCTCATCCCGATGATGCAGGATCTCCAGGCCGACTGCGGCTATCTGCCGTTGGATCAACTGCGCCGGCTGGCGTCGCGGCTGGAGGTTCCGATGAGCCGGCTCTATGCCATCGCTACCTTCTACTCCTCGTTCCGTCTGGCGCCGAAGGGCCTGCACGAGGTGACGCTGTGCGTGGGGACGGTCTGCTATCTGAAAGGCTCCGGCCAGATTTCGGAGGCCCTCCGCAAGGAGTTCCAGGTCGAGGCGGGCGGGACCACGCCGGACGGCCTGTTCTCGTTTCACCCGGTCAACTGCGTGGGCGCGTGCGCAGTGGCGCCCGTGATGATCGTGGACGGCGAATACTACAACGGGATTACGCTGGATTCGGCCAGGGACATCCTCCGTGGACTTTCCCCGGAGGAGGCGCCGGCTGAAAGCGAGGCTCAAAAATGACGGTCGTCGGGAACGAGCGGCTCAGCGCGCCGGCGGACCTTGAACGCCTGCGGGAAGATCTGCGCACGCGGCGCGATCCCGCGGCGAAATGCGTGCGCGTCTGCATCGGCCCGGGGTGCGTCGCCAAGGGGGCGATGAGACTGCTCGAACTTTTCGCCCAAGCCGTCCGCCAGACCGGCGCCGACGTCGCGGTCGAAGCCAAGGGCGTGGGATGCCACGGGCTCTGCGACCGAGGGCCCATCGTCATCGTCCATCCGGGCAACCCCTCGGCTGCGCTCGCGGCAGGCATCTTTTACCAGCGGGTGGAGGAGCCCGACGTCGCCGAGATTTTCCGTGAGACGGTACTCGGAGGACGGGTGGTGGAGCGGCTCCTCTACGAGGACCCGGCCACGAGCACGCACGTGAGGACGGCCGACGAGATCCCGTTCTACAAGGCCCAGAAGCGGATCGCGCTGGCGCACTGCGGCGTGATAGATCCGGCGAGCATCGAGGACTACATTGCAGCGGGCGGATACAGCGCCCTGGCGAAGGCCCTGACGACCATGACGCCCGAGCAGGTGCTCCAGGAGGTGGAACGCTCCGGCCTTCGAGGCCGCGGCGGCGGTGGATTCCCCACCGGCCGAAAGTGGCGATCGTGCCGCGATGCCCACGGCGAGCCCAAGTACGTCATCTGCAACGGCGACGAGGGCGATCCGGGGGCGTTCATGGACCGCGTCGTCATGGAAGGCGACCCGCACGCCGTCCTGGAGGGGATGGCGATCGGGGCCTACGCCATCGGCTCGTCTCAGGGCTACCTCTACGTGCGGAACGAGTACCCGCTTTCGGTGGAACGCCTGAAGGGGGCCATCGGACAGGCCCGCGAGTGGGGCCTCCTGGGCAAAGACATACTCGGCACCGGGTTCTCGTTCGACGTCCGGATCAATCGCGGCGGGGGGGCGTTCGTGTGCGGCGAGTCCACCGCCCTGATGGCTTCGCTCGAGGGCCGGCCCGGCGAACCCCGGGCCAAGTACGTCCACACGGTCGAGCACGGCCTGCACGACAAGCCGACCAACCTCAACAACGTGGAAACGTGGGCGAACGTCCCGGCCATCATCAACCGCGGCGGCGCGTGGTTCACCTCCATCGGCACCGAAAAATCGACCGGGACTAAAGTGTTCAGCCTCGTCGGCGACGTCGTCAACACCGGCCTGGTGGAAGTGCCGATGGGGATCACCCTGCGGCGGATCATCGAAGAGATCGGCGGCGGTGTCCAGGGAGGCAAGGCGTTCAAGGCCGTCCAGACGGGCGGTCCTTCGGGCGGATGTATCCCGGCGGAACACCTGGACGCCCAGGTGGACTTCGACCAACTGACGAAACTCGGCTCGATGATGGGTTCGGGCGGCATGATCGTCATGGATGAAGACACGTGCATGGTGAACGTCGCCCGGTACTTCCTGAACTTTCTGCGGGACGAGTCGTGCGGCAAGTGCACGCCCTGCCGCGAGGGACTCGCCCAGATGCTTTACATCCTCGACCGAATCACCCACGGCGAGGGGGAGGCCGGCGACGTCGAGCGTCTCCAGGCGATGGCGGTGCTGCTCGAGGGCACGGCGCTGTGCGCCCTGGGGAAGACGGCCGCCAACCCCGCGCTTTCGACCATCCGCTATTTCCGCGACGAATACGACGCCCACATTCTCGAAAAGCGGTGTCCGGCCAAGGAATGCCGCGGCCTGTTCCGTTACGCGATTGACGCGGAGGCCTGCAAGGCATGCGGCCTGTGCAAGAAGCATTGCCCGGCGGACGCTATCGCGGGCGAAAAGAAGGTCCTCCACGTGATTGACCAGGAAAAGTGTACGCTGTGCGGAATGTGTTTCGAGAAGTGTCCGTTCGACGCGGTCCTTAAGGTCTGAGGAGACAGTGCGGTGCCGACGGTGACGATGGACGGCGTGAAGGTGGAGGTGGAGACGGGCGCGACGATTCTCGACGCCGCCCGGAAGGCCGGCGTGTGGATCCCGACCTTGTGCTACCACCCGGCCGTCGCGCCTCCCGCCACGTGCCGCGTCTGCATGGTCGAACTGGACCGGGGCGAGTGGAAGCAACTGGTGACGGCGTGCAATTATCCCGTCCGGCGCGACATTACTGTCAGCGTGTCGAGCGAGCAGGCCGTCCAGGCCCGAGCGGGCGTGATGCAACTGCTCTTGGCGCGGGCGCCCGAGAACAAGGACCTCAAGGCGATGGCCCGCCGCATGGGCGTCGAGGGCACCCCTTATCCCACGGTCACGGTGAGCCAGCGCGATTGCATCCTGTGCGGCCTCTGCACCGCCGTGTGCGAAGAGGTCCTCGGATGTGCGGCGATCGGTTTTGCCGGGCGCGGCCAGGACCGCGCGGTCAGCCCGCCCTTCCGGCAGCCGTCCGAGGATTGCATCGCGTGCGGCGCGTGTGCGGCGGTCTGTCCGGTCGGAACCATTCAGATCCGGATTCACGAGGACACGGGCGAGATCGAGATCTCACCGTTCAAGGCGCGGGCGAAGTTGCTGACGTGCGAGGCGTGCGGGGAGCGCGTGGTCAGCCTGCCGGTGTCCGAAGAAGCCCTCAAGAGGGCCAAGATCGACTGGGAGGAATTTCGCCGGCTCGCGCGGTTGTGTCCCAAGTGCAGGCGCCGGGACGCGGCCGCGAGACTGGCGGAGTCGTCCTCCGCAACGTAATCGAGGAGAATGAGGATGGATCCGAAGAAAATGTCGTGCGATCCGGCGGCCCAGGAGATGCTGGCGCGGATGGCCGAGGCGGGGATGGAAACCGCCTGGGACCGTCTCGAAGCCCAGCAGCCGCAGTGCGGCTTCGGTCAACTGGGCCTCTGCTGCCGCATCTGCAACATGGGCCCCTGCCGCATTGACCCGTTCGGCGACGGGCCCCAGCGAGGCGTGTGCGGCGCCGACGCCGACACCATCATCGCCCGCAACTTTCTCCGCGCGGTGGCGGCGGGCGCCAGCGCCCACTCGGACCACGGGCGCGGCGTGGCGCACGCGTTCCTGGCGATGGCGCGCGGCGAGGCGCCGGACTACGGCATCAAGGATCGGAAGAAACTCCTGGCGCTCGCGGCCGAGATGGGCATCAAAACCGAGGGGCGCGAGGACAAGGAGATTGCCGAGGAACTGGGCGAACTGATGCTGGCGGAGTTCGGCAAAGCGCACGGCACGCAGCGCATGGCCGAACGCGCCCCCAAGGCGCGAAAGGAACTCTGGAAGAAACTCGACGTTACGCCCCGCGCCGTGGACCGCGAGATCGTCGAGGCCCTCCACCGAACCCACATGGGCGTGGACCAGGACTACAAGAGCATCCTCCACCACGCCAGCCGATGCGCTCTGGGCGACGGGTGGGGCGGCTCGATGATCGGCACGGAACTTCAGGACGTGATGTTCGGCACGCCGACGCCGGCGCGCGGCGAGATCAACCTGGGCGTCCTGAAGGAGGACGAGGTCAACCTGGTGGTGCACGGCCACGAGCCGCTCCTGTCGGAGATGGTGGCGGCGGCGGCCACGCTGCCCGAAATCACCGAGGAGGCAAAGAAGGCCGGCGCCAAGCGCGTCAACGTGGCCGGCATCTGCTGCACGGCGAACGAACTTTTGATGCGTCACGGCATCCCGGTGGCGGGCAACTTCCTGTCGCAGGAACTCGCCGTCGCCACCGGCGCCGTGGACCTGATGTGCGTGGACGTCCAGTGCATCATGCAGGGCCTCTCGGAACTCGTGCCGCACTACCACACGAAACTCATCACCACGAGCGAGAAGGCCCGCATGGAGGGCGTCGAGCACGTCCAGATGGACGAGGCGCGGGCGCTGGAGGTCGGCAAGGAGATCGTCCGCAAAGCCATTGAGGCCTTCACGGCCCGCAAGGGCAAGGCCGTCCACATCCCGAAAGACAAGGGCGAAGTGGTCGTCGGCTTCAGCCATGAGACCATCAACTACATGCTCGGCGGACGGTTCCGTTCGTCCTATCGGCCGCTGAACGACAACATCATCAACGGCCGCATCCGCGGCGTGGTCGGCGTCGTCGGATGCACCAACCCGAAGGTCACCCACGACTACTATCACACGACGCTGATGCGGGAACTGATTAAGCGCGACATCCTGGTCGTGACGACCGGGTGCGCGCAGATCGCGTGCGGCAAGCAGGGCCTGATGACGCCGGAGGCGGCCAAGTTCGCCGGGCCGGGCCTGCGGGAAATCTGCGAGACGGTCGGCATCCCGCCGGTGCTGGCGGTCGGCTCGTGCGTGGACAACAGCCGCATCCTCGTCGCGTGTGCCGAGATGGTCCGCGAGGGCGGCCTGGGCGAGGACCTTTCGGACCTGCCCGTCGCCGGGGCGTGTCTGGAGCACATCACCGAGAAAGCCCTTTCCATCGGCCAGTACTTCGTCGCGTCGGGCGCCCTGGTGGTGTTCGCGAAGCAACTGTTCCCCGTGATGCCAGGCTCGAAGGTCGCCAAGTACCTCTTCGAGGGGATTGAGGAGGAGTTGGGCGGCAAATGGGCGGTGGAGGACGATCCCGTCAAGGCGGCCGAACTCATCCACGCCCACATCGAGGCGAAGCGCGACGCCCTGGGCATCAACCAGGAGCGCGAACGGAAACTTTTCGGTATGGAAGACCGCCAGAAACTGGAGGTCTAGTACGCTACTGAACCGCAAAGGACGCCAAGGGCGCAAAGGGAAAATTTTTTAAAGACGAAGGAGCGGACACATGTCGAGGAAGATCGCCACCGCCGCCATCCGCGGCGCCCACAAGGTCGCCCGAGAGGCCGAGGAGATCCTCAAGACCGCCATCCGGGAAAAGGGCGAGGAGGCCGCCGTCGAGTTCCCCAACACGGGGTACTTCATCCCCATCATCTACGCGATGACGGGGCACGAGGTACGCACCCTGTCGGACTTCGGACCGGTCCTAGAGCAGATCAAGGAACTGCTCCCGCCGCCGGTCGAGAAGCGGCTCTGGCTGCCGTACCTGGGCCCCGTTCTGGACGCCGGCATGGCGACGCTCTTCGCCGAGGAAATCATCGAGGCCTGCCGCTATCTGGTCGGCCCGAACCCGGTGCGCGACCTCTGGCTGGGGGCGGCGGACGACGTGATCCTGCGGGAGCGCGGCATCCAGTTCGTGGACGGCACGGCGCCGGGTTTTGCGGCCATCGTGGGCGCCGCGCCGAACGTCGAGACGGCCGTCGAGATCGCCCGCAAGTGCCAGGAGCGGAGCCTCTACGTCTTCATGGCGGCCGGCCACAACGGCACGACCTTCGCCCAGCAACTGGCCGAGGGCGGCGTCCAGATGGGATGGGACACGCGCCTCGTGCCTTTCGGGCCCGACATTTCGTCGGCGATTTACGCCCTGGGGTTTGCGGCGAGGGCGGCGATGAGTTTCGGCGGGGTGCAGCCGGGCGACTTCCGCCGCAACCTCCTCTACAACAAGGCCCGCGTCTTCGCCTTCGTCCTGGCGCTCGGCGAGGTGACCGACGAGTGGTACGCCACCGCCGCCGGCGCCATCAACTTCGGGTTCCCCACCATCGCCGACTCGGACATCCCCCAGATTCTCCCGACCGGCGTCTGCACCTACGAGCACGTCGTCTCGAACGTCCCGCATGCGGAAATCGTCGAGAAGGCCATCGAGGTCCGGGGCCTGAAGATCAAGATCGCCGAGGTCCCGATTCCGGTGGCGTTCAGCCCGGCGTTCGAGGGCGAGCGCATCCGCAAGGAGGACATGCAGGCGGAGTTCGGCGGCCAGCGCACCCCCGCGTTCGAGTGGCTCCGCAGCCTGCCGACCGACCAGGTGGAGGACGGCAAGGTGCAAGTGGTCGGCGCGGACATGGACTCAGTCAAGGAAGGGGGCAAACTGCCGCTCGGCGTCGTGGTCGAGGTGGCGGGACGCAAGATGCAGTCCGACTTTGAGCCCGTCCTCGAGCGGCAAATCCACACCTTCCTGAACCACGCCCAGGGCCTGTGGCACATGGGCCAGCGCGACATCATCTGGGTCCGCATCTCGAAGGACGCCTACAAGGCGGGGTTCCGTCTGGAGCACATCGGCAAGATCATCCATGCCATGCTCCACGAGCACTTCTCCAGCATTGTGGACAAGATCCAGGTGCGCATCTATACCGACGAGGCGAAGGTCAAGGAACTCCAGCACGAGGCGCGGAAAGTGTTCGAGGAGCGGGACGCACGCCTGGCCGGCATGACCGACGAGTCGGTGGACATCTTCTACTCGTGCACCCTCTGCCAGTCGTTCGCCCCGAACCACGTCTGCATCATCACGCCGCAGCGATCGGGCCTCTGCGGCGCGTACAACTGGCTCGACGGCCGGGCTGCCTTTGAGATCAACCCCGCCGGGCCCAACCAGCCCATCCAGAAGGGCGCCCCCGTGGACACGAAACTCGGCCAGTGGGAACGCGTCAACCAGTTCATCCGTGAAAAGAGCCAGGGCACCATCGAACGCATGAGCGCCTACTCGATGATCCAGGACCCGATGACCTCGTGCGGCTGCTTCGAGTGCATTTCGGCGATTCTGCCCTCGACGGGCGGCATCATGATCGCCCCGCGCGAGTTCCCGGACATGACGCCGTGCGGCATGAAGTTTTCGACGCTGGCCGGCACGGTGGGCGGCGGCCGGCAGACACCCGGATTCGTCGGACACTCCAAGCATTACATCGTCAGCCCGAAGTTCATCAGCGCCGACGGCGGATTCGGGCGCATCGTCTGGATGCCCAAGGCCCTGAAGGAGGAACTCCACGACGCGCTGGTGGCGCGGGCCGACGAACTGGGGCTCGGCGGCGAAGCGTTCCTTGCGAAAATCGCCGACGAGACCGTCGCCACCACCGAGGAAGAGGTTGCCGCTCACCTCGCCAAGGTCGAGCACCCGGCGATGGCGATGGAGCCGATGTTCTGAGAGACATTTGCGATTTGAGATTTTAGATTTTCGATTGGAACGGCAAGAACGGCGTGCAGGGCGCAGCGCCTTGGCCGTTCAAATCTAAAATTGACTGCACGGGTCCTTATCTGTTAAAGAATAGGTTCCAGGAAAGGACACCCTCGCCATGGCGCTCAGCGGACTCGACATTTTCAAGTTGTTGCCGAAGACGAACTGCAAGAAGTGCGGCATGCCGACGTGCCTGGCATTCGCCATGGCCCTGGCCCAGAAGAAGGTCGCGCTGGACAAGTGTCCGGACGCGAGCCCGCAGGCCCGCGAGGCCCTGGCCGCCGCCGCCGCTCCGCCGATGCGCCTGGTGACGTTCGGCACGGGGGAGGCGGAGGCGAAGACCGGAGGCGAGACGGTCCTCTTTCGCCACGAGGAGAAGTTCCACAGCCCGACGGTCCTGGCCGTCACGCTGCCCGACGACCTGGCCGGGGCGGACCTGAAGGCCCGCGCCCAGGCCCTCAAGAGCCTTTCCTTCGAGCGGATCGGTCAGGCCATGCCGATTGAGGCCGTGGCCGTCCTGAACGCATCGGGCGACTCATCCAAGTTCGCCGCCGCCGCCGAGGCCGCCAAGGCGACCGGCAAGGCGATGATCCTCATCTCCGAGAAGCCCGACGCGATGAAGGCCGCCCTGGAGAAGGTGAAGGACGCTCGTCCCTTGCTCTGCGCCGCGACGGACGCGACGGCCGAGGCGATGGCGAAACTGGCGAAGGAGGCCAAATGCCCCCTCGTCGCCCGCGCCGAGGGCGCCGAGGCCCTCGCCGCCCTTGCCGAGAAACTCAAAAGCGCCGGCTGCGAAGACCTGGTCCTTTGGCTCGACGCGCCGAACGGCTGGGCCGAAATGACGGGACTTGCGCAAATCCGCAAACTCGCGCTGAAGAAAAACTTCCGGCCGCTCGGACACCCCGTCATCGCCTTTGCGGCGGAGGGGGAACCGGAGGCGCAGGCGGCCCGTGCGGCGGCGCTCGTCGCCAAGTACGCCGGCATCGTCGTCGTCGCCACAATCGAGCCGTGGGCCCTCCTGCCCATCCTGACCGCCCGCCAAAACATCTACACGGACCCGCAGAAACCGGTCCAGGTCGAGCCGAAACTCTACGCCGTCGGCGAGGCCGGTCCCGACAGCCCCGTCCTGTTCACCACGAACTTCTCCCTGACGTACTACACAGTCGAGAGCGACGTCGAGGCCAGCCGCATCCCCTCCTGGATCCTCTGCGTGGACACCGAGGGGACGAGCGTCCTGACGGCCTACTCGGGCGACAAGTTGAACGAGAAGATCGTCGCCAAGGCCATGAAGAGCGCGGACGTCGAATCGAAAGTGAAGCACCGCAAACTCATCATCCCCGGCTACGTGGCGGTGATGAGCGGGAAACTGGAGGAGGAAACCGGCTGGGAAATCCTCGTCGGGCCGAGGGAATCCAGCATCATCCCGCGCTACCTCCAGGAAGTCTGGGGCTCCTGACCCGCCGCCAAGGGAAGTCGCCATGGCCGCCGAAAAACGCACAATGTGCCGCGTACGATTCGAGCCCTCCGGCCTGAAAACCGAGGTGCCGCGAGGCGCCACTCTCCTGGAGGCCGCGCGCCTCGCCGGCGTGTACCTGACGAGCATCTGCGGGGGCGACGGGTACTGCGGCAAGTGCAAGGTCGTGGTGGACGAGGGCGAGGTCGAATCGCCGCCCACGACGCTCCTGGCGCCCCAGGAAACCCGCGAGCGCATCGTCCTGGCGTGCCAGGCCCACGTCCGCTCCGATACGACCGTCACGGTGCCCAAGAGCCACGCCCTCGACACCGGTCGCATCCTCGTGGACAGCGACGCCCACCGCTTCAGCGAACTTCCGAGCGAGGACCTCGGCGCGGAACGCCCCGCCGGGGAGGGCGCGTTCCCCTACGACCCGCTTGTCCAGAAGCATTATCTGGAGATGCCGGCGCCCAGCGCCGAAGACCAGGTGGCGGACCACGAGCGGCTCTACATGGCCATCCGCGACCGCCTCGACGCGCCGCTGATGCAGACAGGCTTCCGCATCCTCCAGAGCCTGCCGGCAGTCCTCGAGGGAAGCGGCTACAAGGTGACGGCCATCGTGGCCCAGCGCGGCGGGACGATGGAGGTCGTGGACATCGAGCCCGGCGATACGAGCGCCTGCAACTACGCCGCCGTCGTGGACGTCGGCACGACGACCGTCGTGGCGCACCTGGTGAACCTGGCGACGGCCTCGACCGTGGATGCCGAGGCCACCTACAACTCCCAGATGCACTTCGGCGAGGATTACATCCGCCGAATCATCTATGCCGAGGAACACGACGCCTTCGACGAGATGCAGCGCCGCATCGTCCACGACGTCAACGACCTTATTCAGACCATGGCGGTGCGCCAGGCAATCGAACTGGGGTGCATCACCGGCGTCATCTGCTCCGGCAACACGGCGATGATCCATTTCCTCTTGAACCTGGACCCGCGCCGCATCCGCCGATCGCCCTATATTCCGACGGCCGCCTGGGTCCCCCCCATCCGCGCGGCCGAGGCCGGCATTCGCATCAACAAGCGAGGGCTCCTCTACACGCTGCCGGCAGTGGGGGCCTACGTCGGCAGCGACATCGTCGCCGGCGCCCTCGCCACACGCCTCTACGAGGCCCCGAAACTCTCGCTCTTTATTGACATCGGCACGAACGGCGAGGTGGTCCTCGGGTCCAAGGAGTGGATGGTCTGTGCCTCCTCCAGCGCCGGACCCGCCTTCGAGGGCTCGGGCGTCAAACACGGCATGCGCGCGGCACGCGGCGCCATCGAGCGCCTCACCGTCGCCGACGACGGAAGCCTGAAATGCCACACCGTCGGCAACGAGCCGCCTCGCGGTCTGTGCGGCTCGGGGCTGCTCGACGCCCTCGCCGCCCTGCTGGAGATCGGCGCCATTGACCGCACGGGACGCTTCGCACCGTCCCAGGACCCGCGCCTCACCGAAGGGCCGGACGGCCCGGAGTTCGTCCTCGTCCCGCCCCAGGACGGACGCGAGGCCATCACCATCACCCAGGCTGACATCTTCAATCTCATCCGCTCCAAGGCCGGAGTCTATGCCGCCGTCCAGGTCCTGCTCGAATCCACCGGCACGCGAGCCGACGCCCTCGACACCATCTACGTCGCGGGCGGCTTCGGCAACTACATGGACGTCCGCAAGGCCATTCTGGTCGGCATGTTGCCCGACATCCCGGTCGAGCGGATCCGATTCGTCGGCAACGCATCGGTGGCCGGCGCCAAGATGGCCGTCATGAGCCGGCACGCCCTCGCCAAGGCCGAAGAAATCGCCGCACGAATGACCTACTTCGACCTTATGAACCATCCCAAGTATATGGACGCCTTCATCCAGGCCAACTTCCTTCCGCACACCGACCTCGACCGCTTTCCGAGCGTCGCCAAGCGGTTGACCCAGGCGGACTCGGCGAGGCAATCGAGCCGCGACCGAAAGGGAGCGGCGCCGTGAGCACCACCATCGCCATCTCGGGCAAAGGCGGCAGCGGCAAGACCACGATCGCCGCCCTCATCGTCCGCCTCATCGTCGAGCGCGCCCAAGGCAGCGTCCTGGCGGTGGACGCCGACCCCAACGCCTGCCTCGGCCTCGCTTTGGGCCTCGAGCCCGAAACGACCATCAGCCAAATCTGCGACGAGACGCTCAAAGGGCGCCTCTCCAGCGAGCCAGGCGTGAGCCGCGAGCGCGCCTTCCAGTACGCCGTCCACCGCGCCATCGCCGAAGGTCGCGGCTTCGACCTCCTCGCCATGGGCCACACCGAGGGGCCCAAGTGCTACTGTGCCGTCAACCACCTCCTCCGCTCGTACCTCGACTCCGCGAGCGGCGACTACCGCTTCGTCGTCCTCGACAACGAGGCGGGCATGGAACACCTGTCGCGCCGGACGACGACCGGCGTGGACTTCCTCCTGGTCGCCGCCGAGGCCACCGTCGTCGGCGCGCGGACCGCCGAACGCATCCTCGGCCTCTCCGAGCGCCTGCCCATCACCATCCGCGACCGCCGCGTCCTTTGGAACAAGGTCGCCGCCTCCGGCGCCCTGCCGCCCGACGCCGACCGCTTCCCGACTGCAGGCGCCGTGCCTTACGACCAGGCCGTCGCCGACCTCGCGACGCGCGGAGGGACGGTTTTCGAACTTCCCGCCGACTCGCCCTCCGTTGGGGCGGTCGGCGAAACCGTCACCGAACTTCTTGGCGCCGCCCGGGCGCCCGCAACGTAGCAAGGAGAAACCATGCCCTTACCGTCCGTCCAGGAAAGTTATTCCGGCGCCGTCAGCGAAATCACGCTCGGCGGAGGGAGCCGCAAGTCCACCGTCACCGTCGGCGGCGCGAAAACCGTGCCGTACGGCGGCGAGGCGAAGGCCTGCGGCCGGAGGCCGGTTATCGCGGTGGACGTCCTCGACGCCGCCCCGACCGACTGGCCGCCCTCCCTGGCCGCCGCTTACCAGGGCGTTTTGGAGGACCCCGCCGCGTGGGCCAAAAAGGCCGTCGAGGAAATGGGCGCCGACCTCGTGTGCCTGAAGTTCGATGGGCTACATCCCGACAAGGGCGACCGCGACGCCGCTCACGCCGTCGCCGTCACCAAGCAGGTCCTCGCCGCCGTCGGCGTGCCCGTCATCCTCTGGAGCTCCGGCAGCGACGAAAAGGACAACGCCGTCATGCCCAAGGTCTCCGAGGCCGCCAAGGGCGAGAAGGCCCTCCTCGGAACCGTGTCGCAGGACAATTACAAGAACCTGACGGCCGTGGCCCTGGCCGACGGCCATTTCCTCATCGCCCAAGCCCCGCTCGACATCAACATCGCTAAGCAGGTCAATATCCTCGTCTCCGACATGGGCTTCCCCCTGGAGCGCCTCGTCATGTTCCAGACCACCGGGAGCCTCGGCTACGGGATGGAGTACGCCTACTCGATCCAGGAACGCGAGCGGCTGGCGGCGCTGGCCGGCGACAAACTCATGGCCATGCCCGTCATCTGCGACGTCGGCTACGAATCCTGGCGCGCCAAGGAAGCCAGGACCGCCACCGCCGACGCGCCCCACTGGGGCGACGCCGACCGACGCGGACCCCTGTGGGAAACCGTCACCGCCGTCGCCCTGCTCCAGTCGGGCGTCGACATCGTGCGCCTGCGCCACCCCAAGGCCGTCGCCGCCGTCAAGGCCTACATCGCCGGCGTCTGGGGCAGCGCCGCGTAGCCGTAACGCTATCACGTTTAGCCGCGACCCGACTTGTCCGCCATAGCCCATAGGGGGCGACGGCGGAAGGGAAGCGCGTAAACAAGGAGAACGCATCATGATCGCTATCGCCGAACGCATCAACGGCATGTTCACCGACGTCAAGCAGGCCCTCGCCGACAAGGACCCCAAGCCCATCCAGGACCTCGCCCGCCGTCAGACCCAGGCCGGCGCCGCCTACCTCGACATCAACGTCGGCACCGCCGCCGCCGACCAGGTAGCCGCGATGAAGTGGCTCGTCGAGACGGCCCAGGAGGCCGCCCCCACGCCCCTGTGCCTCGACAGCCAGAAGCCCGACGTCATCCGCGCCGGCCTATCGGTCTGCGACACGGCGCGCGGCGTGCTGCTGAACTCCTCGCCCCTCTCCAAAAAGAGCGACCCCGAGGTCCTGGAGAAGTACCTCGCCATGGCCCAGGAGGCGAACGGAAAACTCATCGCACTGACGATGAACGCCGAGGGCGTTCCCCAGAACGTGGACAAGCGCGTCGAGATCGCCGCCGAAATCCTCACCCGCGCCATGGAGGCCGGTCTGGCACCCGACCGCCTCTTCATTGACCCCATCATCCTGCCCGTCAACGTCCCCGGCGCCCAGGAGCAGCCCGGCAACATCCTGGCCGCCATGGACCAGATCCGCCTCCTGTCCGACCCCCCGCCGCACATCACCATGGGACTGTCGAACCTCAGCCAGGGCACCGCCGAGCGAAGCCTCATCAACCGCATCTTCCTCGCCATTGCCGTCAGCCACGGGTGCGACTCCGCCATCGTGGACGTTCTGGACGAGCCGCTCGTCGACGCCGTCGCCACCGCCGAAATGCTCATGAACAAACAGATCTACTCCGACAGTTTTCTCAAGGCGTACCGCAGCATCGCGGGAGGCCAGCGCTAGCACCAACTCGGCGCACGCCGCCACGGGGACGTATCATGAAACCGCTCTACATCAGCGCCACCCAGCAGGACGCCGGGAAAACCACCATCCTCATCGGCCTCCTCCAGGCCTTCCGCGACCTCGGCCACGACGTCGGCTACATCAAGCCCATCGGCCAACGATACGTCCAGTACCAGGGACTGCACATTGACGAGGACGCGGTGCTCGCGCGCGAGGCCTTCGCCCTGCCCGACTCCCCCGAGGACATGAGCCCCATCGCCATCGAACGCGGTTTCACCGAACACTACATCTTCAACCGCGACCCGAAGCCGCTCGAGTGGCGCATCCAGGAGGCCTTCGACCGCCTCCGAAACGCCCACAACGCCCTCCTCGTCGAAGGCACCGGACACGCCGGCGTCGGCTCCTGCTTCGACCTCTCCAACGCACGCGTCGCCGAGCTCCTCGCCGCCCCCGTCCTCATCATCGCCGACGGCGGCATCGGACGCGCCATTGACGAGGTCGCCCTCAGCCTCCACCTCTTCCGCAAGCACCGCGTGCGCGTCCTCGGCGTCATCCTCAACAAGGTCTGGCCCGAAAAAATGACCAAAATCCAACGCGCCGTCGCCGAGGGGCTGCGCCATCTCGGATCGCGCCTCCTCGGCGCCGTCCCCTATCGCTCCCAACTCGTCCATCCGCGCGTCGAGCAGATCCAGTCCGAACTCGGCGCACGCATCCTCTGCGGCAGCCAGGGGCTCGCCAACCGCGTCGAGTTCACCGTCGTCGCCGCCATGGAACCCCACCACGTCTGCGCCTATCTTCGCGAGAACACCCTCGTCATCACTCCCGGCGACCGCGTGGACAACATCCTCGTCTCCACCCTCACCTGCCCCATGATCCCCGGCGCCGGAGGACCCGTCGCCGCCATCCTTCTGACCGGCGGATTCGAACCCCCCGCCGGCATCCGCACGCTCCTCGATTCCTCCGGCATCCCCGTCCTGCTCTGCCAGGAGGACACCTTTACCGTCGCCTCACGCCTCCGCGACCTGCGATTCAAAATCCGCCCCGAAGACGCCGACAAAATCGAGGCCGCCAAAGCCCTCGTCCAGGAAAGTATTGACGTCCACGCCCTCCTCGCCGTCCTCGATGCCGAAACCTGACCTACTCCCAGCGCAAAAAAAAGCCGCGCTGCTTGCGGCTTAGCGTCCGTCCCGTTTCGCCTGCGCGCCTTTCATCCCGCGCTGCGCGTTGTCTTCACTCCGCCCGTATCCACGTCTGCGCATACTCGTGGTGCCCGTCCAGGTCCACGATCGTCAGGAAAACATTGTACAGCCCAGGCTCCGTGTACGTGTGCTCCAGCGACGTCTTCGCCGACACCGTGTTGTCCCCCAGGTTCCACACCACCGAGTCCACGCGCCCGTCCGGCGAATCGGGGTCGCGCACCTTCGCCTCCAGGTGCACCGTCAGCGGCGCACGCCCTTCCGTCGGCGTCGCCACGATGTGCACCGCCGGCCAGTGACTCACAATGTTCGTAAAGTACCGCGCCGCCTCGATCTGGTTCGGGTCGTGCCCGCCCGGCAGCCGGCGAATCGCAAAGTTCCGGAATCCCCGCACCGTGTACCAGAAATTCGCGTTCCGGTTCATCTCGTCGAAGCCCGGCAAATCACCTTCCCCGAAAAAGACATACACGTGCATGTGCCGCGCCCGGTGCGCCGTCTCGTCGCTCACCAGATGCTCGCTGAAGTTCGCCGTCCGGCCCACAATCGCACGGAAAACGTCCGGGTGCCTCAGCCCGATGAAGTGCGCCGGGTACCCGCCCCCCGACCACCCCGTAATCATCACCGCGTCCCGGTTGATGTTGTACCGCCCGAACAGTTCCTTCAGGATCGCCAGCACCGCCATCTCGTCACGCACCAGTTCCGGCGCCGCACGGTCCGGCGGGATCCCCAGAAACCCCGTCGCCGAGTCGAAGTCCACCGAACAGATAATCAGACCGTACCGCTCCGCCGCATTCACCCACCGGTCGCGCTGACCCGCCGCCTCGTCAAACGGAAACGTCCCCTGCGCCGTCACCACCAGCGGGTACGACCGCTGCGGATTGTACGACGTCGGAATATAGAGATGATACGTCCGCCCCGTCGAGGGCTCCTTCTGGAAACTCACCTTCCCCGTCACCACCTGCCCGCCCGCCGTCCGCCAGGCCTCCGGCCCGCACCCCGCCAGCGCCAGCGCTGCCGCCACCGCGATGCTTGCCACGGCGACTTGTCCGGCGTATCTTATCCCCGTCCGTCCCATCGTCCTCCTCCGTCCCTCCCACCCTCAAACACGCCGCCCTTCGACCTATCTCAGGGCGCGCCTGAGTCCCGGCGCGCCGGGATCGAAGGGCCGCCCGCAGCATCGCGGGCGCTTACGAGTCGCCAAGTTTAGGCCCCGCCTCCACCCCAGGCAAGCGAAAAGCCCCCTCTCCCCCCTGGTCTGGAGGCGAAGCCGGGTCTCAGGCACGCAGGGACTCAGGCACTTGTCTTAAACGCCAATAATCCGTCCCGCTCCGCGGCTCGCGCCGAAGCCGGAACGTCCCGACCGCCTTTTCGCCCGCGAGGCGGATGCAGATTTCATCGCTTGCCGCGATGAGCGCCGGGTCCGGGGGCTGGAGCCACTCGAAGGTCCCCCGGTCGTGGATTCGACACCAGCCGCGACCGCCGCTAATCTGGCCTTCGTGCTCCAGGTATGCCAGGCGATGGTCCCCCAAGTGGCGGACCGCGCAGGGCAGACCGGCCGTGTCGTCCGGCGGCACGGGCGAGGAGAAGGTCACGAGCGCCTGCGACCCTTCGAGCATCAGGTCGAAGTGCCAGTCCTCCTCAGAGCGAAAATGTTGCTGCACCACAAACCGCGGCATCCGCCATTCCTCCGCACGCTTTTGCCGACCGGTTTACTCTACGAGCCGTCCGGCGTGCGGACAACGTTTTTCGGGACGGGCGGTGAGCGCACACCCGCCGGGAAAAAATTCCGGAAAATTTTTTTGGGGGGTGGCCGGATTTTGGGAGCGTTTTTTTTGGGGTCGCAACCGAGTTCCCAGAGCGCCAGGGCGGTTTTGGGGCCTGGAAGACTCCGCGTGGAGTGCAAAACGGCCCATTTTCATGCGACTATGCCCCGATTTTCCCCGACAATGGGCGACAACCGCCCCGTTTTTGCCTCGCAAAACCCTCGACTCAGCGACCATGTTATGGAGCGCCGTGGATGGAATAGCCGTTTTCCCGCGAAGTTTGGCACGGGATTTGCGTGCCGGGGGTGGCTTCAACGCAGAGAGCGCAGAGCACGCAGAGAACGGCAGGCCGAAGGCCTGAGACAATCCAGCCTGGGGCACCGCCCCAGGTGGCGGGGATCGGGAAAGGAGCCTGAGCCCTGTAGGGGCGAAACAATCAGGCGCTTTTGTTCCGCCCTTTCAGGGCTTGGTGATGAAAAAAGGATGATGGCTTGCTTGTTCCCGCCGACCCAGGCCGTTGGCCTGGGCTGTAATGTTTCAGGCCTTCGGCCTGACCTGCGGCCTCCAGCCTCTGGCCTCAAGCCTGCCGTTTCCGACTTTGGACCTTGGACTTTGGACTTTGGACCTATCCCGGCAAATCGTTCCGCTTCAAGGCTGGAAGATGAAAAGGAAATGCGTATTGCGTCGCCGGATTTCCCGTTTCTTGCCTAACTCTCAGGGTGTGGGTTTCGCCTGACGCGCAGCGGAAGGCGAATACCCACGACCCTGTTGTTCTGCCCATCTCTTGTTCAGTTTCTGATAGTGCAGTGTCACGTTCTGCTCTGCCAACTTGGCTGTGCCCATGAACGCTTGCCGCTCATCCCATTTTCTGATCCGCAACTCTGCCAGTTTCTTGAGTTCGCCTATCCTGCTGAGTATGAAGTCCGGCGGGAAGTGCCCTGTCGAAATCGCCGCGAGCACTTTGTTGAACTCCCATGAACTCAAGCCATCGTACCGCTTCAGCAGATAGTCGAGCAGAATCATCTGCCTTTCCGCGTTCACGTTCGGAAAGAAATCCCTGAAGACAGTGAAGGAGTATATCGTCTCTTGAGCTGTCAGTTTGCGTTGAAGGATTTGCCATGCGCGGTCTTCGCCAAGACGAAGCAGTAGGGCGAGTCCCGACTCCTGGCTCCAATCTTCGTATATCAGTTTGTTTTGGTACAGTTTCAGAACCACAGGATAGGAGTCCTCCGCAGCGATGCCTTCAACGACGCGCCCGACGTGAGCGGCCAGAACGAGATCCTTCACTGACTTGAGGACTGCAAGGCGATCATCGACCGAGTAGTTGGTGAGGGCATCGGCGGCTGCCTCTCCTGTGACGAACCGCGGTTTCTGCGCAGACCGTCTGGGATACAGTCCTGCCAGGATATATGGCAGGGAGTCTTTGTGTGCAAGGTTGCCAAGGAGCCTGTACGCCGCGAGGACAACGTCAAGACGGCGATCCCCCGTCATCTCGTGCAGTTCAGGCAGTGCTTTCTCCGCGAGGCGTTGGGCGATCTCGTTGGCTCGGGCTTGGTGTTCAGCGTTTGTACTCCTCAGGAGTTTCAGTAAGGTCTTTTTGTCCGTCTCTACCGATGTTGGAGCACCTGCGGGTATGCCAACTGCAATGAGAGTCCAAGTCAGTTCATCGTGTATAATGTCCAGATTTTGGTATCGGTCTGCAGGATCATGGGCCGTCATTTTGCGGAACATCTCGTCTACGTGCGCAAGTCTGTCGTGAAAACCAGCCAAAGGTGGAAGATTCGGACGGGCCGGAGACACACCCGAGATCAACTCGTAAAGAATCAGGCCCAGTGCATAGATGTCAGCACGGTGATCCACTTTGGTGGCATCACTTCCTCTCTGTTCTGGCGCATAGTAGTCCCAGTTCAATAAGTGGTCTTTCGGCAGAGTCAGTTTACTCCACTCGACAAATCCGGGGGCGACATGAGCAATTCCGAGGTCGGCCACCATCGGAATATCATTGCGAAAAAGAAGAACGTTCTCTGGCTTCAGGTCACGGTGAAACACCCCAATGTGGTGCAGGTATGACACACCGCTCAAGACCTGCGTGAATACGCGAAGTCTCTTCCCGAAGTCGTCGAGAGTGAAGGCGGGAGGTATGAGCTGGCGAAGAGTGCCTTTCGCCTTCGGCATGAGGTAAAAAGGGAAAGTGTACGCGCCTACAGCGATGCTTCCGGTGCCAACTACGGGGACGACGAACGGATGCCGCGTTCTGGCCGAGAGTTCGATCTCGCGTGTGAAACGTTTGAAGGCTGCACTGTCAAGATCACGACTATCTGGTGGAACGTAGACTTTTGCGACTAACTCTTGACGACCCATACGTACCATGAATGTCACGCCGTTGCCGCCTTGCCCGAGTTTCCCGGCTATCGTGTACTGGCGCGTATGGCCGTCTGGTTGAAGTCGGCACTTGCTGAGCTCGCGGATGATTCGGTCGCGATCCATACCGGACTCTCCCTCTCATTGTTGTCGACAACACAATGATTAGATGGACCCGCATAAGATGCGGAACTTTGGCTTCCTGTCAGTATAACACGCCATTGGTCCATGTGCCAGGGTTGCGGTAATCCCTTTGGTCTCTATTTTGCGCGGTGGTTCTCCGTAACCACCGCGCAAGAAAGGAATTGACCGCGGCGGGTGCGGAGACCCGCCGCGCACACACTTTACAAAACTTACGTCGGACCGCTTAGCCCTGCGATCGGCGGCTCTCGGCGTGTCGTGTGTTTGCTGCAATGGATGTGCCCCCTGACGGCGCCAATTCAGCCGCGTGGAACTCAAGGCCGTGGGTCGAGCGGAAGTATATCCGACGACTTCGACCTTTGCGAATACATTCTGACACCGCGATTGCCTCGGGTGTGGCACAAAAAAGTGGCAACGTCCACGGGGGGTGTGGCCGCGGATCGTGGCAATGGTCGTCAGGTTCTGTCTGATGAATCGCGCGGTGGCCTTCCCAGGCCACCGCGCATGGCACGGAAGGCGGTGGCGGCCTGGGAAAGAGCATTCCGGATTCATCAGACACTAGGCCCATTCATGGGCCTTCGCCCGCCGGAGCCTTGGCGGAGGCGGGTATAGCCCCGCCATTTGATGGCGGGGTTGATGAGGCGCGGCCCTCTCCCGTGCGGCTTTTCTTTTCCCCCTCCGCCCCGCTGCACGCGGGGCGGAGGGGGAAAAGAAGAAACGTGTTCGGACGCGACAGCGAACCGGGGCTACAAGCCCCGGTCTACACGCCGCTCGCGCGGCGGGAAGGCGGCTGAAGCCGCCTCAAAACGGATCCGCATCCAAGCCGTGCCACGAAAAACGGCCACACCCCTTGCCTCTGCGGCGGGGGCAAGCGTATAGATCGGTGGCAGACAACTGCGACGGGCGCGGTCGGTGCGGAGACCGACCGCGCTATTCTTTGAGCAACCCTTGGCGGAGGATGCACGGCCGGGCTGACGGGCACGCTTTCGCAAGCGAAAGCGTGGCACCCAGCGTTACCCTCACCCCAACCGTCTCCCACACCACAGGCGGGCAAGCATCGAGGGAGAGGGGGTTAGGCGGCGCGCGGGGCGCGCGGCGGTGCACTGGCGGACCCGCCTCCGCCCTCCGGGCTATGGCGTGGCAAGCAAGCCGCCAGTGCCACCCGGCGTTGAACGGAGCGCGCGGGGATCATGCTTTCGCGAGCGAAAGCATGGCACCCAGCACGCGGGGAAATCGCGGCCCTCCTTCGCCCCTGCTTCGCCAAGGCTTCCGCCGTCGTCCCGGCGCGCCGGGACTATGGCGGACGGGACGCAGGGCTACGGCGGGTTTTCGCTGCGCTTCGACAAGCGCGCTGGCGAACCAGGCGCAGGGCGCGCGGCGGTGAAGAACATAGCGCGGCGGGTGGGGACACCCGCCGGCGCGGACCGTGCAACCGTATTCCGGGCTTCCCGCCCGCGGACCTTCCAGAGTCTACAGATCCAGGAACACAGAACCTCCTTGAGCAACGTAGGCTCTCAACTTCTCAAGCCGGCTTCTCATCTCTTTGTTCGTGACCCCTTCCAGGCGCTGGGTCACGGCGGCCTCCGCAATCTTGCGGCCGTCGGATTCAAACAGGACCCAGCCGAAAAGGCGCAGCCTCCTGTCGTCGTCCGTATTGACCGCTGCCTCTATAACTGCCCCGCGCGCCTCTCTGCCGCCGATGTGCCGTAGCGCCGTTGCGGCTGGATAGTAAGCCCATGCCGCCAATCTATCACCTACTGGAAACGTGGATTTGTCTAGTGTCCAGTCAATCTGATCCACAAGGAGTGGCACGGCCTCCTTGAGCCTCCAGATCCCCATTTGCTGAATCGCCAGGTGGCGTGGTCCTTGAAAGGCCCGTCCCTCCTCGTGGAGGACCACTGCCTTGAGATCTTCAACCAAGACCGCTTGCAGGGTTATCAACTGCCGGTTAGCCTCTAAGCGCGTCTTCTCAGACGTAGCGCCGAGTTGCGCCGCCGGCAACCTCAGAGGTGGGGCGGAGGGCGGAGGGCCTTCCGAACATCCTTCCGTGGCGGCCACCGCGAGGATCATCGCCAAAGCACCACCGAACGCCAGAACCGTCTTCGCGGTCGCTGCCCACGCTAGGGGACTCCTAATAGCTTGCGCAAGCGACCTGCAGAGACTGTTTGCCCGCATCTTAGTAACTCCTTTAATCATCGTATGCCCCTGTTCCGTGCATCTTCCCTGGATTGCCCCAGTCATCGTCAGCATGTCCGCCTTCGGCGTTCGGTTCCGCTCCTTCGGCCAAAGGCCCCCGTACCTTCGCCAGGCAACCCCATCCGGCTAAACCTGCAACCGCCAGCGCCAACACCAAGCCCACCCGCTTCATAACCCACCCCCTTTTGCAAGCGACGGTCTGGCACCGGAACGACCTGACGCCACCGTGCCCTCTCACGGAAACCGCAGGCCGAGGACGAACGCTTCCCACCGTTTCTTGAACGCGTCCATGTCCTCTTCCCCCAGGATGCGCTTCAGCGTCTCGTAGCCCGTGGGATCGTCCTTCGCGCCGGCGCGAAACTCCCGGTAGAATTTCGCGAGGAGCCCCTTCTCCTGAAGCCAGTAGCAGAGGTACCGCGCCTGGGCGTAGTGGGTTCCTTTGTCCTCGTTGTAGAACTGGTGATCGCTCGTGGCCGTCAGGGCCTTGAAGGAAGGCGCCTTGCCGGCCTGGATGGTTTCCTGGAGCCCCTTGAGGCGCCAGTTCGTCAGGCCGACGATTTGCCCGTCGCCCCTCGACGCCGCTCGGGGCCCTGAGCCTGTCGAAGGGCGCTCGGCCGACTGCTCGTACAGGCTGCCGAGTCCCTCGTTGAACCACGCGGGGCACTCCGGGAAGTTCGCCGCCATGAACGGGTGAACGAGTTCGTGGACGAGTGTCCCGCCGCCCGTCCGGATGTTCATGATGAGGGCCCCGTGGGTCTGCGAGAAGTATCCGAACGGCGTCGTCGGGTCGTCGCCGAAAATCCCGCGCGCGTGCCGCTCGTAACTCGCATCGTCCTTGAAGAGCCAGATGTCGAGGATCCGGTCGGGGTCCTTCTCGAAGTAAAGGGCTTTCAGGCGCTGGACGGCCCAGCGGACGGTCTCGCGGGCACGCCGTCGGACCATCGCTGGCTCTTCGTCGCCGATGACGACGAACGGCGGCTCGGGAACGATGGTGAAACCTTCGGGGACTTTCGGCCGCAGCGCACGAAGGTGTTCGGTAAGCGGGTCCGCTTCGGGGGCGGCGGTCTCGGGCGCCGCGGGGGCCATCTCGGCACGAGCGGCAGGAGGTTCGTCTCGCGGAGCTTCGGCCGGGCGCACCGCGCTCGGCGGCGGCGCGTCGGGTGCCGCCGGCTCATCGCCCCCGCACGCCGGCAGCACGAACAGCACCGCCGCACACGCCCACATGGCCCATCCTCTCATGCCTTCGCCCTTCCGCACGCAGACCAATCCCTTCTTTCTCGGACGCCCCTTGTCGCCGTCCGGCAACCGGCCGCTACGGCTGTGGACCTTGCGGAGGCACCAGATTCTCCGTGGCCTCCCTTCGCGGCAGGATCGTCACCGTTACCTTCTGTGTGGCTATCACGCACCGGTCCGTGGCATAGCAGACCCAGAACACCCTCAGCGGCCTCGCTTCTCTACGAATCTCAGCTGGCGACGGAGCCAAGTACCGGCCGGCATAAGCCTCTACGTTCTCTCCGGGCGCAGATGCCTCGGTCGTCTCCTTGGCCTCCAACTTGTGAACGTCGCCTTTGTCAGCCACGCCCACGCCGGAAGCCTCCGCAAAACCCAGCATGCCCTTCGTGTGACGCGAGACCGCCACGAGGACCTTGATGGGAGTCACCAACCCTGACACCACTTCCGCCGGCAGGTCCACCTTCAGTATGCGCGGAATATCTACCGTCTTCCCCCTCTCCACGCCAGCCTTGCCTTTCACCAGCGCCTGGTCGATCATCTTGGACCGTTCAACAGGATCCCCCCATCTCACGCGCAGCGAGAGAAACACTACGACGTTGTCGCGGACGAAGAGACAACTTCGTTGTTGACGATAGTCCGCTACCTTCTCCCCAACATTCATCCCGAGATAGGCTACCGCCTTATCCCCAACAACCCCACTGAGATCTTTGTCAGGACCCGCCGATACATTGAACATGTGCCCCGTGAACTTCTCCATCGCCACTTCCCGGCCTTGGAAAACGCCCAGTTCAATCCTACCAAAGTACTCCCCATCTTTTAGCAAGTCGCAAGCCACTCCACGCGCCCCAGGCACTCGCCGCCCAAGGGCTACCCCGTCTCCAAGGGTGGTACGAACAAGCGCGTCCAAGTTCACACCCATGACGAGCCCATCGCCAAGGGCCGTAGCCTGCGGTTTGGCGGCAGGGGGCTCCGACGGCTGCACCCCACTGCGCGAGTCCGCCTTTTGCTGAAAGGCTTCGCCCGGAGGCGGTTCCTCTCCGCGGCACGACGGCACCATCCACACCAGCGCCAGAAAGGTCAGACCCGTTCGTCTTTTCACGTTTGCCTTCTCCTCGCTGTCCGGCCGTCGCGCGGCCCGTTCCGCTTTCTTGGACGCAGCCGGCGCGGCCGGCGTTCCGTTCCAATTCGCCTTGATTCGCGCCCGGCGTGCGGCTATCGTACACGCGGCACAGGGGAGTTTCCATGGGCTCACCACCGACGGGGGCGCCGGATCGGGAATCTTCCGTCGCGCCGACCACCGGGCGGATCGTCCGGATCCTCACCATTCTCGGCGTGAACCTCGCGCTGGTCTTTGCGGTCACGGCACTGGCGTCGGCCCGCGGGTCGCTTCGGGACCTCAACGCCGAGACGCTCCTCGTCCAGTTGCTCCCCGTCTCGGCCGCCATGGGCCTCGTGCTCGTCTGCCGGCGGCTGGACCTCGCGCTGCCGGTCCTTTTCGTCGCCGCCGCCGCGATGCGCGCCAACCCCTGGGCCTTCGCCGGCGACCCCTGGCTGCGGATGCTGATCCTCTGCGGCCTGGCGGCCGGCGTCGCCGTCGTCAGGACGCTCTTTTCGAGCGGCACATAGAGGGTCGAGCCGGGCCCGCGGGCCAAACTTCGCTGCTCCTCCGCCACGCGGGCCACCAGCAGCGTCGCCCCCGGCGGCAGATCCACGCGCATGTATTGCTGGGAGCGGTTACGGACCTCGTAAATCACCTTCGTCATCACCCGCCCGTCCGGCCGGTAGAGCACGGTGGTGAGGGCCGAATCCACCAGCGTCTCCCGGACGGGAAACTCCGCCAGCGCCACCAGGTCCACCCGCGCCTCCCACGGACCCGGCGCGAGGCGATAGGCCAGGACCGGCGGGGCCGCCAGGAGACCCCGCGTCTCGCGCGGCAGATCGTGAATCGCCGTCGCCTCCAGGCCCGGGCTGTCCATCTCCAGGAGCACCCCCCCGCCGCCGCCCGCAATTCCAAGCGTCCCTCCGCTCCCCCGCGCCCCCGCCACGCCGAACGCCGGAAGCGTCATCCGCCCCGTCACCGGCCGCGGAACCTCGAACGCGAGCGCCAGCCGCGTCCGCTGCGTAATCGCGCCCCGCAGAAACACCTTCGTCCGGTCGCCGCTTGTTTGAACCTCGCGGACATCGGGCCCCGTGACCTCCACCCGGTCAACCCCTGCCGGCAGGTCCAGCATGAACTCTTCCGCTTCGCCGCCCCAGAGGCGCAGGTCCAGCACCGCCCGCACCTGATGGACGCCGTCGGCGATCGTCCAGCCGACGTGCGACTCCACCTCGACGCGCGCCGTCCGGCGGACGGGCGGCTGCGGACGGCGCCACTCGGCCCGCACCTGCTCGCCCGCCAGCATACCCGTCGCGCCGTGCGTTCCCGCCACCTCGTCGCCGACGATGGGCACGGCGCAGCGCGAGAAACGGGCCTCCCACGCTTCGTCCGATTCGACGGCCGCGACCGTCCAGGCGGCGGGCGGCGTCCGCCACTCGGCCGAAAGCACGCCGGCTTCGCTCACAGGCTTCAGCGGCGCATGGGCGGTCAGCCGATGACGACCGACCTCGAGCGGGTCCAGGGTGAACCAGCCGTCGTCGGCCTGGCGCAGTTCGATCGCCCGACCGTCCAGCATCACCTCCGACCACGCCAACGCATTGTGAAGAAGCGCGAGCGGCGCTGCTCCCTCCCCCGCCAGATAGACAAGGTCGAACTCGGCCTCCAGGTAGGGCCCCTGCGCAGCATTCCCGGCGGGACGTTCCGCCTGCGGAGGCGCGCCGGGATCGGCCACCAGGACGAGCCGGTACGTCGCATGATGAATCCAGGCGACCTCGGGCGGCTGCGGCGGGACCGGCTTGGCCACAAGGTCCCGAACGTACGCCTCATAGACCTCGGCGGGGATTTCGACCTGGACGCCCGGCCACTCGGGCCGGCGGCGGAGGATTTCGCGGACCAGATCCGGGCGCACGGATTCCTGGGCGGCAACAGGCGCCGCCAGAAGGACCAACGCCGCAGTCAGCGCTAGGGGGCGCTTCATAGGGCTCGTCGCATAGGTAACCGGCCTTTACCTATTAGAACGCTTTTGTGAACCGCGGGTTCCATAAAAATCCGCCGACAATCCAGCGGGGTGCGCCGTTCCGGGCCCCCCGCGGAAGTTTGACCCCCGGCAGGTTCCCCTGACCGTGGTGCGCGGTCGGCGGGGTGTGGCCGTTTTTCGTGGCACGGCTTTGATGCGGAGCCGTCTTGGAGGCGGCTTCAGCCGCCTTCCCGCCGCGCGAGCGGCGTGTAGGCCGGGGCTTGTAGCCCCGGTTCGCCATCGCGTCCGAACACGTTTCATCTTTTCCCCCTCCGCCCCGCTGCAAGCGGGGCGGAGGGGGAAAAGAAAAGCACGGGAGAGGGCCGCGCCTCATCAACCCCACCATAAAATGGTGGGGCTATACCCCGCTGGCGCGGGGCGAAGGCCCATGACTGGGCCTAACGGCCATTGCCACGATCCGCGGCCACCCCCTCGGCGGCTATGGGCCGATTTTGCTTGAAACGGGGGGTTCGCGGTGTAGACTGGCATATTGCCCGACAGGTCGGGAAGACCGGAGGAGAGAGCCATGGCGAACGTCTATCAGGGCCGACTCGTGGCCGGGAAACACCGGTTCGCAGTCATCGTGTCGCGCTTTAACGAGTTCATTTCGTCGAAGTTGCTGAGCGGGTGTCTGGACGCGCTCGAGCGTCACGGGGCGGACGAAGACGCGGTGGACGTGGTGTGGACGCCGGGCTCCTTCGAGATTCCGCCGGTGGCCCGTCGGCTGGCCGAAAGCAAACGGTACGGGGCGGTGATCTGCCTGGGTGCGATCATCCGCGGCCAGACGCCGCATTTCGACTACATCGCCGCCGAGGCCGCCAAGGGCGTCGCCCGCGTCGCACTCGACAGCGGCGTGCCGGTCATCTTCGGGGTGGTGACGGCCGACACGCTGGAGCAGGCGATTGACCGGGCGGGGACCAAGGCGGGAAACAAGGGGGCGGACGCGGCCGCCAGCGCCATCGAGATGGCGAACCTGATGGACGCGCTGGGGAAAAAGAAGTAGCGGCCGGCCGAACGCTGGCGAAAGAGGCGCGGCGGTCTTTGAAAAGAAGTCGGACGACATCATGAAGCAGCGTGAGCAGTCCCGCCGAATTGCCCTTCAGGCGCTTTTCCAGTTGGACTTTCGCGGGGAAGAGTTCGGCCCCGAAACCATTGAGTTTCTGCGCGCGAGCACGCGGGACCCGGAGGTGTATTTTTTCGCTCGGCGGCTCGTCGAGGGAACGTGGGCGTGGCGGGCCCAGGCCGACCGCCTCATGCAGCAGGCCGTCGAGCACTGGGACGTGGACCGCATGGCCACGCTGGACCGCAACGTCCTGCGCATGGCCGCGTGGGAAATCGCGTGCTGCGACGACATCCCCGACCGCGTTGCCCTGGACCAGGCCATCGAACTGGCGAAGCGGTTCGGGTCGGCGGAGTCGGGCGCGTTCGTCAACGGCGTGCTGGACCACGTCCTGCGGATTGTGGAGTCGGAGCGTGCGGGCGGCCCGTCGTCGGAGCCGCCGGCCCCGGCAGGCCCGACCGACGTTGCCAGGGAGTGACCGCGCGATGGCGACGAAAGGCTGGTTCGGAAAACTCGCCCAGGGTCTGGCGAAGACGCGGTCGCGCCTGGCGGACAGCGTGCGCGACCTTTTCCGCGTCGGACGCAAAATTGACAAAGATTTCCTCCAGGAACTGGAGGAGACGCTCATCCTGGCGGACGTCGGCGTCGCGGCCACGCGGCGCATCGTCGAGGACCTTCAGACCCGCTACCACGACCGCGAAATCCAGCCGGGCGACGACCTCGTAGCGATCATCAAGAAGGACCTCAAAGACTCCCTCGGCCAGGCCGACCGAGGCGTTCGTTTCGCGCCGACTGGGCCGACCGTCATCCTGGTGGCGGGGGTCAACGGCAGCGGGAAGACGACGGCGGTGGCGCGGCTGGCGCATCTGATGGTGTCCGAGGGGAGGACGGTGCTGTTGGCGTGCTGCGACACCTTCCGTGCGGCGGCGGACGAGCAACTCGCCATCTGGGCGAAAAGGGTCGGCGTCGAGATGGTTCGCCACCAGCCGGGCGCGGACCCGGCGGCGGTGGCGTTCGACGCGGCCGAGGCCGCCGTCGCGCGCGGCGCGGACGTCCTGGTGGTGGACACGGCCGGGCGGCTGCACACGCAGGACCACCTGATGCGGGAACTGGGGAAAATCCGCCGCGTCCTCGAAAAGAAAATCCCCGGCGCCCCGCACGAGGTGCTCCTGGTGCTGGACGCGACGACGGGGCAGAACGCCATCCAGCAGGCCAAGGAGTTTCGCGCGGCGATCCAGGTGACGGGCGTGTTTCTGGCGAAACTGGACGGGACGGCCAAGGGCGGCATCGTCCTGGCCGTCAAACGCGAACTCGGAATTCCGGTGAAGTTCGTCGGCATCGGCGAGAACGCCGACGACCTCGCCCCGTTCGACCCCGACGCGTTCGTCGAGGCGCTGTTCGGCAACGGCGGGGCGTGATTGCGGCGCGGTCGGGGCGCGGGACTTGACCCTTGACGCGGCGAGGCCGGCGCCCTAAAAATGAAGATGCGAAACCGGCCGCCAAGCGGCGTGCCGCAGACACGTCTTGAACAGGCAAGCAACCGTAAGGAAGGGCAAGCCATGGC
>Ga0307379_10000874_pt1 | contig 48992 bp, 39 predicted proteins | sample UN2MG_FD_202237 | JGI IMG/M metagenome (GOLD analysis project Ga0307379, IMG submission 202237) | Soil microbial communities from Risofladan, Vaasa, Finland - UN-2 | ecosystem: Environmental > Terrestrial > Soil > Coastal area > Acid sulfate soil | place: Finland: Risofladan, Vaasa | collected... | reverse complement strand
CGCCGCCAAGATCCCATACTCGTTGACACCGCCCATTCCGCACGGCGATAATGCGGCCCGGGCGCCGCTGTGGCGGTCAACTCGCATTGGAGCAAGCTCTTATGGCCAACGACTCTATCCCGCGCCCGACCGCCCCGTTCCGCGCCTGGCGGGACAACTTCGTCAAGTTCGTCAACGGCCACCTGGCCGCTTCGGGGCTCGCGCCCGGGGAGCATGACCCATGAGACGTCCGACCGCATTGGATTTGTTCAGCGGCTGCGGGGGATTGACCGAGGGGTTGAAGCAGGCGGGTTTCCGAGTGCTGGGCGCCGTCGAAATAGACAAGGTCGCCGCACAGACCTACCGCTTGAATCACCCCACTGTCCATCTGTGGCGCCGGAACATTCTCAGCCTATCCGTTCCCGAGGTCATGCGCACACTCGGCCTCAAGCCCGGCCGGCTCGACCTTCTGGCAGGCTGTCCTCCTTGCCAGGGTTTCTCCACGTTGCGTACGCTTAACGGCTCCCGCTCCATAGAGGACCACCGCAACGATCTGGTCCTGCAATTGCGGCGCTTCGTGAGGCGCCTGCGCCCCAAGACGGTGATGCTCGAGAACGTCCCGGGCTTGGCCGCCGACCGCCGGATGGACGCGCTCGTTGCCGAACTCGAGTCGTGCGGCTACCTGGCACACTACAGAGTATGCGACGCCGCCGATTACGGAGTCCCACAACGCCGCAGGCGCGTTATTCTCCTCGCAGCGAGAGACGCCAAGCCGCGATTCGCCCGAAAGTCGCGTACCCGCAAGACCGTCCGCGACGCAATCGGGTCGCTCCCCCCTCCGGGCGACAGTGGCGACCCGATCCATGACCTGCCGGAAACTCGTAACACACGGGTCAGCCGACTTATCCGCCGCATCCCTAAGAACGGCGGCAGCCGAACCGATCTGCCCGACTCCGCCCAGTTGCCCTGTCATAAGAGTTGCGACGGCTTCAAGGACGTGTACGGCCGCATGGCTTGGGACAACGTCGCCCCAACGATCACGACGGGATGTTTCAATCCGTCGAAAGGCCGTTTCTTGCACCCCGACCAAGACCGCGGCATCACGATGCGGGAAGCCGCCCTTCTACAGTCGTTTCCACCAGCCTACAAACTCACGACCGCCTGCGGGAAAACCAGAATAGCTCAGTTATTGGGGAATGCTCTCCCGCCTGAGTTTGTTCGCCGCCATGCCATTGCCCTCTCCAGATGCATCGGTTCCACGGAGGACTAAAGAAGTGAGCGACTTCACAGAAGACAGCCTTCACATGACATTTGATGGCCGCATAATCGACCATCTTGGGATTCAGATGTACCAGAGCCCAACGGCGGCGATCGCAGAGTTGATTGCCAATGCATGGGATGCAGTCGCCAACAGTGTCCAGGTTGTCTTGCCCGAGCGGATAGATTCTAACGCCGTAATTACAATAGCAGACGACGGGATTGGAATGACGTTCAACGAGTGCCAACAGAGATTCTTGAACGTGGGTTACTGCCGGAGACCCACGGCGACCGAGCCTAGCGCCGATGTGCGTCCTGTACTTGGCCGCAAGGGCATCGGCAAGTTCGCCGGGTTCGGCATAGCCGATATTCTTCACGTAGACACTACCAGCAAGGCTACAGGCGAAAGGACGACCTTTGAGCTGGATGTAAATTCACTGCGACGTGATGAGTACATCGGCCCAGGTCGGAACATCGATGCAAAGCGATACCCTTCGGGTCGCAAGCACGGTACCGTCATCACGCTCAAATCACTCAAACTTAAACGCCGAACTCCATTGAAGCAGTTTCGTCGAAGCATGTCGCGCCGATTTCTCTTGCTCGAGCGCGCGAACGAGTTCAGAGTGTCCGTAAACGGCGAGCCTATCCCTCAAGACGCAGATACCGAAGCCATCGAGTACGTCTTTCCTCGGGACTATCCACATGGCAAGAGACCTGGGGGCGTACGTGTTGAGGGTGACGGCACCTGGGGGATCGAAACGCTGCCGAATTCTCAGACGATCCGGTGGTCGATCCGGTTCTACAGGGACCCAATAGACGAAGATGAGCTGTGCGGAATATCAGTGTTTGCTGGTGTCAAACTGGCACAGCGCCCCTTTTTCTTCAATCTTTCGGGTGGCCTCGGGGGCCAGCATGGTCAGCAGTACATGAGCGGCATTGTCAAGGCCGACTACATCGACCAGCTGAGTGAGGATATAATCGCCACGGAGCGTCAGCGGATCAATTGGGAACACGCGGAGGCAATCCCGTTGGAAGAATGGGGCAAGAACCGAGTGAAGGAGCTACTGAGACTTTGGCGGGACATGCGTGGCGAAGCAAAGCGACGCATGCTTGAGGACAAAGTCGCAGTGTTCTCAGATCGCTTGGAGAAGCTGCCCAGGCACGAACAACGTACAGTGAAAAGAGCACTGGTCAAAATAGGGAGCATAGAGGCTCTAACAAACCAGCAATTTGAAAGTCTTGCGCTCGCAATTCTACTGGCTTGGGAGCAGGGACGATTACGGGAGCTTATTGATGCGATCGCGGACCGCGACGATCTCAGCCCGGATAAATTTCTTGAGCTTCTTACCGAGGCCGACGTGCTTGTTGCGCTGAACATCGCCGAAGTCATAAAGAGCAAGATTGAGGCGATTCACGGACTGCGGCGCTTGGTGGAGCGGAATGAACTCGAAAACGCAGTGCGAGACTACATTTCCGAACGTCCCTATTTGCTCGATCCGAAGTGGGAAACATACACGAGAGAACGACGAGTGGAGGGGATTCTCGCAACGGCCGCTGAGGACGCCAAACTGACCGGGGACGTGTACAAGGGTCGAGTGGACCTGGCACTCAGCAGTGGCAATTGTCTGTTGGTTGTGGAGTTTATGCGGCCGGGCTTGGCACTCGACTACGACCATCTAAGCCGGATCAAGAGATACATGAACATCATCAGAGCGAAGCTCAGAGCGGAGTCGAGCTTGGGGTTTAAGGTGCTTGAGGGCCTTGTAGTGGCAGACAAGCTGGAGAAGAAAGCTGACATCCAGGAGGAACTCGAGGACTTGAAGAGCCGTGCTATATGCGCCTCCTCGTGGGACACCCTTCTGCGGAGCGCCGAGAATACGTGGCGGGAGTTTATGGAGATTGTCGCCGGTCGCGCTCCCTCGGACGACCGAGTCAAGGCACTGGCCGAAGTGTGTAATGACGGATAACCTAACACGCGAACAGCGCAGCTTCTGCATGTCGCGTGTGAAGGGCAAGGACACGAAGATAGAGCAACGTGTTCGGTCCGCTCTGCACCGGCGAGGGCTGCGGTTCCGGAAGCATGTCGCGACCCTGCCGGGAAAGCCTGATGTCGTTTTCCTGGCTCGGCGCGTCGTCGTGTTCATCGACGGTGATTTTTGGCACGGCTATCGATTCCCGGCCTGGGAGCACACGTTATCGCGGTTTTGGCGCAGGAAGATCGCGGAAACGCGCGTCCGCGATCAGCGCAACTTCCGGTGCCTGCGACGCGCCGGCTGGCGCGTGATCCGGCTCTGGCAACACCAAATCGAAGAAGACCTTAACGCCTGCCTCGATCGCATCCACGCGGCGATGACCGACCTCGATGACTCTCCGCGGGCTTCGCATGCCGCTCGTCAGCCTCGGACCTGACCCATCCCCCGCCTCGCAGCCCTGCTCCCGCTGCCCCCCGCCGCGAAAAAAAAATCGCGGTTTTTGACCCCGCCAGCCCCGTTTTCCGCAAACCGCACCCCCTGAAGGTGATCGGGCGCCAAGTTATAGGGGTAGAGGAACGCAACCCTCAGGCACGGCTGCGCGTAGCCGACGCCACCGGAGGCCGACAGTCAAAGGGCCACGGGCACGAGACGCGCACGGCAGGCACCCAACGCACCGGGCCAATACCCAACGCACGGGTGCGCCCGACCGAACGGAGGTGACACGGACAGATCCGTCCCATGACACAACTGAATAAGCTCGCTGGTGCCCAAAGCCCGCGGCGCGTGTCAGTCCCGACAACTCAGATCGGCCTGCACGCTCGCCAAGAGCCCGACCCCCCGATAGGATACGCCGCTTTGTCGCGGCCAGCCCCCCATCGCACCGATGGGACGGAGCGCCGGGAGGACGCACCGGGCGCGACCTATAGAAAGCGGGCGTCATGAAGATCGGGATTCGTCGCGAAGACAAGAGCCGTTGGGAGGCCCGCGTTCCGCTGGTGCCGGACGTGGTCCGGCGACTCATCCGCGACCAGGCCGTCGAGTTCCAGGTGCAGTCGTCGACGATCCGGGCGTTTCCCGACGATGCATTCCGCGAAGCGGGCGCCCGGGTGGTGGAAGACCTGGCGGACTGCCCCGTCATCCTGGGCGTGAAGGAAATCCCGGTGGAGCGGCTCGAGGCCGGGAAGACGTACGTCTACTTCGCCCACGTGATCAAGGGGCAGCCGGTCAACATGCCGGCGCTGCGGCGGCTGATGGAGTTGGGCTGCCAACTGATCGACTACGAGAAGATCACGGACGACAAGAACCGCCGGCTGGTGTTCTTCGGCGACTTCGCCGGGCAGGCCGGCATGATCGACACGCTGTGGACCCTCGGCCGGCGCCTGGACCACGAGGGCGTCAAAAACCCGTTCAGCCGGGTCCGCCAGGCGCATGAGTACGATGACCTGGCGCACGCGCAGCGGGAGATCGCGGCCGTCGGGGAGAGCATCCGCCGCGACGGGCTGCCGGAGGCGCTCCGGCCGCTGGTCTGCGGGTTCGCGGGGTACGGGGCGGTGTCGCGCGGGGCGCAGCGGATCTACGACCTGCTGCCGGTGGAAGAGATCCGGCCGGAGGACCTGGCGGCGGTTCCCGCCTCTGACCGGGCGACGCCCGGCTCGGATGGGGTGGTGGCCGCATCGGACCGGGCGGTGTTCAAGGTCGTCTTTCGCGAAGAGCACATGGTGGAGCGGATCGACGCGTCGGCCCCGTTCGAGCTTCAGGAGTACTACAAGCAGCCGGAGCGTTATCGGGCCGCCTTCTTCCCGCACGTTCGGCATCTGACGCTGCTGATGAACTGCATCTACTGGGAGACGAAGTACCCCCGGCTGATCACGCGGGAGCAGTTCGGGGAGCTGTATGCCGACCCGGCGGGCGCGCGGCTGCGGGTCATCGGCGACATCACCTGCGACATCGACGGGTCGTTGGCCTGCACCACGCGGGCGACCGAGCCGGGCAACCCGGTGTACGTATACGATCCGGCCACGGGTCAGACCCGCGACGGGGTGGCCGGCACCGGGCCGGTGGTGCTGGCGGTGGACTTCCTGCCGTGCGAGCTGCCGGTGGATGCCTCGAACTACTTCAGTGCCTCGTTGGCTCCGTTCATTCCCGGGCTGGCGCGGGCCGATTTCGCCGGCGAACTGGCCGCCAGCGGGCTGCCGGCCGAACTCCAACGGGCAACCATCGTCTACCGGGGCGAATTGACGCCCCCCTACCGCTATCTCGAAGCGCACGTGAAATGAACGGTCTCGTCCGGCACTGTGCTGGCACGGATCGTGCAGCAAAATCGGTCTTGATTCGAGGGAATTGTGCGCCCCATCCGGCGCAGGAGGTTATGCGATGAAGAAGGTCCTCGTTCTCGGTGCCGGGCTGGTGGCTCGTCCGCTGGTGCGATACCTGCTTGGCCAGCCGGACTTCGCGGTTACCGTGGCCAGCCGAACCGTCCGCAAGGCCGAGGCCCTGGTCGGCGGCCACCCCCAGGGCAAGACCCTGCCGCTGCTGGCCAAAGAGACGGAGAAGCTGGAAGGGCTGATCGGGGAGCACGATCTGGCGGTCAGCCTGCTGCCGGCGCCTCAGCACCCGGTGGTGGCGGACCTGTGCGTGAAACACCGCAAGCACATGGTTACGACCTCGTACCTGTCGCCCAAGATGACGGCCCTGGACAAGCCGGCGCGTGAGGCGGGCGTGATGATCCTCAACGAGATCGGGGTGGACCCGGGGATCGATCACATGTCGGCCATGCGGATCATTCACGACATCCAGCGGCGTGGCGGCAAGGTGGTCAGCTTCAAGTCCTACTGCGGCGGGCTGCCGGCTCCGGAAGCGAACGACAACCCCTGGGGCTACAAGTTCTCCTGGAGTCCGCGAGCGGTCTGCACGGCGGGCAAGAACAACGCCCGGTACCTGCAGGACGGCAAGCTGGTCGAGGTTCCCGGGCCCGAGCTTTTCGCCCACCACCACACGGTGGAGGTGGCAGGACTGGGCACGCTGGAGGCTTATCCCAACCGGGACTCGCTGGGGTACATGGACCTGTACGGTCTGGCGGACATCGAGACGATGTTCCGCGGCACGTTCCGGTACCAGGGTTGGTGCGAGACGCTGAAGAAGGTGGTGGACCTGGGCCTGCTCGAAGAGACGCCGGTGACCTATCCCGCGGGGACGACCTGTGCGCAGTTCACGGCCGGCCTGCTGAAAGGCACGCCGACCGGCGATCTTCGCCAGGACCTGGCCGGACAACTGGGCCTGGAGAAGTCGTCGCCGGTGCTGGACCGGTTCGAGTGGCTTGGGCTGCTCAGCGACGAGCCCATCGCCGTTACCGGGAAAGAGACCACACCGCTGGACGTGCTGGCGGCCTGCATGGCCGAGAAGATGCCCTACCGGCCGGGCGAGCGTGACATGATCGCCCTGTGCCATTACTTCCTTGCCCGGTTCCCGTCGGCGGGCGATGAGCGGATCACCTCGACGCTGATCGACTACGGCCAGCCGGACGGTGATTCGTCGATGGCCCGCACGGTGAGCCTGCCTGCGGCGGTGGCGGCGAGGCTGATCGTGACCGGAGAGGTGTCTATGCCGGGGGTCCACATTCCGGTCGATCCGAGGATCTACAACCCGATCCTGGACGAGCTGGGCACCATGGACATCCGCTGTATCGAGAAGACGACGAGGCTTTAAGCCGGGTCGGCGCAGGCGTCCCTTCTTAGGCAGCAGCGGCGCGTCAGCAGGACGCGCCGGGGGCCAATCCCGATTGTCTCGATTGAAGGTAGCTCGCCCGGTTGGGCATGCGCTGGATGGAGCACGATCTCGGCGACCCGACGGGCTATGTCCGCCGAATCCGCGTCCGCGGCTGCTGAAGTGTCAGGAACGCGTTGCGCGGAGCGGTGAGTTCTTGACGGCGTTTCTCCTGCTCCGCTTCCCGGCGTCGCTGGTTGCGCTGCTGAATTCGGTTGACCACCAGGAGCAAGCCGCACAGCACCACGGCGATGATCAGGGCGACAATGACGGTCTGCACGCCATCGGCCGACGTCCGCTCGGCGAAGTGCTCGTGCACCGCTCCGACGCGCTCATCCGGGCTGATGAATTGGGCGAGAATCGTGGATGACATTCTCGGACCTCCGACACTCGGTCCCCCTCGCCGGTACGAGGGTCCTTCATACCCCTCTATCAGCCGTATCGGCGAGTCACCGCAGCCCCTTCAGCAAAAGGGCGCACGGTCGATGGCCCGTCCACCTGCCGTGGGGGGGCCCCGGCTGACGGCCGCTGGGTCCGTTTGCATCCCGCCCCGATCACGGACACAATAGCGGACCCGGGCAGGCGGCGCCGCCAGAGGGCCGTCACCGGCGAAGACCCGAAGGAGAAAGGAAAGCATGAAGATCCACGAGTATCAGGCTCGAGAGTTGTTGGTCGATGCGGGCGTTCCGGTTCCGGCTTCCAAGGTCGTGGAGAGTGCCGCCGACGCGGTGGCTGCCCACGAGTCCATGGGTGGCACGGTGGTGGTCAAGGCCCAGGTCTTTGCCGGCGGTCGGGGCAAGGCCGGCTTCGTCAAGCTCTGCAAAACTCCGGACGAGACCCGTACCGCGGCCGAGTTCATGCTGGCCAACAAGATGGTCTCGAAGCAGACCGGGCCCGAGGGCATCCAGGTCAAGAAGCTGCTGGTGGCCGAGGCCGTGGACATCGAGTCGGAGTACTACGTGGCCGTCGTGCTCGATCGGGCCAAGCGCCGCAGCGTGGTCATGGTGTCGCGCGAGGGTGGTGTGGAGATCGAGGAGGTGGCCGCCCGCGACCCCGACGCTATCCACTAGGAATGGGTCCACCCCCACCTAGGGCTGCTGAACTTCAAGGTCGCCCGGCTGATCGGCGCCCTGGGCCTGACCGACAAGGAGCAGATGAAAGAAGCCGGCAAGGTGATCCAGGGCCTGACCCGCACGTTCCACGAGTACGATTGCAGCCTGGCCGAGATCAACCCCCTGATCCGCACGCCGGAAGGGCGCATCCTGGCGATCGACGCGAAGATGAACTTCGACGACAGCGCCGTTTTCCGGCACAAGCGTCTTCAGGAGATGTACGACCCCTCGGAGGAGAACCCCAACGAGCTGCGTGCCAAGCAGCACGACCTGTCCTACATCGCCCTGGACGGCACCATCGGCTGCCTGGTCAACGGGGCGGGGCTGGCCATGTCCACCATGGACATCATCAAGCTCCACGGCGGCGAGCCGGCCAACTTCCTGGACGTGGGCGGCTCGGTGAGCACCGAGGGGGCCACCGAGGCCTTCCGGATCATTCTGTCCGACCCCAAGGTCAAGGGCGTGCTGGTGAACATCTTCGGCGGGATCGCCAAGTGCGACACGATCGCGGAGGCGCTGATCGCGGCGGCCAAGGAGATCGGGTTCAACGTCCCGGTGGTGGTGCGGCTGGAGGGGACCAACGTGGAGCGGGCCCGCAAGCTGATCGCCGAGGCGGCCATCCCCCAACTGATCACGGCCGAGGACCTGGACGACGCGGCGAAGAAGGTGTGCGCTCAGGTGGCGTAGGAGTTCGTCGAACAAGTCGGATGGTGAAGGCAGGTCATCGACCTGCCCTACCTGGCTCACGCCCCAATGGGTCGGGTGGGGGCGTCTTGGAAGTGAACGTTGTTGACCTGAAGCCAATGGACGGGCAAAAGACCAGGCGACGACGCAAACGGCCTGGTCAGGCCAACGCATAGGAGCACGCCAACCTTACCGCGAAGCCGGCGATCGAGATCGGCGACAGCCTGGTCGTCAGGAGTGGTGAGATCGGGCATAAACAGCCTGACGTCGGTCACACTCAAGTCGAGGTAGAAGGTACCATCGGTCAGAGACATGCGAACTTGGGCGGGCTTTGCCGGTCTGTCCCGAATCCTGACGCGCGGGCGTCGCGCCGGGATCAGACAACCCAAGGATACGCTTCCACAGCGCTCGTCGATGCCGCAGGAGTTGCGGCCGATCCTGTGCAGCTCGCTTCCGAAAACATCGTGCAGCTTGGGGCGGGCGGCCAGGTTGATTAGCGACCAGAACTCGCCGACGGGCAGGCGTCTTACGGCCCGGGCGTTGCCTGCGTTGAACAGGTGATCCTCGGTCTCAGGCGGAACTGGAGTAGGGCGCGTAGGACCAAGATCGACTTCGACGCCGATGTCAAACGGTCCACCATCACGTGCCAGGGACGCTGCGGTGAGTTGCCGAGGCTGCCGCAGGACCGGGCGCACGTGGCGGTTGGTTTCCCGGTCGATGCCTGCTACGCAAACGTGGGGGGGCTTCATCCGCGTGAGATGATTGATGACGATCTGCACGGCACGGCTCACAAGTGGATGATCTGGATGTCGCCCCACTTCCGGCGGAGGTACTCGAGAATCAGCCGCCGGTGGCAGCACTCGGGCGTCGGTTCGCTGCAAAGCAAAACGGTGGGATCATCGAAGCGTTGACGGGCAATCTCCTTCTCGATCCTGCGCTCCGCCATCAGATCGAGGAAGCGGTGTTCGAACTCGGCCCAACTGCCGCCCTTTTTCTTGAAGGCGTCGAAGATTTCCTGGGTTGGTGCGAGCAGCGGTTCGTGCTCGTACTCGGCACCGCACAGCTCGCGAAGGAAGTAGGCCAGGTCATCCCGCTTGGTGAAGCCGGCCAACTGTGACGAGTTGTTGAGGCGGACGTCCAAGAGCCGTTTGATGCCAGCCTGCTTCAGCGCCCCGAAGAAGTCGGCCGCGCTTTTTTTGGTGAAACCGATCGTATAGACCTCCACGGCGCTTCCTCCGTCGGTTCAAACAGCATCAGTTGCCCGGCTTCCCCTCGCCGGCGGGCCGCTTCCTCCTCGATCTCCCCGGCGGTCTGGATCCTCCCGTCTCCGCGGATGTGGCTCACCTGGATGCCCTCGCCCTCCAACACGCGCGAGACCAGAAGATAGCGGTGGCACTCGTGCGGATCTTCCTCGCTGCACATGATGGCGACCCGACTCGTGGCTACGGCTTCCCGAAGGCTTTGGATCCCATCACGAAAGAACCGCGATTGGGCAACTCGATCGTAGCAGACGCGGCCCGTGGAATCGTAGTAGGCCTCGCCCGCAGGTCGTCCACCGAGAGCCTTGCCCAGGAAGACGTAGCGGATATCCTCGTGCTCCAGCGCCGGCCGGAGCCGCTCACGATCGAAATGCGGGGAATACCGTGAATGGGGCTCCGAACGGACATCGGCGACTGTCTCGATTTGCGATTGCCTGAGCAGTTGGGTGAAGTGCTCGAGGGGCTGATTGGAGTGGCCGATCGAGTGAATGCTGTTGGTGGACAAGGATGCCTTGTCGCCGTTTGGTGCCGTGGCGTTCATTCTCGTACCGTTCTGCGAGGATTGTACGGCATGTCGCAGCCGGCGGGCAACGGGCGCGTCGCTTGGACCGCTCGAAGGAGAGCCGCAACGAGTTGCGGGCTCCTACATCGCCCTGGACGGCGACGCGAGGAAAGTCTACGCTCGGGTGGCGCAGGCAACGCGTGGCAGCGCCTGTCGTACCACGGGGGCACGAAACCTAATGAGGGCCCACGAGACCAGTGAGGCGACCGGGCAGTCGCCGGTGGTGACGGTGCGCCGGATTCAGGTTCCGGCGCCTCGGCGCCGGGCCTTTGCCCTTCCACTGCTTGCGGTCGGGCTGATCGTGGGAGTGGTCGTGGGTGGTGTGGGCGGCATGTTGCTGGCGGACACAATGTTCGACTTGTTGGGCGCTCCAAGCCGCGTGCAGAAGATCGCCGGGACCGTGTTCGTCGCGCTGTGCCTTGTTGGCGGCGGGGTGGGATGGTGCCTGCTGTGGGGACGTCTGTGGCCGATGCGGGTGCCCGACCGACCCCCGGGCAGGGCGCGCCGTTTGCAGGCCGCCCTGAGCGCACCGCACGGGCCGGAGCGCTTACCGCATCGAGCGGTCGAGCACCTGCTGCGGAGCGGCTACGTTAGCTGGCTGTCTCAGGGGAAGCTACTGAAGAAACTGCAAGCGGGATTGACTCTGGTGGCGAACGGACGGCGGCGGATCGACAGCGACTGGCGGCCGGCCGGCGTGTCGGTGCCGTTTGAGCCCGTGGCCCTGGAGCGCGACTCCGAGTTACTGTCGTGGCTACTCTACGAGGACGCCCAGGAGCAGGGCGTGGACTGGGACGTGATCGAGCCCCGCCGGTCTCCGGCCGGGGCGTCGGCAGACAAGAGCCGGCCTCAGATCAAGCAGTGGGTTGCGTTGGCGGCCTTGATGGCATTCCCCGCGTACGGAGCTTTTCGCATCCTCACGGGCAGGTTGGACGCCGGATCGTTGCTCTGTTTGCTGGGAATCGTTCCGTTCCTGCTCGCCTGGTTTGTGCCCTTGATGGAGGAGAGGACCTGGTGGCTGGTCCCGGGTGGATTGCTGTGCCGGGAGTCCCGCATGTGGCGTCGGCGCATGGACGTGTTCTTGTTCACGGCGGAGGACTCGGTGCTGTTCCTCGAGATGAAGCAGGGCATCGGAATCGTGACGGCCCATGGGCAGACGTTGGGATTCGGCTACCCACAACGCGAACCCTGGGTGACCCGGGGCGTTCTATCCGCCTGGCTGAGCCGCGGGCGACGGCCAACCCGCGAGGAAGCCGGCAGCTTCATCCGGGGTCGTGATTAGGTCGAGGCGGATCATTCAGTCGGTCGAGGCAGATGGTTCATCCGGTCGCGGCGGAGCGGGCCCTGGCAGCGATTGCCGTGGGAGTTGAAGCGTACGGCGCAAAAAAAGACCCGGATGCCAAGTTCGGGCCGGAGAGTTGAAGGGAGGCACCCGGGTTTCATCACGTTGTCGTCACTGGAATACTAGCACGCGCGGGCAGGCCGTGCAAGGGATAAACTCGTGTTTTTCTCGCCGTGTTCTCGGTCGAGGAAAAGTGGGCTACACTCCGATTGTATCACGTTCGAAGACGAACCGCACTTCGTTAACCGGCTTACAAGTAAATGCATAATGTCTTTAGTGGTACGAGGTTGCACGCGACGGCCGGGACAGTATGGACCGGCGAACGTCCGACGGTACGCCGGCCCGGGCCAGCGCCGGTGAATACGCGTTTGGAATCTCGATGACCGAAGAGAGTGCGATTAGAGCGTCGGTACGGTTGATTCGGACGTCCGCCGCCGAGCTTCGCGGTGAGAACTTGCGGCGGGGACGCTTCTACCGACAACCTGTAGAATGCGGTCATGGCAAACTCGGACGCAGAGCCAACAGCGGCCGGAGAGGCCCCGACCTCCGGTTGCCAGTCTCCCTTCTCCTCTGGGCCCGAGGAAGCGATGCCCGCGCGCGGTGCCGGGGCATGGATGAAACTGCTGCCGGTGCTCGTGGCCGCGGCCACCTTCGTCACGTTCCTGCCGGCCCTGAACAACGAGTTCGTCAACTGGGATGACGACAAGCTGCTGCTGGAGAACTACGCGTGGCGCGGTCTGGGCGGGCCGCAGCTCGTCTGGATGTTCACCCAGGGCATGCAGGGGCACTACCACCCGCTGACCTGGGTCTCGTTTGCGATCGACTACGTTCTGTGGGGCGGTCTGGACGCCCGTGGCTTCCACCTGACCAACATGGTGTGGCACGCTCTGAACGCGGCCCTGTTCTATCTGCTGGCACTGCGTCTGTTGCGTCTGACCATGCCGGCGAGCGGCGGGGGCAAAGACGTTGCGATCATTTGCGGCGCAGCGTTTGCAGCCCTGGTGTTCGGCGTGCACCCGTTGCGGGTCGAATCGGTGGCCTGGGTGACCGAGCGGCGCGACGTGCTGTCCACGTTTTTCCTGCTGGCGTGTCTGCTGTGTTACCTGCGGTACACGGCGCGGCCTCCGGCCGCAACCAAAGGCACCAAGGCAACGAGGCAACAAGGCAACCAAGCACGCCGTCGGGGATCTGAGCCATTGTCCACACGGTCAGAATCTACGCGGCGGGAGCAAGAAGCAGCCGTCTGTAGTACAGGGGACACCGGGTCCAGTGCTCGCTGGTACATCGCATCGGTAGCGCTGTTGGCGGCGTCGCTGCTGTCGAAGGCGTGGGGCATCACGCTGCCGGTCGTGCTGCTGGTGCTGGATTTCTATCCGCTTCGGCGGCTGCGCTGGGAAGCGGGCTACCTGATCAGCAAACCGGCACGCAAGGCGTACCTGGACAAGATACCGTTCGCCCTGCTGGCCGGATGGACGGCCTATTGGGCGGCCAAGGTGCAGGCCGGGCTGACCATCATGAAGCCGCTGAGCGAGTACGGCTGGGCGGAGCGCGTGGCCCAGGCGGCTTACGGGCTGGTGTTCTACCCGCTCAAGACGCTGGTTCCGGTTGACCTGTCGCCGATCTACGAGATTCCGGTGGACATGGACCCCTTCGCGGCCGGTTTCGTCATGGCAGGCGTTGTCGTGGTGCTGATCACGGTCGGGCTGATCGCGCTCGGCAGGCGTTGGCCGGGCGGGCTGGTTCTGTGGGTATGCTACGGAGTGATCGTTTCGCCGGTGCTGGGCATCGCCCAGAGCGGGCCACAACTGGTGGCCGACCGGTACTCCTACGTGAGTTGCCTCACCTGGGCGTTGCTGGTCGGCGCGGCCCTGACCTGGTGCCTGTCCCGACGTACGTCGGGGTCGGCGGCACGACGAATCGGCAACACGGTCGCTCGGGCGGGCGTCATCGTTGCCATCGCGGGCGTGGCGGTGCTGGTCGGCATGACCTGGCGCCAAACGCAGGTATGGCGCACCTCGCGGACGCTGTGGGAGCACACGCTGGCGGTTCGCCCCGACTCGTGGAACGCCCACGTGAACCTCGGCGTCCTGTGCCGGAGCGAGGGCAAGTCGGACGAGGCGGTGCGCCATTTGAGCGCGGCTCTGGAGATCAAACCCGACATGACGGAGGCCCATGCCAACATCGCGCCCATCCTTGCCGACCAGGGGCGCGAGGCGGAGGCGCTCGAGCACGTCCGACGTGTCCGCGAACTGTCGCCCGGTCCTTCCCTGTTCCTGGTCAACGTGGGAACGACGCTGGCCAGGCTGGGGCGGCTGGAGGAGGCCACTGAGGCCTACCGCGAGGCGTTGCAAGCCTGGCCCGACGACCCCATGATCCATCTGAACCTGGGCGCAGTTCTGGAGCGGCAGGGCGACGTCGCCGGCGCGATCGGCCACTTCATTCGTGTCGTGGAACCCATCGAGGCTCTGGGCGTGGTCAATGAAGCGACGGCCGGCACGACGCAGTACGGGCGCGTTTACGTGCAGGCCTGCGTTCGCCTCCGTGCGCTGTTCCATCAGCAAGGCGACCGCGAGCGGGCCAGAGAGTTCGGTCAGAAGCTGCGAGCCCTGGGGCTGGGCAGACCGCGATGACCGCGGCGGGCGAACGGACGTGCATCGCCCGTGCGGCTTGTCATACCGGTTACAGTTTGTTCATGCCGATTGGGTGTCCGCCGATTCTACGTCTCTCTCACGCCACAGGCCGCGCGAGCTGAAGCTCGCGGCTCGGGACTGGTTCCGTTCGCGGCTCGTGAATGGGCAGAGTCATCCTAGAACTGGTATCAGTCGGAACTCAACCAGGGCCGGTCTTGCTGGTCGATGGTCCACAGCCGGTTATTGCCCTGCATCTCGACGGTGCCGTCGCCTGCGACGGAGTAGCCCAGCGAGCCGAGGGTCTGTCCGGTACCGTGACCGTCGAGCCAGAGGATCTGGGCCTTTCCCAGGTGGCGGTCGTGGGCGGCCGAGCGAACCGGCGGGGAGTGGCTGTCGCCGGCCAATTCCCCGTTGACGGGGTCAACGGTGGGCGGGTCGAGGTTGAAGCCTTCATCGCCGTAGCGTTGGACGTCGCGGGTGTTGTTGCCGTAGTCGCGGCGGGCGCCCTTGGGGAAGGAGGCCGCCGTCCCCATCGAGTCGCCCACGGCCACACAGCCTGCCGGGGAACGCACCCGCGACAGATTGAGCGGCCAGTTCTTGAAGGAGTGGACGTCGGACGGGTCGCGCAATCGCGAGTTGCCCAGGAACTGGTAGTTGTAGCCGTAGGCGCCGTTGCGCTCATCCGTCCAGTCCGCTACTTCCGGGCAGACGTAGACTTCAGAGGCGTAGTTCTGGCGATCGCCCGGCTCGCCCTCGCGATCGACGTCGTTCTTGGTGGGCTGCGGATCGGCGAACGCCGGCAGGCCCACCTGGCGACCCATCATGGCCAGGAACGTGGGGCGGTATTTGACGCCTCCGGCGATGGCCACGTGCCAGTTTTCGTCGTCGACCTTGGGCATCCGTCCGGGAAGTAGGCGGTCGCCGTACTCGTTGGCGTACATGATCAGGCCCTGGCCCAGCGTGCGAAGGTCGGCGCTGCAAACGGCGGCACGGGCCTGGGCCCGGGCCCGCGACAGCGACGGCACCAGAATCCCGATCAGTGCGGAGATGATGGCCACGACCACGAGCAGTTCGATCAGAGTGAATGCGGCTTGCGCCCTTCGGTAGCACACCAGCCATGCTCCCCGCTGTCGGAGGGCCGCCGCGGCGGTCCTCGACAACTCCATCCGATGATAGCACTGAAGTGCCGACGGAATCCAATGCCCCACGGGGCTCGGATTAGCGGACTCCGTGGAGCGCCGCCGGCAAGTGTGCGTACCTTGGTCCGACCGGTTCGCCGGGTTATAATGATGTGCAGGTGCAGCGTCGTCGCGGCCGCCGCCACGACGTCAGGGTGATCCGGGCGGCTGTCAAAGGACTCCCGCCCTTCTCCCGGACCACCCGACCGACGCGAGGAAGGCGCTGGACCACGAGATTCACCATGCAGGGCCGATCGAAGCGACACACCGGTTTCACTCTGGTTGAGCTGCTGGTCGTCGTCAGCGTCATCGCCCTGCTGATCGGCATTTTGATACCGAGCCTGAGCTCCGCCCGCCGGCAGGCCCGCACGGTCTTCTGCCTGGCCAATCTCTCGCAGCTCGGCGTGGCCTTGCAGCTCTACGCCGACCGGAACCAGGAGTACGTGCCGCAGATCTGGGGCGGGCCGGTGGCCTGGGGCGAGGAGAGAGGCGCGCTGTACAAGCTGGTGGTGAAATCCGGTGTGATGCCCAAAGCCGACGAGTTCCCGAAGGTGCTGGTCTGTCCGGACGCACGACCACGGGGCTCGATCAGTTACGCCCTCAATGCGCCCCTGTTCGGATACATCCACCCGCCGACGTCGGACGATCCCGACGACCCCGGCGACGACGAAGACCCGCTAGCGGGCCTGTACGTTCCACCGATGCAGCTCAGCGCGGTCCGCAACCCGGGGAGGATGGTCGCCCTGTACGACGTGCGTGTCACATCGCTGTCACGCGTCTGGAACCAACCGGTGGACAGCGACGAGGCCGACATTTCCGATCAGTTCACCGGTAACGCCACGCAGGACTGGGCGGGGGTGGTGCTGCCCAGTCCGTCCGGCTTCATGTGGCAAAGAGCGGCGCGCGACCCGTCCATTGTGGCCGAGCCGCCGCACGGCAAGGCCCACAACATCCTGTTCGCCGACACCCATGCCGGGACCGTCACCCGGTGGGACCCGGACAAGATGACCCGCCTGAGCGGCTGGGACCCCAACGACGCGGAACTCTATTGAACGCTCGGGCCGCCCGGCTGCGGGCCGACGAGTCGTTCTGCCGTAGCTTCGGTGCAGCCCGCGCCGTACTCGCCGCATGCCGGCGTGCTCCAGACGCCTGGCCAAGCCTCGCCGGTCTTCACCCGACGAAACCGACTGTTAGCGTACGATCGGGTAGGAGGGGGCCTGGCGGCCCCCGTCCTCCCACAGCACCGGACGTACTCACCGTATCCGGCGGTTTCCTTCAGTGTTGTAACGCGGCGTGCCGGTCGGCGAGGCACATCAGACCTTGAGCCCTGAACCAAGCTGGCGGCATGGCCTCATGAGCCGCCGGGGTCGCCGCCATACGGGCCCGGTTCAGGTTCTCACGCCGGCGTACCTCCTCCATAAGGCGCTCGGTCAAGGCTCGTGCTGGGCCCGACGCCGCAGGTGCTTGCGACTCCTCGTGCCCGGCAGGTCCGGTTCCGCCTTCGCCGCCTACGCCGGGGCGCGGGGATGCCGGTGCGTCGTCGTCGAACAAACGCAACTGCCGGCCCTCCCCGTCCATTGCCGGGTTACCCCGCCAAGCAGGCCTAGTATCCGGTTCCTGTTCGTCGGGTCCGAGTTTCGGGCTTCGACTTCCTTCAGATTCCGCCTCGCCACGGACACCCTGGCCTGCCCCGGCGGTTCCGGTCATCACGGCCCGCAAAGGACTTCCACCTCCAACACCCATCACCTGCCTGGCAAACAGAGGGGCCGGGTGCCGCGCCGAAGCGAGGTCCCGGCCCCTTTGGTCATCGCAGTCCGGCTGCCGACTGCCGTTGATACTCTCCGCCGATACCTCCTACTTGCACGCTCCTCGGTGGCACCAGTTGGAGCAGCACTCGCTGTCCAGGGTGCAGGCGTCGCCCTTGGCCACACAGGTTTCGCAGTCGGGGTCGCTGGCGTCACAGCCCGGACCGCAGCAGCCGTCGGCGGGTCCGCAGGCCGGCCAGGTGTTGTCGCAGAAGGCCGAGCAGGTGTCGGCGTTCACGCAGGTATCGGTGGTGCAGGCCTCGGCGTCGCTGCACTCGGCATCGCTTGAACATGTCGGGGCCGTGCAGGTCCCGCCGCAGCAGAGGCCACCGGTGCAGGGCGTGTCGTCCGCGACCGGTGTGTTCTGGCACACGCCGGCGACGCAGTCGTCCACCGTGCACTCGTCGAAGTCGTCGCAGTCGGCGGGCGTGGTGCAGCCGCAGTCCAGGGCGCAGTTGATCTCATCCTCGGCCCCTTCGCAGGTGCCGTCGCCGCAGCAGTACGGCGGTGGGGCATCGCCGCAGGCGAAGCCCTCGACGGAGCAGCGGGAATCGCTGCAATCGACGGGGTTGGTTCCGTCTCCGTCGCCGCAGCAGAACTGCTTCTTGAGGAGCCCGCCCTGTTTGCCGTTGCAGTCAGCCGGGCAAGAAAGGCAGTCCTCGCCGCTGCTCGGCTCGCAGACGCCGTTGCCGCAGACGGGCGTGCCGCCGCCGCTGATGCAGTCGTTAGGGCAGGTGATGCAGTCCTCGCCCGGCTCGCAGACGTAGTCGTCGTCGCAGCCGGGGTCGTAGCAGAAGTCGCCGCCCTCGTCGCAGGATTGGCCGGGGCACGGGTCGGTGCCGGCCAGGCAATCGAACACCGGATCACAAGTTTCGGCGCCGTCGCAGAACAGGCCGTTGTCGCAGTTCGCGTCGTTGGCGATGTTGTCGCACGAGTCGGTGATTTCGTTGCAGGAGTCGTCCGTGCAGCCGACGGCGTCGTCGCAGTCGATCGGCGTGCCGGCGACGCAGGTGTTGCTTACGCAATCCTCCGTTCCGTTACAATAGGCGCCGTCGTCACAGTCGGCCGGCGTGTTGCAGCCGATCATGGCCGACGCCTCCTGGCTGTAACCACTCTCCTCCTGCCCGTTGGCGATGGAAGTTACGACGTAGTAATAGGTGGTGCCCTCGACGGCGGCGTAGTCGACGAAGTGGGTGTACTGGGTGCTGCCGATTGAGCTGTAGGGGCCGCCGGATGCCGTGCCGCGATAGACGCCAAAGCCTGCCACTTGGGGGTCAAAGACGTCGTCCCAGCTTACGGTGATGGTTGTCAGGCCGGGGGTCGCGGACACGTTGGTGGGCGGCAGCAGCGGCATCAGCGTGGTGGCCGACACCTCGTTGCTGTAGCCGCTCTCCTGGAGTGACGCGTCCACGGCGGTGACGACGTGGTAGTACGTCGTGCCGGGATCGAGCATGCCGTCCTCGTACTCTCCGTACGGGCTGGTGCCGGCCAGCGTATAGGGGCCGCCGGAGACCGTCGCGCGATAGATGTTGTAGTGTGAGACGTCGGGCTCGAAGTTCTCGGTCCATTCAAGCCCGATCAAGTCGGGGTCGACACCCATGACCGCGAGATTCCGCGGGGGGATGGGCGGCGGATCGACGACCGGCGTGGCCGACACTTCTGCGCTGTAGGGGCTGAGATTGTTCGAGGTGTCGCCGGCGGCGATCACCCAGTAGTAGGTGACTCCGTTGGTCAGGCCGTAAACGGGCCACTCGCTGACGTTGTCGCTGTCGAGCTCGTCGTACGGCCCGCCGCTGGTGAGCGACCAGTAGACGAAGTACTCCTGGAGGTCGGGCTCGGTGTTGTCATCCCAATCCAGGAAGACCCCACCTTCGAGGGCGAAGGCGACCAGATTGGTCGGTGCGGCGGGCGGAACGCTGTCGTGCGGACGGCCCGAGACCTGGTTGCTGTAGGGGCTCTCGTAGCCGCCGAGGTCCACGGCCGTGACGACGAAGTAATAGGTCTGGCCGTTGGTCAAGCCGCCGACCATGTACTCGCTGATGTCGTCGCTATCGACCTCGGTGTAGGGCCCGCCACTGACATGTGCCTGATAGACCCGGTACTCCATCAGATCGGGCTCGGTGTTGTCGTCCCAGTCGAGGTATATGGAGCTGTCGCCCTCGATCGCGGTCAGGCCGGTAGGGGCGGCCGGCGGCGGGTCGTCGGTCGGTGTGGCCGACGCCTCCTCGCTGTAGCCGCTCTCGTTGTTGACGATATCGACGGCGGTCACGACGAAGTAATAGGTAACGCCGCCGGTCAGGCCGGAGAGGAGGTATTCGCTGGCGTCATCGGCATCGACCTCGGTGTAGGGACCGCCGGCGGTCAGGGACTGATAGATTCTGTACTCCAGCAGGTCCACCTCGTCGTTGTCGTCCCAGTCGAGGAAAACCGCGAGGTACAGCGGGTCGGCGGTGAGTCCCGAGGGCGGGTCCGGCGGATACATGTTCTGCGGGGTGGCCGACGCCTCGTTGCTGTAGGGGCTCTCGTTGCCGGTCGCGTCCTTGGCGGTCACCACCCAGTAATAGGTGACGCCATCGGTTAATCCGCGCATGGGCCAGTAGCTGGGGTCATCGCAGTCCACCTCCTCGTAGGGCCCGCCGCTGGTCAGCGACTGATAGATGCAATAGTCGTGGAAGTCGTACTCGGTGTTGTCGTCCCAGTCGAGGTCGGCGGACCTCTCACCCGCAACGGCGGTCAGGTTGGTCGGGGCGGCCGGGGGCAGGTCGAGCGGCATGACCGACGTCTCGGCGCTGTAGGCGCTCTCGTTGCCGCCGGTGTCGCGGGCCAGGACGACGTAGTAGTAGGTGGTGTTGTTGGTCAGAGCGGTGTCGGTGTAGTCGCTGACGGTGAGCAGCGTCTGGTTGAGCTGGGTGTACGGCCCGCCACTGGTCGTCGAGCGGAAGAGCTTGTAGCCGGCCAGGTTGGGCTCGAGGTTGTCGTCCCAATCGAGATAGGCCTCGGCGTCACCGGCGATCGCTGCGAAATTGGCCGGCGCGGAGGGCGGCGGGACGCCGGGCGTGCCGAAGTCCTCGTTGCTGTAGCCGCTTTCGTGGGCGGCGGCATAGGCCGTAACCACGTAGTAATACGTCGTGGCCGCGGTGACGGCATCGTCCTCGTAGTCACTTTGCAGCGCCGTATCGAGGAACGCGTAAGACCCGCCGGCGGTCGTTGCCCGGTAGACGTTGTAGTACGCGATGTCCGGTTCGGGGTTGTCCACCCAATCGAGCTGAACGGAGGTGGGGCCGGCCGTGGCCACCAGGCCGAGCGGCAGGCCCGGCCAACTGCCCTGCACCGGCCACGATCGTGTGTCGGTCATCAGGCTGGCCCGGAGGTTCTCGTCCCGCACGCGCGTGGTGTTGTCCACGACCTCCACGGAGACGGTGTGAATGCCGTCGTCGAGCGAGGCGTAATCCGGTGTGAAGCTGGTCCCGGTGGCACCGGGCACCGGCGAGGCGTCGACGGACCACTGGACGTCGAGGCTGTGGTCGACCGGCTGCATCGGCGTGACGAAGAAGCTGGAGCCGGCCAGCATGGGGTCGGTCGAGGGGGCCGTCGCGTCGTCGATCGGCGAGACGGACTGGTAGATCAGTCGGACGAGCTGCTCGACGTTGACCGGACCGAAGGGCTGGCCGGAAGAGCGCATGGTGGAACTGATCGTCGGGCGGTAGATGCCGTACGAGTAATACCGAGCCCCTTCGAACGTGTCGACTTCGGGCAGGTCCAGCCAGCGGTACCACTTGAGCTGCTGGGCGGTCTGCGCGGCCGCGTCCCAGGTGCTGACGTTCGCCTCCCAGGGCTCTCCAAATGGATAGGTGGCACCGTAGTATTCCACGTACTCGTCGGCCAAGTTGCCAAAGGAATGGCCGAACTCGTGAATCGCGACCTGGTAAGACGCGAGATGCTTACCGGGGAAGGTGCCGAGCTCCTGGAAGTAGTACCCCGACCCACCCCAGCGGGAATGGTTGGCCATGGCCAGAATCTGGTCCCAATCCGGCGCGTTGTCGGCCGCGTCGGTGGCCTTACCGATGCTGATGTTGAGATTCCTGGTAGTCATGGAGTAGGACATGTCCAGGGCGGTGTCCACGTAGATGCCCTGGTCGGGCTCGTCCACGCCGGACTCGTTCGAGACGACTTCCACGCGGTGGATGTTGAGATAGGGCTCGTAGGCGTCGAAGGGCTCGACGACGAAGAACTCCACCAGCACGTAGTCGACGTCGTCGGCGTATCCGCCCAACTCGGCCGCGGTGTAGCCGTCACCGAGGAAGACGACATCCAGGCGGTTGGCGCCCGGGCCGTTGTCCACGACCGTGGTCACCGGAAAGATCTCCCGGAGGCCCGGGGCCAGGTGGTCGTCCAGGCCGTACTTCCTGCGATGTTCGGGGTTGGACGGATCACACTCGATGGCGCAGCCGTCAAGCGCTCCGGGTTGGACGTGCGCCTGCTGGGGGTTGTGAGGCTGTTGCTGGTTCGGCTCCGGTGGAACACCGTGAGCCCATCCCCCAAGCGCCAATACGGTCAACAGTGACAGCAGTGTGGCAAGCTTCATCTTGGTGCCTCCTTTTCGATGTGCCGGTTGCGTGGTGTCAGGTCAGGGGACGCAACGGGGTGACGCCCCTCCTCCTCCGTTGTTTCAGGCAGGTCGCGTGTCCACAGATGCGAGTCTACGCGCCAAGACCCCGACGGGCGCCCAGTATAACCGGGCGCGAGACGAAGAGCACGCGCGGGTTGGGGACGCAACGGGAACGGGCGTATGCCGGAGGGCGGCACACGGCAGCGTTGGATGGGGCGAATCTCTACAAAGAGATAGAAACCTCCAACTCTGATCACCGGTCAGCGTGCCGAACTGCGGCGTGCGGATCACTGTGCCCAGGCGGGCACCGTCGTCAGGTCGATACCGAGTAGCGGGCGGACAACGAGGTAGAAGGTGGCCGTCACCAGGATGACACCCAGGAAGTTGATGATGATTCCGCTGCGGACCATTCGGCTCATGGGGATGCAGCCGGAGCCGAAGACGATCGCGTTCGGCGGCGTGGCCACGGGCAGCATGAAGGCGCAGGAGGCGCTGATCGTGGCCGGCAGCATAAGCATCAGCGGGTGAATGCCCATGGTAACGCTGACCCGGGCCAGGATGGGCAGCATGACCTGGGTGGTGGCCGTGTTGCTGGTGATCTCGGTCAGGAAGGTCATCAACAGGCAGGTGCAGAGCACGACCAGGAGCGGGTTGCTGATTCCGATGTTGGCGAAGACGACTCCGCACCAATAGCTCAGGCCGCTGTCTCGGAAGGCGGCGGCGATGGCGAAGCCCCCGCCGAAGAGCAGCAGGATTCCCCACGGCAGGCGCTGGGCGGTTTTCCAGTCGATGAGGAACTGTCGGTGTCCTGATGCCTCGCGACGCGCCGGGATCACGAAGAGCAGGACGGCCATGGCCAGGGCCACGGTGGCATCATTGATGAAGCCCGCGCGGAAGGGGTAGTGCAGCAGCCCTTCGGCGGTCAGCCAGCGCTCCAGGCAGGCCGACCAGCCGTAGTTCGTAGCACCGAATGGGATGCTGCGGGTAATCCACAACACGGCGGTCAACAGGAAGATGATCAGGACTTTGCGTTCCGGCCCCCGGATAGGCCCCAGGCGCCGCAGGTCCCTGGCCACGACCTCTCGGCCGACCGGCAATCGGGCGCTGCTCACCCGGCAGGTAATCCGCACCAGGACGAGCCACACGACCGGTAGAAACACGACCACAAGCGGGACGTAGGCCAGCGTCCATTGGCCGAAGCTGATCCTGGGCGCGGCGGGGAACATCTCGGCGAATTGCCCCTGGAAAGCGATGTTGGGCGGCGTGCCGATGGGCGTGGCCACGCCGCCGACGCTGGCGGCGTAGGCGATTCCCAGCATCAGTGCGGCGGAGAAGTTGGCGTGCTCGGCGCGGTTGCCGCCGTCGATCAGCTCGGCCACGGCCGTGACAATGGCCATGCCGATGGGCAGCATCATGAGCGTCGTGGCGGTGTTGCTGATCCACATGCTCAGCAGGGCGCTGGCCAACATGAATCCGAGCACGATGGTCCGGCGGCTGCCGCCGACCAGGCGCACGATGTGCAGGGCGATCCGGCGATGGAGGTTCCACCGCTCGATGGCGAGGGCGATTATGAAGCCGCCCATGAAGAGGAAGATGTTGCTGTTGGCGTACGGGGCGGCGGCACTGCCGATCGGCAGGACGCCGACCAGCGGGAAAAGCAACAACGGCAGCAGCGAGGTGACCGGGATAGGGACGGCCACCGTGATCCACCAGCAGGCGACCAGGGCGGTCACCGCGGCGGCCATTACCATGACGCGGGCGCGGTCCTCGACGACGCGGTCCAGCGCGTTGCGGTAGGCGTCGGAATCGACCGGAGCGTCGGCCCACTCGGTGCCATTCAGGATACAGGCGACGTTGTCGGGCAGGTCAGCAGCGAAGTGCTCGCGAACGGCCTGGCGCATGCTGTCCGGGGTGGGGCAGAGCAACAGGACGGTGAAGAGAACGAGCCCCAACCAGAATCCGACGCGTTGGCCGGTGGTTTGGCCTCCTTCGTTTGCGTCGGTAGTCGATGGCATTGCTGTCGTTTCGTCGGTGCTGTGGGAGGATGACGCCCGCCCCGGAGACAGCGAGGGCACGAGCCGGGCGGACGATCAATCCACGAAGTCGGCGCCGATGAGGTATCCGTTGAACGTCCGGGTGCAGTGTTTGACGAGGACGGCCACGCCGTCCGCCTCGCCTTCCACGACCACCTCGACCTTGGTGAACACGTCCATCGGTATTCTGCAGAAGAACCTGACCCCGCCTTCGGAAATATCGTGGCCCGAAGCCAACAGCGTCTCGGTCTGGCCGCTCCTGGTCGTCATGCGAACCTCGAGCTGTGGGAACCAGGTGAAGCGCTCCTGCCGGCGTTTGCCGGCGAAGGTGTCGGCCTCACCGGTCTGCCTGGCAGTCTGAATCCATTCGCGCCTGGTCTCAGGCATCGGCCGGTCGGGTTTTGGCTTTGATTCGCAGGTCATGGTGTTTGCTCCCGGAGAGGGTCCGTTCGGAGCCGTCGTACTGGTGGCAGAACCACACACGGTCTTTCCGCCGGAGGGACGCGACCGCTGCATTCCATCGGCGATTGACAGTGCAATCTTCTAGTCTAAGGCAAACGCGGCACACCGGACAACGGCAGGGCAGGGCTGAAATCGGGGATTCGCGGGTCAGTGGTGGAAGCCGTGGGGGCGTGGTGCCGGTCGATAAAAACGCGCAGGGTCGTGGAATCCTGTCTTTGACCTGCACAGCATGCTGTGGGGTAAGACAGTACAAAGAAAAGGGGTACGCTAGGGGTGGTTTCAGTGGTCCCGCGAGCCGGGACGCAGCCGATTCGTCTGATCTAACCTCAGCGACCGTTCCGAAGCGCGCACGCAGTGCTGTCGATCGGACTGCGCCGACGGTTCGGGTCTGCTTCGGGGGACGGGGCTGTGCTTCGGGCAGGATGCGACACCGTCGAGCAACGTGGCACGAGGCCTACCCGGTCAGGGTCGGCGTGACGGTGATCCGCAAGAGCGGTCCGGCCGAACAGATCGAAGACGGCCGCAACGGGAGGAAACGGCGCAAGCGTCGCGGGCTGTTGTGGTGGCGCTCTTCGGCCGCCGCAGCATCCCATCGATTCGCCTCCAAGACCGGCCGTGATCACGCTCGATGGACCCACGACTCGCGGGTGCGGGAATTCTCCGTCTGATGCGGCCTTTCGTCGGGATGTCTGACACTTGGACCGTTCCGGGTAGATGCTGTAGAGTAGGGGCACAAATCGCAGGACCCGTTCGCCGGACAGCGACGGCGGCTCGCCCATCTGGAGGAGGCGCAACCATGAAGTTCCGCATCACCGGAGCCGAGCGACTGACCGGAGATGACGTGGACCTGATCCTCGAGGCCCCCACGCACGCGGCGGCCGAGGCGAAGGCCCACCGGTTGAACGTGTTGATCGAGCAACTGGAATTGCTCGGCCCAACGTTGCCGGTTCCGGCACGACCACCGGTGCCGGTTCCGGTGCGGGCACCAGTACCGGTTCCGACGCCCGCTCCTGTCGTTCAACCACCGAAGCGACCGTCGGCGCCAGCCGAGCCATCCAACTGGGGGCAGGCGGCCCTGCTGGTCCTGGTCGTTCTGGTCGGCCTGGCGATCTACTGGAGCAACCCCGACACGGAATCGAAGCCGCAAACGGGTTGATGGACGGAATGGAGGCGATCGGCCGCCCATGCAGCTCGACCCCACCACACTGGACGTCATCGACAAGATCCGCGGGGCCGGGTACGCGGTTTCACTGAAGTACGATAAGCAGTTGTTTGTGGTCACCGCCAAGGACGCGGCCGGCCAAACCTGGACGGCGCGGGGGGCCGACGCCCATGCGGCGATTATGGACCTTGCCGGGATCCTCGGGGTCGAACTCGGCGACGGGTGAGGCCGGAATAGCGGGTGTGTGGTCCTTGCTGCCGCAGCGGTCCAAGCGGGCGCGGACTGGCACGCCGCCACAGGCGGTAGGTGTCCGTTGCAGGGCATCGGGTGATCGGAAGAGGACTCTACCATGTGCAAGTACGTCGTACTGTTGAAGTTCACCGAACAAGGGATCGCCAACGTCGGCGAGTCGCTGGACCGGGCGGAGGCCTTCAAGGACGCGGCCGCCAGGGCCGGCGCGACCGTCGAGGGGCAGTACTGGACCACCGGGCCGTACGACGGTGTCGTGATCCTGAATGCTCCGGACGAGGCGACGGCCGCCGGACTGGTCCTCAAACTCGGGCAGGACACAAACGTCACGACCTGCATGCTGCGCACGTTCGGGTCCGGTGAGCTGAAGAACGTCCTGGGCAAGATGAGCTAGAGGGCGCTTGGACGCAGCAGAGGGTCGGCGACTTCAGTGGCTTCGGAGGCGTCGACGGCCTGCGGATGCCGGCATAACACACGCCTCCATTGGGCAAGGCACCCGTTGAACCCCGGCTCCGGATCCGGGCGGCGCAAACGGTAACGCCGCAAGGCTCTAAGTCCTTGCGGCGTCTTGGGTTACCTGATCGAGGCCGACGGGATTCGAACCCGCAACCACCGGATCGACAGTCCGGTACTCTAGCCAATTGAGCTACGGCCCCTTGAGGCCTGGGCAGCGATGAATCCGGCTGCCACTCTTCGCACGCAGTTGAATATAGGATCGGCCGGCCGGTTGTCAAGGTCGAGAACCGACTCGGCCGAACCGCTCCGCAATCGGGCCAGGGGCGGCGTGGCAGATGCGGGGCGCAGGCGGCGCGGTCGGTCTCGGCGGTGGCCGTACCGGCGAAGGTCCGGGCAGCGGGCGGTCTGGCGACGGGCCGGGCGGTGGCGGTGCTCGCGGCGGGCCGGGCCAGGCGACCGGGCCTCAACTGGGACTTGATCGGCTGCGTCCCCCGTCTATGATCGTCGTCCAATACGGGCTCTGCGTCTTGACGCCACATGGATCGTGACCGGGGGCCCGCCCCAAACGGTCGCAGGGAGGTGATCGAACCGTGGCAAGCTCACCCATCGCGTCTTCCAGCCGGACCCGCAATACCGCGGGGATTCTGCTAGGGGCTCTCTCGCTCTGCCTGCCGGCTTACGCATTTGCAGGCGCCGACGCGGTCGGGGCGCGGTTGCAGCAGATACTGACGCACCTGCCGCAACCCGGCGTCCGGTGCAGCGCCCGGATCGTGGACCTGGACACCGGCCGCAACCTCTGCGACATCGACCCGACCACCCCCCTACTGCCCGCCAGCAACGCCAAGCTGTTCGTCCTGGCTACCGCCCTCGATCGGCTGGGACCGGACTTCGCGTTCCGCACCCGCCTGGCGCTGAGCGGCCGGGATCTGGTGCTCATCGGGGACGGCGATCCATCGCTGGGCGACGTGGCTATGGCGGAGGCGCTGGGGGTGCCGGCCGGCCAGACGTTTGCCGAATGGGCCGGTGCCCTGCGAGCGCGCGGCGTCACAGCGATAGGCGGCGACCTGATCATCGACGAGTCCATCTTTGACAACGTCTTCACGCATCCGACGTGGGAGCCCGGCGATCTGAAAAAGTGGTACGCGGCGCCGGTCGGGGCGTTGAATTACAACGACAACTGCGTGGACATCACGATCTGGCCGGGACCCGGTGCGGGTGCGGTGCCGGGCTGGGAATCAGTGCCCAAGACCGACCTGATCGAGATCGTCTTCCGCAACCGGTCCAGCCGGAACGGCGACCCGGTCATCGATCGCCCGAAGCCGGAGCTGACCTTCGTAGTGACGGGCACACCGGCCAAGCGCTGGCCGTTCCCGCCGATTCCCGCTCCGGACCCGGGCTTCTTGACGGCCGGCGCGCTGCGGACCGCCCTGGCGGATCAGGGGATCTCGATCGCCGGGAAGATCGTCCGACAACGGGTGCGGCTCGCGGACGGATCGCTGCCGGCCGGTTGCCAGTTGCTGGCCGAGCACGTCACGCCGCTGCCCCCGATCCTGGCCCGCACGGGCAAGAGATCACAAAACCTCTTCGCCGAATGCCTCATGAAGCGTACGGGCTATGAATGGGCCAAGCGGCAGGGTGCTGATCCGCAGGGCACGTGGGAGACGGGCCGCACGGCCATCGAGGCGTTCCTGGCCCAATGCGGCCGGAGCGCCAACACCGCCGCGGTGGTGGACGGATCTGGTCTCAGCCGTGACAACCGGGCGTCGGCGGCCGACTTCGTGGCGGTGTTGCAGCATATGTACCGGCATCCCTACCGGCAGATCTTCGCCGGCTCGCTGTCCGAGGCGGGCAACGACGGCTCGCTGACCAAGCGGCTCAAGGACCTTCCCGGGACCGTGTACGCCAAGACGGGGTACCTGAGTGGTGTCCGCACGCTCAGCGGGTACGCGGTCACGCCCTCGGGCCGCTGGCGGGCCTTCTCCGTGCTGTTCAACGGGATCAAGGGTGGAGCCGCGCCATTTAACAAGGTTCACGACGAAATCTGCCGCGTCCTGGTGACCGATCCAGCGGACGCGGCGCCGTGACCGGACCAGCGGGCCGACCCGCGGCCGTCCACCGTGCCGGGATTCTGCTGCTCCTGGCGGCCGCGGTGCTTTGGAGCCTGAACGGACTGCTCATCAAGACCCTGCAAGCCGGCGGAGTGGGCGGCTGCTCGATTGCGGCGTTTCGGTCGGTGATCGCGGCGGCCGCGCTGGCACCCATCGCCCTGCATCGCTGGAAACCCATTCCGGAGAAGCGCTGGCTGGCGGCCACGGTGCTGGCCTTCACGGGGATGTGCGCCAGCTTCGTGATCGCGACGACGATGACGACGGCCGCCAACGCGATCATTCTGCAGTACACCGCGCCGGCGTGGGTGTTCGTGTTCAGTCCGCTGATCGTGGGCGAATCGGCCGTGGCCCGGCAGTGGCTCGCCCTGGCCGGGGCGATGATCGGTGTGGTCATCATCTTCGGCTGGGAGCTCAGCACCGACATGGCCGGTCTGCTCGTGGCGTTGACGAGCGGGCTGATCTTCGGCATGCAATCGGTGCTGTTTCGGCGGGTGCGGGCGTTGGACCCGGTGGTGTTGGCGTTCGTGTGCTGCGCCGGGTCGGCGCTGGTTCTGCTGGTGCCGGCCCTTGCGGTCGACGCCGCCGTTCCGCGAGGGACGAACCTGGCCCTGCTGGTGTTGATGGGCATCGTCCAGTTCGCCCTTCCGTACGTGCTGTACTCGGCGGCGATCGCCCGGGTCACGGCCCAGGCGGCGATCCTGATCGTGATGCTGGAGCCGGTGCTCAACCCGGTCTGGGTGTGGCTGGGGCGCGGCGAGGTGCCCTCGGTCGGGACGATCCTCGGCGGCGCCGTCATCCTGGCGAGTGTCACCTATCTGGCACTATCGCGGCGAGGCGAGAGCCGGCAGCCACCTGCGGCTTGACAGTCAGCGGAGGCCGGCCGTCACCGCCCCACCGGGCCGCACGTCGATCTCGCCACCGTATGCTCGACCCGGCATCGCCTTGCGTTCAGGCGTCGTAGCGGAGCACAGCCAGGCAGGCCGCTCGCTGGTCGGGCGTCAGGGCCATCAGCCACGCTCGAACCGCGTCGGCCACGGCCACACCGGCGCAAGCGAACAGTCCGACGAGTCGCTCGGCCCGCTCACGCGGGGGGCCTTCCTCCAGAGTAGCGCACAGACGATCGACCCGCATGCATTCCAACTCATCCCGCAGGGCGGAATCAATCGGCCGGTCCATTCCGTCGGGCTTTCGACGGGCGGCCTGGCGTAGGCGCTGCGTTTCAGCGTCGTCGTCCAGGTCGGCGCGGACCTGGTCGATGATGCACTTCTCGCATTTGGCGATGCGTGCGTATGAGGAATGTGACTCCCGGGCGATGGCTCGCAGGGACGTGCGAGCATCCTCGTCGGGGATGAGCAGTCGCTCGTCAACGATGCGTTGGATCACTTCCGGCCGATCGCCGCGGGCCGGGCGCAAGCGCGGCATCCGGCGCACGACCCGTTCAACGGTCTCGACGTATCGGTCACGGAGGCGTTCGCCGATGGTCTCTCCGTGTGGGGCGCCGTCGGTAGCGTGTCGCACCTGGGGCCGGCGGTCCTGCGGGTCGAAATCGAGCGTCTGAACAACCGGGGGCGGAGCCGATGCACCGGTGAGCGGCCGACCTCGCGGATACAGCGGCGCGCGGACGGTTGCAAAGGCACCGCGAAGGGCCCTGCCGACGGCCGAGTGAATGCGGGGCATGGCGTAAGCCGGGAAGTCGATGCCCGACTCCGCCCGAAACGTCCGCACCGCCTCAATCAAGCCGACACAACCTTCCTGGAACAGATCGTCCCACTCACGATCTCTGGTGGGCGCTACGTCCAGGGCCAGATGCTGCTCCAGGTGCTTGGCCACCAAGCCGATGTTGTCGGCCACCTCCCGTCGTTGGCGATCGCTCAGCCGACGGAAGGCGTAGTCCCCCAGCATGGGCCGATCCCCCAGCGCAACGGCCTCGCGGGGCCGGGCACCCCCACCCGGCGATATACCTAACATACACCAAACATGGGCGGCCGTCAAGCTGATTCTTCGATTTTTTGGCGCGGGGTCGCGGACGACGGAAGAGCCGGTTCGCGAGCAGCCAAGAAACTCGTTACCCCCGGCCCAGCCAGGGTTTCGGTGCCGCTTGACGGTCGATAGGGCATCACCTATAACGCACCGCGACTCCGCGGCGAATCGCCCGGGACGGTCCGACGCGGAGCAATCCGCGTCCGCGATTCGCGTGTCCGGATGTCCGGGGGGTGACGCCGATGGGTGGTGCCATGATAGCGGCGAGCTTGCAGCCCTACGGTGCGATTCTCCTGTTGATGCTCGTGGCCACCGCGATGGGGCTGGCCATCCTGCTGCTCAGCCACCTGATCGGCACCTACCGCAAGGGACAGGTCAAGGACGAGACCTACGAGTCGGGCATGCCGCCGATCGGCGACGCCCGGCGGCGCTTCAACATCCGCTTCTACATCGTGGCCATGCTGTTTCTGCTGTTTGACGTGGAGGTCGTCTTCCTGTGGCCCTGGGCGCCGGTGTTCTACGACGCGGCCGTGGGAGAGAACCTGGTGGCGCAGTTCGGCGTGGGCAAGGGGTTTCTACTGCTGGAGATCGCGGTCTTCTTCGGGATCCTGCTGGTGGGGTACGTCTACGCCTGGCGCAAGGGAGCGTTTCAGTGGGATTAGAGAAGAGCCAATACGCTCCGCACATGGCCACCAAGGAGGACGTGCTGACCACGCGGCTGGAAAAGCTGGTGGAGTTCTTCAAGACGCGGAGGAACTGGGCCCAGCGGAACTCGCTGTGGCCGATGCCCTTCGCCACCGCATGCTGCGGGATCGAGCTGATGTCTACGGCGGCGAGCCGCTACGACGTGGCCCGGTTCGGGGCGGAAGCCATGCGGTTCACGCCGCGGCAGTGCGACCTGATGATCGTGGCCGGGCGGGTGGTCATCAAGATGATGCCGGTCTTGCAGCGCATCTATCAGCAGATGTGTGAGCCCAAGTGGGTGATCAGCATGGGCGCCTGCTCGAGCAGCGGCGGCGTTTTCGACACGTATGCGGTGGTGCAGGGGATCGACCAGTTCTTGCCCGTGGACGTGTACGTGCCCGGCTGCCCGCCTCGGCCGGAGACGCTGATCGAAGGCATCATGGCCATCCAGCGGATTGTCGATACCGAGGGAGCCACACCCAGCGCCAAGCGCGGCAAGGGCCTGGGGCTGGTGGTCGAGCCGCTGGTTCAAGTAGGCACGCCGGGGACCGCGGACTGATCCGCACACATGCAAATGACTGAAGCCACGACCCGCATCCTGAAGAAGCTCAAGCAGAAGTTTCCCGGTATCGACTTTGTGCCCGCGCCCCTGCTGGCCCGTGACGAGAAGCCGACCGATCAGACGTACGTCCGCGTCGGCGCCGACCGGCTGTCGGAGGTGATGCGGTTCCTGCACGACGATCCGGAGCTGTTCTTCGATCAGCTTTGTGACCTGACCTGCGTGGACTACCTCGAGTTTCCCGATGCGACGGACCGGTTCGGCGTGACGTATTCGCTTTTGTCGATCAAGCACGGGCACCGGCTGTGGGTCAAGTGCTTCGTGAACGACCCCGAGCCGACCGTGCCGTCGGTGGTGAATATCTGGCACGGGGCCGACTGGCTGGAGCGCGAGGTGTGGGACCTGTTCGGAGTGCGCTTCGAGGGGCACCCGGATTTGCGCCGGATCGTGACCTGGGAGGGCTTCGAGGCCCACCCGCTGCGCAAGGACTATCCGCTCCGCGGGCGCGGCGAGCGCGACCAGTACCCGGTCGTCCACCGCGAGAGCACAGACGTACGGCGCGAGAAGATCGAAACGCCGATGCGAGAGGGAATTGAGAACTGAGAACTGAGAAGTTAGAAGTTAGAAGGAGGGAAGCCCAAGCGCGTGAATCTGTGGTGCTTCGGCGTGGCCTTCTGACTTCCCGCTTCCCACTTCTCGTTTTGTGAACCTTGAGAGCGCTATGACCGTCGAGCCGACAGTGAAGCCCGAGCCGATGACATTGGCCCCGGACGAGCCGGGTGGCGATCGGTGGACGTTGAATTTCGGGCCGCAACATCCGGCCACGCACACCACGCTACGGCTGGTGCTGGAACTGGACGGCGAGCGCATTCTGTCCTGCACGCCGCACATCGGCTACCTGCACAGCGGGTTCGAGAAACTCGGCGAGCATCTCAACTACAACCAGTACGTGGTGGTCACCGACCGGATGAACTACATCTCGCCGATGGCCAACAACATCGCCTGGCACCACGCCTGCGAGAAGCTGTTCGGCATCGAGCTGACGCCGCGGTGCAAGGTGCTGCGGACGATCATCGCGGAGCTGGCCCGGGTTTCGGACCACCTGCTGTGCATCGGCTGCGCCGGCCTGGACCTGGGGGCCATGACCGCCTTCCTCTACGGGTTCAACGAGCGGGAGTACATCTACGACCTGTTCGAGGAGATCTCCGGACACCGCTTCACCACCGGGTTCACGCGGGTCGGCGGGCTGATGCACGACATGCCGGCCAAGTGGCCGGAGCACGTCAAGAACTTCTGCGACCTGTTCAAGAAGACGCCCAACGCCCTGACCGACATCGAGACCCTGCTCACACGGAACCGGACGTTCGTCGAACGGACCAAGGGCATCGGATTCATCGATCACGACGACGCGATCAACTGGAGCCTGACCGGCCCGCTGGCCCGGGCCAGCGGCGTGCGGCGCGACCTGCGCAAGGACGAGCCCTATCTGTGCTACGCGGACAACTGGGATGGCCAGGGCAGCGGCGGCGTGCACTTCAAGGTGCCGATCAGCTACGGCGGCGACGTGCTCAGCCGATATCTGGTGCGTTTGCAGGAGACCCGCGAGTCGCTGGGGATCATCAACCAGCTCGTGGACGACATCCCCTCGGGACCGGTGAACGTGCTGCCGGATGAGAAGGTGACGCTGCCCGACAGGAAGGAGATGTACTCCAGCATCGAGGGCCTGATCCACCACTTCGAGCAGGTGATGACCAACCGGGGGTTCAGCGCCCCGATCGGCGAAGTGTACGGCGCGAACGAGACGGCCAACGGCGAGCTGGGATTCTACCTGGTGTCGGCCGGCGGGCACACGGCGTATCGGGCCCGCTGCCGGCCGCCGAGCTTCATCAACTATCAGTGCTACGGGAAGCTGATCGAGGGACATCAGATCAGCGACGTGGTGGCGGTGCTGGGGTCGCTCAACATCATCGCGGCGGAGCTGGATCGGTAGCGGAATAGCGAATGGCGAATAGCGAATAGCGAAAACGGCAGCAAAGGCAACGCATGGCCTGGCAGACGATTGATCGCAACAAGCCGGCGGTGGACCCCGACGCGGGCCCGGCGCTCGATGAGGCGGTCCGCGACAAGATCCGGTCGTTCTTCGATCGGTACGAGACGAAGCGGGCGGCCCTGCTGCCGGCGCTGCAGGTGACGCAGGACGCCCTGGGACACGTTTCGCTCGCGGCGATGGTCGAGATCGCGGAGGTGCTCGAACTCCGGCCGTCCGAGGTCTTCGACACCATCGGCTTCTACACGCACTTCTGGACCCGGCCCAAGGGGGCCAAGGTCATCGTCTGCTGCCGGAGCATCACTTGCGACGTGATGGGGGCCGGGGCGGTGTTGCAGGCCTTCAAGGAGGCCCTGGGCATCGACGAGCACCAGACCACGCCCGACGGGAAGTACTCGCTCATGACGGAGGAGTGCCTGGCGGGCTGCGATCACGCCCCGTGCGTGCTGATCAACGAGAGGCTGCACAAGCGGGTCAAACCCGCCGACGTGCCCAAACTTCTGGCAGACGCCGAGAACGACAAGCTGGACATTCCCCGCAGCGACCTGTTCGACGCCCCGCAGCCGCAGACTCAGCCGACCTCCAACAGGACGCCGGACCCGCCTGCGGAGTCGACGGGCGCTTCGGCCGGATCAGGATGATTGACCGATCGGCTGGAGGAAATCTGGACGCAGTGGCGGCAACGGATGGAACGGGCCTCGCCGCGCCGACGGCAGGTGGCGGGCCTGATCCTGGTTTATCTGGGCGTCTATCTGCTGGTCGATGCCCAGGCAGTGAAACACTCCTACCTGCTGATTCCCCGCAACAACAGCAACGTGGCCGAGGCGGAGGCGCTGCTGGACGGCCATCTGGAGCTCACCGAGCGGGCCTACGACACGGCCCTGTTCGAGGGCAAGGCGTACAACGTCTTCCCGCCGCTGCTGACGCTGATCAGTGCGGCGGTGATGTCGGTCGTGCCGGCGGGCGTGCCGAACACCGTTCTGATCGTGCTGCTGTTGCTGCCGACGCCCGGACTGGCCTACGCGCTGTTCCTGCGGCGGACCGAGCGGGTCCGGATGGCCGTCCTGCTGTCGTGGGGCTATCTGCTGGGCACATCGCTGCTGCCGGTGATGAACCTGGGCCTGCGCAACGGCGAAGTGTGGTTCGTCCACCATATCCTGGCGCAGATCGGGCTGTTGATCTTCCTGCTGGACTACTTCGGGCGGCGCCGGGTGTGGCTGGGCGGGATCGGGCTGATCATCGCGGCGTGGTCGCGACAGCTTACGGCGCTGTACCTGATCCCGCTGGCCTGGGCGGCCTTGGCCGGGTATCAAACGTGGTCGCGACGAGTGCGGCTGGTCATGCTGGGCCTGGCAACGATTGTCCTGGTTGCCCTGCCGGCCACGTTGAATACGCTGAAGTTCGGCAGCCCGCTGGAATCCGGTTACCGATACCTTTACGAGGGACGCTGGGACAATCCCGAGGACTGGGCGGCCCAGAACGCCAAGCGGGGGCTGTTCTCGCCGGTATTCCTACCGCAGAACCTCTACTACATGAACCTGGGACTGCCGCTGCCGGATTCACCGCTGTGGCTGGTGCGCTTCGTGCCGAATCCATACGGCACGGGCATCTGGTGGACGACCCCCCTGCTGCTCCTGCTGCTGGTGGACTGGCGGCGGCTGTGGGCCCGGCAGGACATCCGCTACCTGCTGATCGGGGCGGCGGCGGTTTTTGCGGTGCTGATGCTGTACCATACCACGGGCCGGGCGCAACACGGCTACAACCGCTTCTCGCTGGACTTTATCGTCGTGCTGCTGGCGGCCGTCGCCCCGGGATGCGACGGCCCCAAGCGGAAGTGGGTCACTTTCGCGTTCGTTCTGTGGAGCATCTGGTACTTCCGGTGGGCCATCTGAGCACCTCTCATCGATGACCGGCACGACCAACGACAAGCCGTCCGGCAGGCCGCCGGCCTCTGACACTGTGCCGCCGGCCGACGTGTCTCCCGCGCGTGAGGCGCCCCCCCCACCGCGATGGCTGATCTTTGTCGATGCGGTGAGCGTGAACGCGGTGGCGATGCTGGCGCCGTTCCTGCTGTTCCGCTACGTGCTGGTGCAGGCCTTTCAGACGTTCAACCTGCGTGTCTCGTCCGACGAGATCTGGTGGAACCTGCCGGCCGTCGTGCGTCAGGACGTGCTGTTTGCCGTGGGGCTCGGCATGGTCCTCAGCGTGGCCGATCTGCTGGCCCGCAGTCGGCGGCGATCCATGCGAGTGCCGTTCAAAGTGGTCGCCCTGGCCACGCCGTCGCTGATCGCGGCCTTGGTGACCGGCATGTACGCGGTGTACCTGGACCTGGGGTTCTTCCCCAGCCCGGCCTCGATTGCGCACCACCTCTCACCGGACAGTCCGCTGCTCAAGACGGCGCGCACTTTTCTGACCGCCGAAAACGCCGCCCTGGTGGCCGTGCCGATCCTGTTCCCGCTGGCGGTGAAGCTGGCCTGCACGCGGTACCGTCGTATCAGCCGGGGCCTGGGCATCGCCGTGGTCGTCCTGTTGGCGGCCGGTGTGTTCTGGCCGACGTCGGAGACCCTGGCCCGGGCGGGCGCGCACCCGTTCGGGCAGATCTACGATTCATTGGTCCGCACCGACCCGGACTGGGACCTGGAAAGGTGGTCGAAACGTCCCGTCTCGTTCCGGTCGATATCGGGCACCGTGTCGGAGGTCTCGTTCGAGGCCCTGTCGGGTTCGTTCGCGGATCACGACGTGGTGATGGTGATTTCGGAATCGACCGGGCGCGGGTACCTGTGCGATGAGCGTGCGGAATGGAGGTACCCGAATCTGCGTCGGCTGGCCGCCGGCGGAATGGATTTCACGCGGTATTACACGGCCGGCGTTTCCTCGATCCCGAGCCTGTTCGGGCTGTTCACCGCCCGGCCTCCGCTGCCGCTGCGGTCGTCGCGCTGGTATTACCCGACGGACCGGCGGGTGCTGCTGCCGCTGGAGCTCGAGCGCCGCGGCTACAGGACCGGTTTCTTCCATGCCGGTTCCTTCAGCGCCTGGTTCGATCACAAGCTCTTCGAGTCGATGAAATGGGACGTGTTCGAGGACGCCGGGGCGATCTGCTACCGATACGGCGTGGACCCCGAGTCGAGTTCGCGTCTGGGCGAGATCGTTGACGAGCGGCTGGTGGCCCGACGGGTCCTCGAATGGGTCCAGGAGAACCGAGCCTCCCGGCAGCGATTCTTCGCCGCCTACTTCACGTCCATCCCCCACCTGCCGTACGACTTCCGCAACCGGACCGAATTCGCCCGACACACCGGGGCCGAGCTGACCCGGCTGGAATCGTACGAGAACGAACTGGGGTACGTGGACGGCGTGCTGGGGGAGCTGTACGACCAACTGGGCGAAAGCGGCTTCTTCGAGAACGGCCTGCTGGTTTACACCGGCGACCACGGGGAGGCTTTCGGCCAGCACCCGGCGGTGATCTCGCACTCGACGCACGTGTTCGAGGAAGCCGCCCACGTGCCCATGCTGATGGTCAACCCAGGGCGGTTTGACCGCCGGGTCAATCCCAACGCGGGCAGCCACGTTGATTTCGCGGCCACGTTGGCCGACCTGCTGGGTCTGGACCTGCCGCAATATGCCGGCGGGCGCTCACTGCTGCGACCGTCCGACCGGCAAATGGTGCTGACCGCCTCGGTCGAGAACCACCTCAAGGTCGGGGTGATCGACGGGGACTACAAGTACATCTACTACCGGCGAGGCGACCGCGGGGAGCTGTACAACCTGCGCGAGGACCCCGGCGAGACGCGCGACCTGTCCACGGCGCACCCCGAGTGGATGACCCGGTACCGCGAACTCGTGCATGCCTACGTGGCGCGCGAATTGGGCGCCTCGCGCGACGGCACGGCGCTGGCGCTGGAGATGCACGTTCAGCTGGGCAATCGCAAGCTCGGCTACGGCGATCTGCAGGGGGCATACGACCATTTCGCCGAGGCCCTGGAAATCGACGAGGACTCCGTCCCCGCCCTGATCGGCATGGCCGAGGTGCTGACCGCACAAGGTCGCCCCGAGGAGGCGGTCGAGACCGCCGCCCGGGCCCTCCCGTCGGGGCCGGACGACGCGGACGCTCACCTGGCCATGGCCCAAGCACTGGTGGCGGCCGGGCGCGGGGCCGAGGCCGTGGGCCACAGCCGACGGACACTGGAGATCAATCCGCGCCACGCCGGGGCCCACACCGTGCTCGGTCTGGCCCTGGCGGCGGCCGGAGAATTCGATCAGGCCATTGCCGAGCTGGAGCGAGCGCTGACAGACAACCCGGCCGATGCCGACGCGCATGAGCAACTCGGCCGCTTGCTCATCCAGCGAGGCGACCAAGAGGGTGGTGTGGAGCACCTCCGAGCCTGCGTACGGATCGATCCGGAACGGGCCGGGGCGCTCTCGGAGTTCGAGTTGGACTGAAGGACCTGGGCATGCGATTTCAGTGGTACCGGCGATTCGGGCACCACTGGCGGTCCGGTAGCAGATCGAGTATGGAACGGCCCGGAGACCAGCTATCGGGAGCGACCCGCGCGGGCCGGAAGTGTCGTGCGTTCCGCCGCGACTGCCGCTAGGATGCCGGGACTTTTCGCCGGGGGAGCCCGGCTCTTGTGGGAACGTCTATGGCGGACTACGAACCGATCCTGTTGCGGAACGTCGGCATCGAGAATTCGACGGCGCTGAAGACGTACGAGTCTCGCGGTGGCTACCGTGCCTTGCGCAAGGCCCTGAAGATGACGCCGCAGGAGGTGCAGGCCGAGGTCAAGGCCGCCAACCTTCGCGGGCGGGGCGGGGCGGGGTTTCCGGCGGGCGTCAAGTGGGGCTTCCTGCCCAGGGATCGCAAGATCACCTACCTGTGCGTGAACGGCGACGAGTCCGAGCCGCCCACGTTCAGCAACCGGGTGCTGTTGGAGCAGGACCCGCACCAGTTGATCGAGGGGACGATTATCTCGGGATACGCAACGCAGACCCGGATCGCCTACATCTACATGCGGGTCGAGTTCCACGAGCAGTTCCACGTCCTGCAGCGGGCCATCGACGAGGTCTACGAGGCCGGCTACCTGGGCAAGGACATCCTGCGGAGCGGCTACAGCCTGGAGTGCTACATCCACCGGGGTGCGGGCGCCTACGTCTGCGGGGAAGAGACCGGCCTGCTCGAATCGCTCGAGGGCAAGCGCGGCTGGCCGCGGATCAAGCCGCCCTTCCCGGCCGTCGAGGGCCTGTTCCACAAACCTACCGTGGTCAACAACGTCGAGACCCTGTGCAACGTGCCGCACATCATCGAGCGTGGGGCCGAGTGGTTCACCGGTATCGGCCCGGAGGGGAGCAGCGGGCCGAAGCTGTTCTGCGTGAGCGGACCGGTCCAGCGGCCGGGCTGCTTCGAAGGACCCATGACGATTACCTGCCGGCAGTTGATCGAGGACGACGCCTACGCCCGCGGGATGCTGGACGGAAAGCAGGTCAAGGCCGTCATGCCGGGCGGGATCAGCATGGGCATCCTGACGGCCGACGAGCTGGACATGAAGATGGATTTCGCAGACCCGGCCAACTACGGGTTGCTGGGACTGGGCACGGCCGCGGCGGTGGTCATCGACACGGAGACGGACATCCGCGACGTGCTGGCCAACGTGACGCGGTTCTTCTCGCACGAGTCGTGCGGCCAGTGCACGCAATGCCGGGAAGGCACGGGCTGGATGTACAGAATCGCCCGTCGCATCGCCGATGGTGCGGGGCGAATCGAGGACCTCGACATCCTGGTCGAGGTGGCCTCGAACATGGGGATGATGCCGGGTCTGAGTATCTGCGGCCTTTCGGATGGGGTGGCGTATCCGATCCGCACGATCGTGGAGAAGTTCCGCAACGAGTTCGAGGAGCACATTCGCCGGCAGAGCCCCAACCGGGCATTGAACGTGCTGGCAACGATGAACTGACCGGCAGAGCGCGGTTTTGCCGGGCGAGCTATGCCAAAGATCACGATAGACGGCAAGGAAGTCGAGTGCCGTAGCGGGACCAACGTCCTCCAGGCTGCGCTGGAGGCCGGTTGGGACATCCCCCACTACTGCTACCACCCGGGGCTCAGCGTGGTGGCCTCGTGCCGACTGTGCCTGATGGAAATGCAGATGCCCCACCCCAAGACCGGGGAGATGGGCTGGGCGCCGAAGCTGTTCCCCGCGTGCCAGACTCCGGTTCGGGACGGGATGGTGGTTCGATTCGACTCGGAGACGGTGCGGGCCGCCCGCGATCACTGCATGGAGTATTTCCTGCTGAACCACCCGCTGGACTGCCCGGTGTGCGACCAGGCCGGCGAGTGCTATCTGCAGGATTACAGCTACAAATTCGGCGAGCCGATCTCCCGGATGGTGGACCAGAAGCTGGTCAACCCCAAGAAGGACGTCGGCCCCAAGACGCTGCTGTACAGCGACCGCTGCGTGATGTGCAGCCGCTGTGTGCGTTTCACCAAGGAAGTGGCCGGCACGGGCGAGCTTTGCATCACCAACCGCGGCAACCGAAGCGAGATCGACGTCTTCCCCGGCATTCCCCTGGACAACGCGTTGCAGGGCAACGTGGTGGACATCTGCCCGGTTGGCGCCCTGCTGGACAAGGATTTCCTGTTCAAGCAGCGGGTGTGGTTCCTGCAGTCGGCCCCGTCGATCTGCCCCGGGTGCAGCACCGGATGCGCCATCCGCATCGATACCAACGACAACATCGTCTATCGGCTCAAGCCGCGCTACAACCCGGGCGTGAACGACTGGTGGATGTGCGACGAGGGACGATTCGGGTGGAAGTACGTCCACGACGCGGACCGGCTGACGACGGCGAAGGTCCGCCGCGGGGCCGACGTGAGCGCGCCGCTGTGGGAGGACCTGGGCGGGATCGTCAGCTATCGCTTCGAGCAGCACGTGGCGCGGAAGGGCTCGGCGGGCGTCTTCTGCGTGCTGTCGCCGATGATGAGCTGCGAGGAGGCCTGGCTGCTGATCTCGTTCATGCAGAAGATCGCGCCGGAGGTCACGCCGCTCGTGGGGCACGTGCCGGTGTCGGGCGAGGACCAGGCTTTCCCGATCAGTGCGGCCGGCAAAGACGTCAAGTTCAGCATCCGAAACGAAAAGTGCCCGAATCGGCGCGGCGTCGAGATGGTCATTACCGCCTCGGGTTGCCCGACCATCGGGTTTGACGAGTTCGTCGAGAAAGCGGGCAAGGACGAGGTGTCCGCGGCCTGGATCGTCGGCGGCTACCCCGACAGGGATTGGGCACCGAAGGACCTGACAAAAGCGGCCGGGAAGATCGAGTTGCTTGTCGTGCAGGACACTTTCGAGAACAAGCTGACGGCCGATGCGGCCGTCGTGCTGCCGTCATGCGCGTTCGTCGAGCGCGGCGGCTGTTTCGTCAACGCGCAAGGCAGAATCCAGCCGTTCCTGACGGCCATCCGTCCGCCCGACGGGTGCCGGAGGGACGGGCAGTACCTGTACGAACTGGCCGGCTACGAGGGCGTGTACAACGCGGCCCGGGTGCGGGAGCTGATGGCGGCCACGATGTCGCCGTTCGGCGACCTGGCCGACGCGCCGGCCAAACCGGCGCACCAACACTAAGGCCGCGCGGCGCGCAGGAGGCGCCCAATGATCGAGCTCCTCTCGAACCAGTTGGTCTTCAGCTTCGTGCTGATGCTCGTGCTGATCGGCGCGATCCTTCTGGTCGTGGCGTATTCCACGCTGGCGGAGCGGAAGATATCGGCCTGGATTCAGGAGCGATCGGGGCCCAACCGGGTGGGGTTCTTCGGGCTGTTTCGCAACTTCTCCTTCTGGGGCCTCGGTCAGCCGATGGCCGACGGGCTCAAGTTCCTGTTCAAGGAAGATATCATCCCGGGACGGGTGGATCGGCCGCTGTACGTGCTGGCGCCGGCACTGATGTTCATCGTGGCCGTCGTCGGTTTCGCGGTCATCCCCTGGGGCGGAGTGGTGGACCTGGACGGCGACGGCGTGGTGGACGTGCATTGCCAGGTGGCTAACCCGGACATCGGGCTGTTGTATATGCTGGGCATCAGCGCCATGGGGGTCTACGGCATCGTGCTCGGCGGGTGGGCCAGCAACAACAAGTACTCGTTCTACGGCGCCATACGTGCCGCCGCCCAGATGATCAGCTACGAGATCCCGCTTGGGCTGTCGATCCTGGTCGTCGTGTTGATGAGCGACGGGCAGTTGCGCCTGGAAGGGATCGTGCTGTCGCAGATCGGCGAGGGGAACTGCTGGAACATCCTGGTCTACCCGGTGGCGTTCGTCGTGCTGCTGATCGCCCAGTTCGCGGAGACCAACCGCACGCCGTTCGACCTGGCCGAGTGCGAGCAGGAGCTGGTCGGCGGTTTCCACACCGAGTACGGCTCGATGAAGTTCGCCATGTTCTTCCTGGGGGAGTACACGCACCTGATCGTCAACAGCGCCTTCATTTCGGTGCTGTTCCTGGGCGGGTGGCATCTGCCGTTTATCCCCGGCCTGCAGCCGGAGGATACTTCCATCTGGGCCATGCTGTTCAAGATGCTGGTCCTGGGCGGGAAGGTCATCGGATTCATCTTCATCTACATGTGGGTCCGCTGGACCATCCCGCGGTTCCGGTTTGACCAGCTCATGCAACTGGCCTGGAAGGCACTGGTGCCGTTGTCCATGGGGTTGGTCGCGGCGGCCGCCCTGATGGTCTACTTCCGCGTGCCCGCCATGGGCGTCATCGGCAAGGTCTTCTGGGGCGTCCTGAGCAACGTGACGGTTCTGCTGGTCCTCCTGGTCGTTCTGGCCCTGAGTCGTGGGCGGGTCACCGGACGCCAGGACAACCTGCCGACCATCTCCCTGCTGGACCCGGCCAAGCCCAAGCCCGCACGGATGTCGCAGACACGGGGACGAACGGCATGATTGCCGATGACGATATCATCATCGTGGACGAGATGCGGCGCGACCTGTCGATGACCGAGCGCCTGTATCTGCCGCAGATCGCCCAGGGGCTCAGCGTCACCTTCCGGCGCATGATCGGCACCGGCCGCACCATCCAGTACCCCGAGCAGAAGCGCGAGCCGCGGCTGGAAGAGGACCTGACCGACCCGGGCACGCAGATCAACGCCTCGCGCTATCGGGGGGTCCATCGGCTGAACCGCGATCCGGACGGTCGGGTGGCCTGCGTGGCCTGCTTCATGTGCGAGACGGCCTGTCCGGCCCACTGCATCCACATCGAGGGTGGCGAATCGCCCTGGCCGGACCGCGAGAAGTACCCGGTCAAGTTCGACATCGACGAGCTGCGCTGCATCTACTGCGGCATGTGCGAGGAGGCCTGCCCGGTTGACGCCATCGAGCTGACCTACGAGTATGACCTGGTGGGTCACTCGCGCAGCGAGATGGTCTTCGACAAGAACAAGCTGCTGGACGTGTTCGACAACACGGTCCACGTGAAACCGCGAAAGAACCCGCGGATCACCGGCTACGCGGGCACCGGATCACCGGACCACCAGCCCCGGCGCCCGACGGGAGAGCAGCATTGACCGACACGGTGGGACTGCTGGTATACGCGATCTTCGCCATCGGCGGCGCGGGGGTGTACTTCGCGCTGCCGCGAACGGGGCGGTCGACCCGGGGCGCCGGCGCGATCCTGGGTCTGGCCGCTGTCGCGTTGCTGGTCGTGATGTTGATCGCCAAGACGGCCCCGACCGAGCATGCGGGATACTCGTACGTCTTTTCGGTGGTGGCGCTGCTGGCGGCCGGGCGAGTCGTGACGCACCCCAAACCGGTCTACAGCGCCTTGTATTTCGTCCTTGTGGTGGTGGCTGTCGCTTTCCTGGTGGTGTTGCAACAGGCGGAGTTCCTGGCCGTCGCGTTGATCCTCGTCTACGCGGGGGCGATCCTGGTGACGTACGCGTTCGTGATCATGCTTGCCCAGCAGAGTGGGGCCGCCCCGCACGACACCCGGGCCCGCGAGCCGTTCCTGGCCGTGCTAGCCGGCTTCGTCACCATGGCGGCGGTCGCCGGGCAAGCCGGCGAGCTGCCCAGCCGTGCGTTGCAGCCGGCCGATGGGCCGATCCGCCTCGTGGCGGACACGACGGAAACGGACGCTTCGACGCCCCAGGCCATCGGGAACACCATGGCCATCGGACAGGCCATGCTGACCAACTATGTCATCACGCTGGAGGTCGCCGGCCTGTTGCTGCTGGTGGCCATCATCGGGGCGATCGCCATGGCCAGGAAACGGATACCGGCCGAGGAGGTTATGGCGGACGAGAAGCCCCTGGGGCAGATCGGACGCGAGGTGCCCCCCTTCTAACCGGGGAATAGCGATGCCTGCTGAGAGTCAACTGGTGATCGTTGGAGCGGCCCTGTTTGCCCTGGGACTGGTGGGCTTCCTGAGCCGCCGCAACCTGATCGTCATGTTCCTCTCCACAGAGGTCATGTTTCAGGGCGTACTGCTCAATCTGGTGGCCATGGGACAGATCCACGGTCGGCTCGACGGGCAGGTGTTCGCGTTGTTCCTGCTGGTAATCGCGGCCGTGGAGGCGGCATTGGCCCTGGGGCTGATCGTGCTGCTGTTCCGGCGGCGCGGGACGGTGGCCACGGACGCCTGGGCCACCATGCAAGGGTAGGAGACGACCGACAGCCCAGGGGACACGACCGGGCGCGGTCCTAGAGACGCCGGCCGAAGCGGTCCGCCGGCTGACGATTGAACGATTGCGATGTCTGAAACCGCTGTGGCAGCTTGCAGCATCCTCATCCTGTTATGCCCCCTGTTGGGCGCGGGGCTGATCGGTGCGCTGGGGCGGCCGGTTCTTCGCGGGCGAAGCCACGCACCGGCCATCATCGGCGTGGGCATCGGCGTGATCGCCTCATTCGTGATCCTCCACATGGTTCGCGCGGCGGGCGGCGCGGAAACCGCTCACGTCGTGCTCTACCAGTGGTTCGTCACCGGGGCTCCGTCGGCCTGGTTCAACGTCGAGGTGCTGGTCGATGCCCTGACGGCCGTCATGCTGGTCACGGTGACGTTCGTCTCGCTGCTGGTGATCATCTACTCCCGCGACTACATGCGCGAGCACGGCCAGCCGGCTCGCGGCTACGAGCGGTTCTTTGCCTTCCTGGCGCTGTTTGTCTTCTCGATGTGCGCCCTGGTCCTGGCCGGCAACTTCCTGCTGTTGTACCTGGGTTGGGAGCTGGTCGGCCTGTGCAGCTATCTGCTGATCGGGTTCTATTACCAGCGCCCGGCGGCGGCCGCGGCGGCCAAGAAGGCCTTCCTGGTCAACCGCATCGGCGACTTCGGCTTCGGGCTGGGCATCCTGCTGATCTACCTCACCATCGGGCACCTGGATTACGAAACCGTGTTCGGCGCGGTGCAGGCGGCGATGGCCAATCACGGCCACGGGGACGTCGGCGCCGTGGCGGCCGCCCTGAACACCGATCTGGCCACCGCGGTGGGGGTCATGCAAGGCATCCAGAACCGGGTGGCCATCATCGCCCTGCTGTTGTTCTGCGGGGCGATCGGCAAGAGCGCCCAGTTACCGCTGTACGTGTGGCTGCCGGACGCCATGGAAGGCCCGTCCCCGGTATCGGCCCTGATCCATGCCGCGACGATGGTGACGGCCGGCGTCTACATGGTGGCCCGGTGCGGGGTGATCTTCACGGCCTCGCCGGCGGTCATGACGGTCGTTGCCCTGGTCGGTGCGGTGACGGCTCTGTACGCCGCCACGATCGCCCTGACGCAGCACGACATGAAGCGCATCCTGGCCTACTCGACGGTGAGTCAGCTCGGCTACATGTTCCTGGGGCTGGGCGTCTACGCCGCCGGGTCGGCGATCTTCCATCTGTTCACACACGCGTTCTTCAAGGCCCTGCTGTTCCTTTCCGCCGGCAGCGTGATGCACGCCATGGGCGGCATCATCGACCTGCGGCATTTCGGCGGGCTTCGCCGGATCATGCCGTGGACCTGTCGGTTCTGCGTGATCGGCGCGCTGGCCCTGGCCGGCTTCCCGCTGTTTTCGGGGTTCTGGAGCAAGGACGAGATCATCCATCACGCGTTCCAGTCGAACGTGTGGCTGGGGCTGATCGGGCTGGTCACGGCCGCGCTGACGGCGTTCTACACCGGACGCATGATCTTCCGGGCGTTCTGGGGCCTCGAACGAGTGCCCGAGGGCGTCCACGCTCACGAGTCGGGCAGGTGGATCCTGGTGCCACTGGGCGTGCTGGCGGCAGGAGCCGTTCTGGCCGGCTACATTCACGTCGGCGGGTTCATCGAGCCGGTGACGGAGCCGTTTGCCCTTGCGGCCGCCCAAGCGCATCACACCATTCCCGTTCACGAGACGCTGCTGCACGCGGCCGCACTGGGCCCGGGTGGCGCCGATGTCGCGACCCATGCCGCCGAGGGACACAACTACGGCCTGATGGCAGCTTCGGGGTTGATCGTGATCCTGGCGCTGGGCCTGGCCTACCTGGCATATGTCATCTGGCCGGGGTTGCCTTCGATGGTGACGGCGATCTGGCCACGAGCCTACCGCCTGCTGTTCCACAAGTACTATGTAGACGAGATCTACGATGCCGGCGTCGTTCAGCCACTGCGCGGTAGCGGCCGGCTGTGCTTCGGCATTGACGAATACGTGGTGGACGGACTGATCTGGCTGGTGACGGCCGTGCCGCGGGCGCTGGCTTACGCGCTGCGCGGTCTGCAGAGCGGAGCCATGCAGGGCTACGGCGTGACCATGGCCACAGGATTGGCGATTATCGTACTGGTCGTTTTGCTGAGCGGATGGTAACGCTCGGAGGGCGACCGACAAAGGACGCAAACAACGTTGGAATCCTGGATTCTGACACTTGTGATCTTCTCCCCGCTGGCCGGTGCGGCCTGGCTGGCGGGTGGCGACCCGCGCGACGACCGGGCAACCCGTGACCGGGCCCTGATCAGCAGTGTGGTGACCGCCCTGCTGACGCTGGTGGCTCTGGCTCTGTTCTACGGCGCTTCCGGCGGAGCGGATGACGGTACCTACTGCCTGGAAGTCAGCCATGCCTGGCTCACCGGATCGGCCGATGAGACCGCTCCGGTCGACCTGCGCTATCACGTCGGCATCGACGGGGTCAGTCTCTGGCTGCTGGTTTTGACGGCGTTCCTGACGCCGTTGGCCATCTGGGGCAGCTTCACCGGTATCCGTACCCGCCTGCGTGAGTACTACGCCCTGATGCTGGTGCTCCAGACGGGCATGCTGGGCGTCTTCTGTTCCCTGGACCTGCTGCTGTTCTACATCTTCTTCGAGTTCACCCTGATCCCACTGTATTTCATCATCGGGATATGGGGCGGCCCCTTGCGGCGACAGGCGGCCAACAAGTTCTTCATCTTCACGCTGGCCGGCAGCGTGCTCACCTTCGCCGGCGTGCTGTACCTGGCCTACTTCGGCTACGCTCACGGCGGGCTCGAACGGTTCACCTTCGACATCCCCACGCTCACCTCTATGGGCAAGAGCGGAGCGATCCCGGCCAACGTGCAGTGGTGGCTCTTCGCCGCGTTCGCCGCGGGCTTCGCGATCAAGGTGCCGCTCTTCCCGGTCCACACCTGGCTCCCGCTGGCCCACACCGAGGCGCCGACGGCTGGCAGCGTCATCCTGGCGGGCGTGCTGCTCAAGCTGGGCACGTACGCCTTTACGCGGCTGAGCATCCCCATGCTGCCCGACGCGGCCGTGACCTTCGCGCCGTTCATGGCTACGTTGGCCGTGATCGGCATCATCTACGGCGCCCTGGCGGCCTGGGTGCAGGACGACGTCAAGAAGCTGGTGGCGTATTCGTCGGTATCGCACCTGGGATTCTGCATGCTGGGCCTGTTCAGCCTGAAGATGGCCGGCGTCAGCGGCGCGCTGCTCTACATGGTCAACCATGGACTGAGCACCGGGGCGTTGTTCCTTGTCGTGGGCATGATCTACGAGCGCTACCACACGCGAGACATCAGTCAGATCGGCGGCCTGGGCCGCCCCATGCCCTGGATGGCCTTCTTCCTGGTCTTCTTCACGCTGAGCAGCATCGGCCTGCCCGGGCTCAACGGGTTCATTGGCGAGTTCCTGGTCCTGCTGGGGACCGCCACGTCACCCACGACAACGGACGGCATGCCGGGCGGTCCGCTGCACTACGGTTACGTCATTCCGGCGGCCCTGGGGATCATCCTGGGGGCTCTGTACATGCTGTGGATGTGCCAGCGGGTGCTCTTCGGCCCGGTCAAGGAGCCGCCGCACACGCCCGACACCTCCACCGGCCTGACACCCGATCTGACCCGGCGGGAGATCGGCATTCTGGCCCCCATCGCGCTGGTCTGCCTGTTCATCGGCGTCTACCCCAAGCCGGTGCTCAAAGCCATGGAGCCGGCCATCGCGCTGCACATCCTGCAGCCGGGAACGTCGGCCTACGAGGACGACAAGATGTTGGCGGAGGGGCCGGTGGTGCCCAGGCCGAACGAGATCGGTGACCGCCTGGCGTCGGCGCTCGGCAGCTCGTCACCGGCTGACGGTGCCAATCCGAGCCATGATTGCGGGCGACGGGTCAAGCCGGTTTCGGCCCATGCGCCACACCGGGCCAACGAACAGCCACGTTCCGACCCCCGGCTTACTGACGGGGATCGAAACCCGGCGGACGAACTCACCAGACGAGAGCCACCTGGATGAGCCTTCAAGACTACATCATGGCCCTGGCTCCGGAAGTGATTCTGGCGATTGGAGCCTGCCTGGCCCTGCTTCAGGGGGTCTCGCGCGGAGACCCGCGCCGGCGGCTCGTCGCTCCGCTTTCGCTGGTGGTGCTGGTGTTGGCCCTGATCGCCACCGTCTGGGTCGGTGTCCCGCTGGCCGACAGCAATCCTCCCGGCGTGCGCGTCACCGAGCTGACCTACTACACGCGCACCATCGCCCTGGCGATCGGGGCGCTGATCCTGCTGGTCAACTGGCACCTGCCCACCACCAACGAGCGCGGCGAATTCTTCAGCATGGTGCTGTTCTCGATTCTGGGTGTGACGCTAACGGCGGCGGCCAACGACCTGGTGCTGCTCTTCTTCGCCCTGGAACTGGTCAGCGTGCCCACCTACGTGCTGGTCGCCTTGAGTCGCGACGACG
>Ga0307379_10000871_pt1 | contig 49194 bp, 51 predicted proteins | sample UN2MG_FD_202237 | JGI IMG/M metagenome (GOLD analysis project Ga0307379, IMG submission 202237) | Soil microbial communities from Risofladan, Vaasa, Finland - UN-2 | ecosystem: Environmental > Terrestrial > Soil > Coastal area > Acid sulfate soil | place: Finland: Risofladan, Vaasa | collected... | reverse complement strand
CTCATCTCAGACCACCTTGCACTCCACCAGCTTCTCCAGGATCCTCTCCGCCAGCTCCTCCGGAGTCCCCGAGTAGACGTCCCCTGCTGCGGGAGGAGTAGGGGTGAATATCTCGACGACCCTCGTCGGGGAGCCGTCGAGCCCCAAGCTGCCGGGCGGGGCGTCGATGTCCTTGGAGGTTATCTGCCTGATCTCCGCCTTCCTCGCCCTCAGCCTGCCCCTGAGGGTGGCCAGCCTCGGCTGGTTGATCTCCTTTGTCACCGTGATGACAACGGGGAGGAGCGCCTCCAGGGTTTCCACGCCGTCGTCCACCGCCCTGGTGAGCCTGATCCTGCCGCCGGAGACATCCAGTATACCGTTCACGTAGCAGACGTGGGGCAACCCCAGGTGCTGAGCGAGCTCGGGGCCCACCTGGCCCGTGTCCCCGTCCGTCGTCTTAAGGCCGCAGACGATTATGTCATAGGGGGCGATCTTCTCGATGCAGAGGCCCAGGGTGTAGCTCGTTACCCAAGTGTCTGCCCCCGCGAAGGCCCTGTCTGTGGCGAGCCAGGCCTCGTCGCAGCCCAGCGCGATGGTCTCCCTGAGGGCCGACTCCGCCTGGGGTGGTCCCATGCTAATGACCTTGACGACTCCCCCGAACCTCTCCTTGAGCTTGAGGCCCTCCTCAACGGCGTACTCGTCGAAGGGGTTGATGACGGCAGCGACCCCCTCCCTCTTCAGGCGCCCCGTCTCCTCGTCGAACTCCACCTCTGTCGTCTCCGGGACCTGCTTGATGCAGACCACGACGTTCAGCGCTTCACTCATCATCATCCGTCCGACAGCGAATTCTCTAAGAAACGTTCATCATCATTGTTTAATATTTGGGTTAACTGCGACGGAGAAGCCTTATTTTTACTGCGTCCATCTCTTCCCCTGTGATGTTATGCCCGTCCACCCCATAGAGTTCAGGTACTCCTACCCCGAGATGTACGCCATCTTCACCGAGGAGGCTAAGCTCCAAGGATGGCTCACCGTCGAGGCCGCCCTAGCTTGGGCCCATGCCCAGCTCGGCACGATACCCCAGGAGGCCGCGGAGGAGATCGCCAGGAAGGCCACCGTCGACTACGTGAAGGTGGAGAGGGTGAAGGAGATCGAGGCCGAGACCCGCCACGACCTCCTCGCCATGGTCTACGCCCTCGACGAGGCCTGCGAAGGCGACGCCGGCAAGTACGTCCACCTGGGCGCCACCAGCTACGACACAGAGGACACCGCCCTCGCCCTCCAGCTCAGGAGGGCCCTCGCCATCATCGAGGGCGACCTCACCGCACTCCTCAGGGTTCTGCTGAAGTTGGCGGAGGAGCACAAGGCGACCATCTGCATCGGCAGGACCCACGGGCAACACGCCCTCCCCATGACCTACGGCCTCAAGTTCGCCCTCTGGGCCTCCGAGGTGACTCGCCACATGGACAGGCTGGGGGAGACGAGGGGCAGGATCCTCGTCGGCAAGATGAGCGGCGCCGTGGGCACTATGGCCAGCTTCGGTGAGAAGGGCTTCGAGGTCCAGAGACTCACAATGGAGCGCCTCGACCTGGAGCCCGCCCTCATCTCAAGCCAGATCATCCAGAGGGACCGCCACGCGGAGATGCAGTGCACCCTCGCCCTCATCGCCGGGACCCTTGACAAGATTGGCAGGGAGATCAGGAACCTACAGAGGACCGAGATCGCTGAGGTCTCCGAGCCCGTGAGGAGCCCGTCGTCGACGATGCCCCATAAGAGGAACCCAAACAGGACGGAGCGGATCTGCGGTTTAGCCAGGGTAATACGCGCCAGCACAGTCTCCGCGCTTGAGACCATCGCCCTCGAGCACGAACGGGACATCTCCAATTCCTCCCTGGAGCGTATCAACATCCCCGAGGGCTTCATCCTCACAGACTACATCCTCCGCCAGCTCACCTCCATTCTGGATGGGCTGGAGTTCGACCACAAGAACATCAAGCGAAACATCGACCTCACCCTCGGCCTCATCAACACCGAGAAGGTGATGATAGAGCTCGTCGAGAAGGGCGTCGGCAGGCAGGAGGCCCACGAGCTCCTCCGCCGCCTCGCCATGAAGTGCTGGAACGAGAAGCGCAGGCTCAGGGACGTCATGCTCGAAGACGACGAGGCGAGGAAGATGATCACCGCTGAAGAGCTCGACGACTGGCTCAACCCCGAGAACTACCTCGGCACCTCCGTCGAGCAGGTGGAGAGGGCCCTCAAGGCGCTGAAGCCCAGACTCGGCTAGTACTGAAGCTTTCTATCCACCTGGTTCACGGGGGGCCTCCCCTCGGCGACCCGCCTGATGTTCTCTATCATCACCATGAGGCTCGCGTCGGACCTCGTGTCAGAGGAGCCTATGTTGTGGGGGGTGGCTATCACGTTGGGGAGCTCCCAGAAGGGGTACCTCGAGGCGCCCCTCCCGTCGGGCACCCAGATGGGGTCCCACCAGTGGGGCACCCACCAGACATCCAGCGCCGCCCCAGCGATCCAGTCCTCCGTGAGCGCCCTATACAGCGGCTCCTCCTGGATTATCCCAGCCCGGGCAACGTTGACGAGGTAGGAGGTTGGCTTCATGGCCCTCAGCTCCTCCTCGCCGATCAACCCCCGGGTCTCCGGGGTCAGGGGGACGGTGACGACTACGAAGTCGGACTCGGAGAGGAACTTGTGGAGGTCCCCAGGCCCGCCGAGATATGAGAGGTCCAGCTGCGCCCTCAGCTCCTCGGAGGGGTTCCGCTTGATGCCCAGGACCTCCATCTCGAACGCCTTCAGCCTCCTCGCCACCTCGGTGCCGATGCTGCCGAGCCCCAGCACCCCGACCTTCTTCCCCCTCAGCTCGACGCCGGGGCCCCCCGACGGACCCTGGGGGAACGCGTTGTGGCGGGCAACGATCTTCTTGGCGAGTGCGAGGACAAGGGCGACCGCTCCCTCCGCAAGGGGCACCGGGTTCGACCCCGATGTGTTCGCTACGAGCACGCCCTCCCCCAGGGCCTCGAAGGGCATCGCATCGACGCCAGCTCCAGTCTTCTGGAGGAGCTTCAGCCTCTTCGCCGCCCTAGCGACGTCAGCGGACAGCCTCGTGCTCACTATGACCTCGGCGTCCCCCGCCAAGGCTACCATCTCCTCGTCTGTACCATGCTCAGGGTAGACGAACTCCACATCCTGCGGGAGCAGATCCCTCCTCTCAGACAGCCGCCTGGCCAGACCCTTAGACGCAACTAGTACCTTCATTGAATCTTCCCGGTCATCTATGGAACCTTACCATATCAACCTGACGTTTGACCCGTTTTTCATCAGAAAAATCCGCAAAGAACATAAGTCTCAGTCTCATTGTTTTGACAGCGTAACCGAGACAAGAGGTTCAGAATGTCCCCGAAGCCATCCGTGAAGAAGCTTGAGAAGAGGGTCACCGAGCTAGAGGCCCTCCTCGAGGATGAGAGGCGGAACTCGGGAAGGTACATGAGCCAACTCAAGTACGCCAAGGCGGACATGGAGAACCTGCAGAAGCAGACCCAGAGGCGCATCGAGGACACCATCTCCCGCGCCAACGGGAGGCTGCTGATGCAGCTACTCCCCGTCATCGACGAGCTGGAGCTCGCTATCGAGGCGTCGGGCGGCTCCGGCGACATCATCGAGGGCGTCAAGATGGTGAAGGGGAAGCTCAGCAAGCTGATGGAGGCCGAGGGCGTCCGCCCCATAAAGGCCCTCGGGGAGCCCTTCGACCCCCGATATCACGAGGCGGTCCTTGAGGTCGAGGCCCCGGAGCTGGAGAACGGCACGGTGGCCGAAGAGATGCGGCGGGGCTACATGTATGGTGAGAGGGTGCTCAGGGCGAGCATGGTGAAGGTGACGCGGAACCCGGGCTCGGATGAAGATAAAGGTGAGACTGAAGATGAGTGAAGAGAAGTATGAGAAGATACTCGGTATAGACCTCGGAACGACCAACTCGGCGGCGGCGGTGGTGATGGGCGGGAAGCCCTCGATCATACCCAGCGCCGAGGGGCCGACGGTGGCGGGGAAGATGTTCCCATCGATCGTCGCATTCACAAAGGAGGGGCAACTCCTCGTCGGAGAACCAGCCCGACGGCAGGCGGTAACCAACGCCGAGGGCACCGTGCGGGAGGCGAAGCGCCTCATGGGCACGGACAGGAAGATCACGCTCCACGGCAAGGAGTACACCCCCCAACAGATCTCTGCCTTCATACTACAGAAGATCCTGAGGGACGCCGAGACCTACCTGGGTGAGAAGATGAGTAAGGCGGTCATTACCGTCCCTGCGCACTTCAACGACAACCAGCGCCAAGCCACCATCGACGCAGGCGAGATCGCCGGGCTCAAGGTGACCAGGATCGTCAACGAGCCGACGGCGGCCGCCCTCGCCTACGGCATCGACAAGTCCGACCAGGAACTCAAGATCCTCGTGTTCAGCTTCGGCGGGGGCACCAACGACACTACCGTTATGGACTTCGGCGGCGGCGTCTTCGAGGTGCTCTCCACAAGCGGCGACACCCAGACGGGGGGCACCGACCTAGACAAGGCGGTGATGGACCACGTAGTCGCCGAGTTCAGGAGGGAGCACGGCGTCGACCTCTCCCAAGACATCAGGGCGATGGCCCGTATCAAGGAGGCCGCGGAGAGGGCGAAGATCGAGCTCTCGACGCTCTTCACCACCGACATCGACCTCCCCTACATCGAGATAAAGGACGGGCAGCCCCTGAACCTCCACATCACCCTGACGAGGACGAAGCTGGAGCAGCTCACCAGACCCATCGTCGAGAGGATCAGGCAGCCCATCATCCAGACCATCAGGGACGCCAAGCTGACCTCCCAGCAGATCGACAAGGTGATCGTGTTCGGCGGCCAGACGAAGATGCCCCTAGTGCAGCAGTTCATCGAGGAGGTCGTCGGCAAGAAGCCAGAGAGGGGGCTCGACCCCATGGAGTGCGTCGCCATGGGCGCGGCTATCCAGGGGGCGGTCCTCGCCGGGGAGATCTCGGACATCGTCCTGCTCGACGTGACGCCCCTCTCTCTCGGGGTCGAGACCCTGGGCAGCGTTATGACGAAGGTGATCGAGAGGAACACCACTATCCCAACGAAGCAGACCCAGACCTTCAGCACGGCGGCCGACTTCCAGACGGCGGTCACCATCCACGTGCTCCAGGGGGAGAGGACGATGGCGAAGGACAACATCGCCTTGGGCCGGTTCGACCTCACGGGCATCCCGCCTTCCCCCAGGGGCGTCCCCCAGATCGAGGTGACTTTCGACATAAACGCCGACGGCGTCCTCGACGTCACCGCCAAGGACCTGGGCACAGGGAAGGAGATGAGCATCACCATCACGGCGTCAACGAAGCTGAGCCAGAACGAGAAGGATAAGATGATCAACGAGGCGGAGCAGTACGCCGAGGCCGACAAGCAGCTGAAGGAGGAGGCGGAGGCCCGGAACATGGCCGACTCCCTCATCTACACCACCGAGAAGATGCTGAGCGACGTAGGCGACAAGCTCACAGAGGACCAGAAGTCCCAGATCCAGAGGAACGTCGACGACCTCAAGGAGGCGATGAAGTCGGGCACCACCGCGGACATCAACGCCAAGATCGAGACCCTCAGGAAGGTCGTCCAGGAGGCCGGCGCCTCAGTCTACCAGCAGGCGGCCGCCCAGCAGCAGGCCCAGCAACAGGCGGGTGCAGGACCCGCGGGGCAAGCACCTCCCCCACCGGGGGACGAGCCGACCAAGAAGACCGTTGACGCCGAGTACAAGGTCGTCGACGAAGAGAAGAAGAAGGAGTAGCCCCCCTTCTTCTACAGCCCTTTTCTTCAATGAAAAACGATATTGGGTAGACGGGCAACTCTACCTGATATTCATCATGTTGGACGACAGGTTTCTTGAGATGGAGAGGTCCCTGATTGGGGACATCTGGCAGAGCGGTGAGATCCGGGCGAACATACTCCACATGGCAGACGAGATCGGCAGTAGGTTCGCGGGCACGGAGAGTGAGAAGAAAGCCCAGGAGTACATGGTGGAGAAGCTCCAGGAGTACGGGTACGAGGACGCCCGCGCCGAGCCATTCACCTACTACGGGTGGAGGAGGGGCGACGTCACCCTGGAGATGCTCGAACCCAGGCGCAGGGAGCTGACCGCCATCGCGTTAGCCCTCTCCCCCGGGGGAGTCGTGGAGGGAGAGGTCGCCTACATGGGCACCGGAAGCCCAGAGGAGTTCGAGGCGGTCGACCCCGCCGACGTCGAGGAGAAGATCGTCATGTGCTCCAGCGCCACGAGCCCCTCAAGCAGGAGGGTCCACAGGAGGACCAAGTACGGCTACGCCGTCGAGTACGGCGCCAAGGGCTTCATCTTCATGAACCACAACGCAGGGCAGCTCCCAGCCACGGGGAGCCTGAGGCCCTCCTACAGGATGCAGGCGGAGATACCGGGGGTCGGCGTCAGCCTCGAGACGGGCTCCCTCATGCTCAGGCTGGCGAAGGGGAAGACACTCAAGGTGAGGATCGAGGACAAGAGCGTGCCTGTTCCCAACACAGTCTCCGCGAACATCGTAGCGGAGCTTCCAGGGGGCTCCAAGGCCGACGAGTGGATCGTTGTTGGGGGCCACTATGACGGTCACGACATCGCCCACGGCGCTATGGACAACCTGTCCGGCACCGTCGTCACAATGGAGCTGGCGCGGGCCCTTAAGGTATATGAGGGGCAGTTCGACAGGAGCATCAGGTTCGTCTGCTTCGGATGCGAGGAGATCGGCGTTACGGGTTCAACATGTTACGTCGAGAGTCACGCTGACGAGATGAAGAACGTCGCGCTCATGATAAACTTGGAGCTCGGGGGCTTGGCGAACATGGACGGCACGAAGCACGCCGCCTTCACGGTCTACCAGCCGCGAGAGCTCAGCGGTAAGCTGGAGGAGTTCGGCGAGAAGATAGAGTACCCTATGAGGGTCTCGACCGGGACGTCGGCGGCGTCTGACCACTGGCCATTCTTCATGCAGGGAGTGCCCGCGATGGCCATGGGAGCCGAGCCCTCGCCACAGGCCCTCGTAGTTGGAAGGGGCTGGGGGCATACGACGGCCGATATGATGGACAAGGTCGATACCCGGAACCTCCAGGAGGGCGCCATGGTGATGTCGCGGCTACTCCTTAGGCTGGTAAACCAGGAGGAGAGCCTCGGGGAGCGCACACCGTTGGAGGATATTGTCAAACGCTTGGAGGCGTCGGGGATGAAGAAGACCCTGGAGATCCAGAGGAAATGGCACCCTGACAGCCTCAGATGACCCCTTTCCCCTTTTCCACTGATATTTTTCGTTTTCCTCCTGAGAAGTTACAGCAGACTTAATTTGATTACAGCCAACGAAATCACGGAATATTTTAATCCATAAATTATGAGGTGCGTCGAACGCGGGGCAGAGCAAACTCGATGCCATCGATCTAATTATCAGGGTGTTGAGGGAGCATGAGGAGAACCTCAACAACATCCTGAATAGGCTGGACATGCTGGTGGAGAACCTCTCCATGCTGATGATGCGCCTCGAGTACTACTATGAGACCTAGAGCAGGAGACGTAGGCGAGTTTACACACCAGATTCCACCAGCTCCATCTATTGTAAACATTTTTCAGCTAGGGTGACACTTTGAAGCTGGAATACCTACAGGGTGCATTTCTTGGCTGGAAAGCGGGATTATTACGAGGTTCTGGGCATCGAGAAGAGCGCCGCCCAAGATGACATAAAGCGCGCTTTCCGGAAGCTTGCATTCCAATACCACCCGGACAGGAACAAGGAGCCGGAGGCCGAGGAGAAGTTCAAGGAGATCAGCGAGGCCTACGCGGTCCTCAGCGACGCCGAGAAGAAGCAGCAATACGACATGTTCGGCCACGCAGGCATCAGCGGCAGATACTCTACAGAGGACATCTTCAGGGGCGCCAACTTCCGAGACATCTTCACCGAGTTCGGGTTTGGAGACGACATCTTAAGCCGCATCTTCGGGGGCATCTTCGGGAGTGGTTTCGGCGGATTCCAGCAGCAGAGGAATGGCCCCCAGAGGGGGCACGACCTGGAGACCCGCATAGAGGTGACCCTGGAGCAGGCGGCCACTGGGACTGAGGTTGAGATCACCCTGAACAGGCTCAAGAAGTGCAGTAGCTGCGACGGCTCGGGGGCAGAGCCGGGGAGCAACCTCAAGACGTGCCCCACCTGCAACGGCTCTGGCCGAATTCAGAGGAGGACCCAGTCCCTCTTCGGCCAGATGATCAGGGTCACGACGTGCAACCAATGCGAGGGGCGGGGAAAGATACCGGAGGTCGTCTGCAGGACCTGCGGCGGCAATGGCCTCGAGGAGGGGAGGACCCGCCTGAACGTGAGGGTGCCCCAGGGCATGGAGGATGGCACCCAGCTCATCCTGAGGGGGCAGGGGGAGGACGGACCCTACGGCGGGCCCGCCGGGGACCTCTACGTCTCCGTGAGGGTGAAGCCCCACCCGTACCTCATCAGGCGTGACAGGGACATCATCTACGAGGCCGAGATCAACTTCGCCCAGGCGGCCCTGGGGACATCAATCACAGTCCCGACCCTCAACGGCGACAAGCCCCTCAAGGTCCCATCGGGAACCCAGAGCGGCGAGATTCTGAGGATGAGGGGAGACGGGATGCCCACCCGCTTAGGAAAGGGCGATCAGCTCGTTCACATCAACGTGGTCGTGCCAAAAAGGCTGAACCGAAAGCAACGGGAGCTGATAGAGAAACTGGGCGAGGAGTTCGGGTCGGGGGTTAAGAAGAGGGCCTGGTGGTGGCGCTGACCCCTATCTCCTGTCGACTATCTCCTTGACCCCGGGGCCGGTGCCGACCAGTGTGACCGGGAGACCGACCTCCTCCTCAACCTTCTCTATGAAGGCCTGAGCCTCGGCACCAAGCTCATCGTAGCTGCCGATACCCCTGCACTCAGGGTAAAGAATGTCCAGCTTCGTGACCGCAAGCTGGGTAGCGCCGTTGAGCATCACGGCCCTCTTCGCCAGCGCGTAGTTGAATGGGGCAGCCCGCCTCTGCCGACCCGTGACGGTCCCGTACTCGTCCCAACCGCGCCTCTTCGCCTCCTCGAAGCTGACCTCCCCCTCAAGGTAGCCTGCGCCAACGCGAGTGACGTAGGCCTTGCACACGAGCACCACCTCGTCCACCCTCGTCGGCCCCACGCCGACGTCGGAGCAGGTTGCGGCGGCACATACGTCGTTGGACGTGACATAGGGGTAGGTTCCGTGATAGAGGCTGATGAACGTCCCCTGGGTGCCCTCCAGGAGGACGGACTCGCCCGCGTCAAGGGCGGCGTTGACCTCCATAGGCACGTCGGCGATGTACTTCTTCAGCTCAGGGAGGTCTCGAGCGATCTTGGCCACCCTCAATGCCCTGTCAGAGTTGCAGGGACCTGTCCCAGTTCCGGTGGTCCCGATCTTCTCCTTGAGGTAACCCTGATTGTCGGCCTCGATGTGCTTGGGCTCGATGATGGCGCACTGGGGGTCGAGGCCGAACCTACCCTCGATGCCGAGCCGCCTCACCTCGTCCAGGAGGACCTCGGGATTGACCACCACGCCCGGACCGATGAGAAGCCTCGTCTCGTGGTTTACGAAGCCGCATGGGACCATCCTCAGCTTGTGCGTCACACCTTTGTCGACGACCGTATGACCTGCGTTCGGGCCCACGCCCCCCCTCGCGCACACGGAAACCTTGTCTGCGACGGCCAGGTATGAGACGATCTTACCCTTTCCCCCGTCCCCGAAGAACCCATCAACAACAACCGTACAGGACATTAGATCACACCCGAAGAACGGGTGATTTAGACGCTAGGCTAATAAAAGGCTTATCCGAGGATATTGCACATTCATTGAAAATTGACTGAAGCGATACGTCGCCTGACGGCGTGAACATTTATCCATTGTTCGCCCCTTGCATATAGGAGGTTGCCTGTTGACTACCCAGATCGGAATCCTCATCATCGGAAACGAGATACTGGACGGCATCGTCCTCGACACGAACAGCCAGTGGATTATAAACCAACTCAAGGCGCTGAAGCTCCAGGTCCACGAGAGGATGACGGTAAGGGACGAGGTGCCCCTCATGGCCCAGGCCCTGAGGAGGATGGTGGCCAACGGATGCAACTTGATCTTCACGACAGGGGGGCTGGGGCCGACCCACGACGACAAGACACTGCTCGGTGTGGCCAACGCGTTCAGCCTCCCCATGGAGCTCAACGACGACGCCCTGAAGATCGTCACCCGCCAGTACAGCGACCTCCACCAGAGGGGCATCATCAACGACTCCACCATCAACGAGCCGAGGAGGAAGATGGCGATACTCCCCAAGAGTGCGAAACCCATCGACAACAAGGTCGGAGGGGCGCCAGGCGTAATCCTGGATGTCGAGGGGGCCCAGATCATCTGCCTCCCTGGGGTGCCCGGTGAGCTCATGTGGATCTTCGACAACCAGATCCTCTCCCTCGTCAAGAGCAAGGTGGAGGGGGCGTTCGCCGAGGATATCATCTACCTCCCCCTGAGGGACGAGTCCACCCTAGCCCCCATCATAGACGAAGTGATGAAGGAAATCCCTGGCGTCTACATCAAGTCCATGGTGAAGCCCTACGGCGAGTCGGGGATAAGGCTCTGGATCTCCGCCGGGGGCCAGTCCCAGGCCGAGGTGGAGGAGCGGGTCAACAGGGTTGGCACCCTCCTCGTAAAGCGATGCGAGGAGCGCCTCCCCAACGGCTGAAAAAACACGTCTTTTAGAGGATAAGTGAAATAAACGGGTTAAAGGCTAACCTATCTGATCGTCATGGTCGAGTGCTGGCTGCCCTACGGCAAGACCGAGGTATACGTGAGCGTCCCCCTCAGGAGCCTCCTGGGAACCGTGGAGCCCCACGAGGGGGAGCCCGCGGCGAGCCCCAGGGAGAACATCACGGAAGCCCTGCAGAACCCCCTCGGCTCAACGGGGCTGGGCGACTTGGCCAAACCCGGTATACGGTACGGGATCGCCCTAGACGGGACCATGACCCAGAAACTTCTCACAACGGCAGCGTCGACCACCGTGGAGTACCTTCACAGGCTCGGTGCACCGTCGTCCAACATCTCCCTCATCCTGGGACAGGGGATGCGGAGGACCGGGGACCCGGAGCTCGTTGAGAGGTTCGGCAGTTCCGACCACCTGAAGGACATCAGCGTAGTGGAGCACACGGGGAGCTCGGTGTCCCTCACAGCGGTAGGCAAGACCGGCGGGGGCACCGAGTTGGAACTCTGCAACGTCTTCACCGAGGCCGACGTGCGCATCGCCATAGGGGAGGTGAGGCCAGACCCCTTCACGGGCGTCAGGGGCGCCCAGGACGCCGTCCTCCCGGGGATCTCAAGCACCGCAGCGATAACCCACAGCAGGGGCCTCGAATTCACCGGGGATATCTCCCCCGTGGGCCACGAGGGGAATCCCGTCCAGGAGGACGCAATGGAGGCGGCTGAGATGGCGGATGTGAGCCTGTCCCTTAACTTGGTGACCAACGGCAACGGTGAACTCCTCTCGTCCTACGCCGGCGCCCCGAGGGCCTCCTGGGAGAGGGCAGTCGAGAGCCTAGGATCTTCCCACAGGGTGAAGGGGGATGCCAACGCCGACATCATCGTCGTCGGTGCGGGGGGGAGCAGGTTCGACTCAGATCTTTACAACGCCGTCCAGGCCTTGAGGGGCGCCTCCCAAGTCGCCAAGAGGAACGCCACCATCATACTCCTCGCCGAGTGCTCAGAAGGGCTGGGTGCCCCAGGATTGGAGGACCTCGCGCAGATCGACACACTAACCGAGCTGAGGCGCAGGTACATGCTGGGGGCCAAGGAGGTCTACCTGTTAAAGACACTCCAGAAGAGGAACGAGATCGTTCTGGTGTCTGCCCTGCCCAGCTTCCTTGGCGAGCCCCTCGGCATCACCACAATGAGGACCGCCTATGATGCATACAGCGAGGTCGCGGAGGGGCGACGAGGGAAGCGTACCCTCGTGGTGACCAACGGGCGGACTACCTACCCCTACGTCGGCTAGATGGTGTACAGGGTCACTAACGTCAGGACGACCATTGCCAAGTAGATGATGACCATCGCTTTCCTTGACGTGCTGAGGGGCGAGACGTCGTCAAGGGGACCCCCCTCCTCAGCGTTCGTCCTCATCATGAAGAAGGCCACCATCACCCCCATCATGAAGTAGCCCGCCAGGAGCATGAGGAGCACCCCCACGATGGACATCACCCTGTGCATCGAGGGCCCGAGGACCGCCCGGCTTATGTGACCTCCGTCCAGCTGCCACGCAGGGATCAGGTTTATAAAAGTGACGAGGCAGCCGACCCAGGCGGCGAAGGCCACCGGGTGGAGCAGGAGCACCATACCCTCGGGGGCGGGCCTAACGAGCCCCGACAGGATCTCGAGGAGCACAGGGAAGGGGATGGACTGGAACCTAACCTCGGGGAAGACGCCCATCCAGCTGTTCACCTCGTTGAGGGGGACGACGAAGGACCAACTGAGCCCGATGACGGCGACGAGGACGGTGACGAGGAACCCCACGAGGGGCCCGCTGAACCCGAGGTCGAAGAGGGCGTCCCTGTTTGTGGGGGGCTCCTTCTGGGTGATGACAGCCCCGAAGGTCCCGCCCATCCCTGGGGGGGCCGGGATGAAGAAGGGCATCGACGCCTCGGTGCCCCTGAGAACGGCGGCCGCCTTGTGGCCTAACTCGTGGAGCCCGAAGATGGCGACGATGGCGACGGTGAAGAGGAGGGCGTTTACGTAGATCGGCGTCCCCGGCATCAGTATGTTGATCAGGACGGGGTTGTTACTCCTCAGGTAGCCGTCGAAGAAGATGGTCGCCAGGGTGGCGAGGAAGAGGTAGAGGTTCAGCCTGCCCCGGGAGGGCTGCTCTGGGGGGGAGGAGCGGAGGGTGATGAAGTACCGGTCCATCTCCTTGGTGAGCCTGGGCATGTACCCGAGGGGGCGCAGCTCACCCACGAGCTCCATGAACCCCTCCTTGATTAGGAGCCTGGAGTTCCCGCTCCCGAGGGGTCCAACAACGTAGGTCGGGTTGTCGAGGTAGAAGTAACGGTCTCTGACGTCAAAGAGCCCAGTGATGGCGTCCTCGACGTCGGGGTCTGCGATGGAGTAGGCGGTCAATCTCTCTGCATTCATCCTCCGGTCTTGCCGGTTTCTTAGACGCAGCGGAGGCTAAAAACGTAATGGGCGAGATGTCCGAGCATAGTTTTAAATTTGGGTGGGCGAGACGTTTAGGAGTCAAAGTTGGGCGACGACGAGTATAAGATACGGATCTTCGGGTCCGATGATCTAAACAGGGTCATGGCGATTAACGCAGAGTGCCTCCCCGAGAACTATAGCTCCTTCTTCTACAGGGACCTCTACAACAGGTTCCCCAAGACGTTCGTCGTGGTGGAGGCAGACGGCGAGATACAGGGATACATCATGTGCAGGATCGAGAGGGGCCTCTCCAAGCTGAGGAGCCTCCGCCCAGTCCGACTATGCCACGTCGTCTCGATAGCCGTACGCGAGCCCTACAGAAGGCGGGGGATGGCCACGAACGTCCTCAAGGAGGCGATGAAGAACGGGAGTGAGGAGTACCGGGCCTCGGAGTGCTTCCTGGAGGTGAGAGTCGGCAACGAGCCCGCCATCAACCTCTACGAGAGGCTAGGCTTCACCAAGGTGAAGCGTAACTTCGGCTACTACCTGGACGGCGAGGACGCCTGGGTGATGGCCATCTCCCTCGAAGAGAAGCGGGACTCGCTCGGCGAGTCCCTCAGGGACAAGTATTTAGGGTACGATACGCCCCCTTTCAGTTGAACGCCATGTTTGACGCGGTCACACTGATGACGATAGGCCTGTACCTAGTGTCAGCGGTGATATTCATCTGGTTCGGACGGTTCACCCTCGACCTGATAAAACAGCACAGGAACATCTACCCGATCCTCTTCGAACTCGAGGAAGCGGAGAAGAGGAAACAGCGTTAGCCCTCAGATATACTGCAGCAGAGAGTCCCTGTGAGCCGCCTTGAACTTCTCGTAGCGCAGGCAGAGCCTCCACAAGACCACCAACCCCACGGCCCAGAAGACCAAGGTAGTCTGCAGGTCTAGGAAATACACGGGACTCGGCATCCACCCTGGGCGGACCCTGTACAGCCAAAGGTGTGTCAGGTAGAAGAATAAGGCGTTACTCCCGAACGTGGAGATCACTCCGGTGATCCCATTCTGGAAACCCGGCCTGCTCTGGAGGTGGAGCCCAAGCGCGAGGAAAAGGGACATCCCGCCCAGAGTCAACAGGAGGAACGCTAGGCTGGGGGGATACTTGGAGACGTAGAGCCAGTCGACGAGGGGCATATTGTCGAAGAGTGACCGCCCCCTAAACAGCAGGTTGCCGTAGCCATTGACCCACCGGACGACGAAGAACAGGGCAATCGAGAGGCAGCCCGCCCCGACCATGGGCAGCTTCAGACCGTCAATCTGGGAGGACGTCATCCCTGAAAGCATCATCCCGAAGCACCAGCCCAGGCCCATGACCCCTATCCACGGGAAGATTGGGTAGAGACCGGTGAAAGGATCCCACTCGTAGTTGGGCTCGTGAAGTATGACCCTGGCGTACCAGCCGATGGGGTTGTCCGCTGGGATGAAGCCGAGGTCGATGTAAGGGTGCGCAAGCACGATCACGATGGAGATCAGCAGGATCAACTTGACCGGGAGTCGCCTGTAGGCGCTGAATATGATGAAGCATGTCCCGATGCAGGCAATCACGCCAAAGTAGAGAGGAGAGCCCCCGAACGCAGGGGTTACCACGAAAATCTCCAAGAGAAGAAGGACTCCCCCCCTCTTGATCATCCTGAGACTGGCATCCCTCTGGGATTCACCCCGATCCAGCCTCTTGATTGTGGAGAGGGCGAGCACGGTCCCCGCCAGGAAGATGAACGTCGGGGCGCAGAAGTGGCTCACGAAACGAGCGAGGAACCATGTGGTGTTCTGAACGGCGTTCGTCCTTCCCATCACCCCCTCGCCACCCCGGTGATACAAGTTCCAGAACCCAGAGACATGGTCCCAGGCCATAATCGCCATCACGATTCCCCGGGCGAAGTCGATGAAGGGCAGACGGCGACCTTTGGAGGCCTGTGTCTGAAGCATAACAGCAATGTTAACCTAAGTTTTTAAAGAGCTTTTTCCTAGGTCGATAGATATTTTAGCTCCCGTACGCAAGAGGTCCTGATAAAAGATGGGGGACAGGAGCCTCATTCCCTGGAGTGAGGTCAACTCGTGGGCGTGCAACGCCTGCGGAAACTGCTGCCTAGGGTACAGGGTCCCCCTCAAGCCCGACGAGTACGCCCGGGTCGCGAAGATGTACGGCCATAACGTCATCGACTTCGGCCTCGGGAAGGTCTACCTGAAGCACAACCAGATCAATAGGTGCGTCTTCCAGCACCCGTCCCAGGGGAGGTGGATATGCAGCCTACAGGGCATTAAGCCCCTCGCCTGCAAGCTCTTTCCCTTCAGGATCCACTCGAAGCAGGTCTACCCCAACGACGGGAGCATCTTCAGATATCAGGGCAGGAATTACCACGTCTATCTTGACCCCGCCTGTGAGGGCATCGCTGTGGGGAAGCCCTCCGATAGGTTCGCCCAGCAGTTGATCCCGGAGATGCTCCAGATCGGGATGGGCATGAGGTACAAGCAAAGGCTCACAACCTCGAAGTACATTTCCTGGACTCCTCCATAACTGCGTGTAGCTAACTCCAGTCTACCAACCTTTTTCATCTCCGCGTGATTCTAATTCGTGCCATGAAGAGCCTCATCGAGTTGATCTCCTTCGAAGGGAGATGCGCATTGATCACGGGGTCGGCGTCAGGCATTGGGAAGGCGATGGCGTTCAGGTTCTCCGAGGCCGGAGCCAAGCTCATACTAGTCGACGTCGACGAGGAAGGGCTGAAGAGGGTGAAGAAAGAGTTCTCAGACCGGGGTGAGGTGATCACCCACAGGGTCGACCTTTCAAACAAGAAGGAGATCGATGCCCTCTGGCATAAACTTGCGGGAGACGAGCCGGACATCCTGGTGAACAACGCCGGGATATACCCGATCAAGGGCTTCCTGGAGGTGGACGAGGGGCTTCTAGGGAAGGTGATGGACGTCAACCTCAACTCGATGTTCTGGATGTGCCAGCACATGATCGGGGCGAGGGAGCGGAAGGGAGGCGTTATCATCAACGTAAGCTCCATCGAGGCGATAATGCCCTTCAAGGAGGACATGGCCCACTACGGCATGAGCAAGGCGGGTGTCCTCGCCCTCACCAGGAGCCTCGCGAAGGACTTTGGTAAGCGGGGGTACAGGGTCAATGCCCTCGTACCAGGCGGCATCTTGACCCCCGGTACGGTCAACGTCGCCAAGGGTGTGGCAAAGCTTAACCTGGGCCTAATCAAGACGGGGATCGAGTTCATGCAGAGGCTCCCCATGGGCAGGGCGGGAAAGCCCGACGAGGTGGCCCTCATGGCCCTGGTGCTGGCGAGTGACCTCTCCAGCTATGTCAACGGGGCCATCGTCGCTGTGGACGGAGGCTTCCTCTCCGCCTGATCACTTGACCGCCGTGATCATGGGATCCTCTTCCAAGGGGGCCGCCATCTCCACGACCACCCCCACCAAGGGTCTCAGCATCTCATCAAGCCCCTCCATGTCTTCAGGCCTCTCGTCTTTGGGAAGCGTGTCGAAGAGACGCCCAGCAAACGTTGAGCCGTCGTGGGTGGGATGAACCTCGCTGAACCCCACCTCCTCCATCCAGGAAGCAAGGGTTCTCCCAGAGGGGTGGGTCAGCTCGCAGACCATCGCATCTTCGATGGCGGGGAGCACACCCTCAAGGCGCTCCACGGTTATCATGTCGAACTTGGGATGTGAACCCCCGAGGACACCCTGTACCTCACTGATGGTCATAGAGATGGTGAGCCCGTACTGAACAGTGTACTCTTCGTCGATCTTACGATCATAGATCATCAGCCTACTGGAGGCATCCGTCAGCCCGTAAAGCCAGACTCCACACTCCTCTCCACCTCTGTACCTGTTCAACGCCTCGTAGCTGATACGTAGACATCCACCAGAGCGGAGCACCCTGAAGAGCTCCATCAGAACAGCCTTCGGCGCTGGCGTCTGCTCAAGGGAGGAGGCCGCCATCACGCCGTCAAAGCCCTCATCCGGGAAAGGCAGGGGATGCCCCGGCTCGTAGTGGATGAACGCCGTGTTCCGTATCCCGAGCCTCCGGGAGTTCTCCCTGCACACATTGATCAGGTTGAGGGAGCCGTCGACGCCCACCACCTCGCGGGCGTAGGGCGCCACGATGAGAGAGGGCCACCCGTCCCCGGGTCCGAAGTCGAGGAGCCTTCTGCCCTCGCCGCGAGTCGAGTGAAGGAAGTCGAATAGGGCCCCCCGGCCCTCCCAGTGCCCCCTGTCACCTATGTCGAAGGGCTGATAGATGATGGGCAGGGACCTCCCGGACTGGGAGTCCATGTCGTCGTAGATGAACTCAACGGAGGTGCAGGCTCTGGGCTTCAGAGTTCCATCGATCCACCTGATAACCTCGCTCATGGGATGGTCCATTGGTAGAATGACACGTCAACCTTAACTTTTGCGAGATTTTTAAACTGCGAAAACAGGATTTTTATAAGTCCAGGGGTAAATTAGGTGTTAGCATTTTCATAAAATAAGAGGATCAACTATAATCGAAAGGTATTCGGATGTTAGGACCAGATATGAGCGCCACACAAACGGTAACGATCTCAAGGGGGGTCGATGAGGTCTGGGGGAACCTGAGCGCCTTGGGCTTCTTCGCGAAACTCTTCACCGGAGTATCCAAGGTAGACAGCGTCCAGGGCTATAAGGCCGACCAGAGGGTTCAGATGAAAGGCCAGTTCGCCGGCAGCGAGTTCTCAAGCAGCGTCACCGTCGAATACCGTAAAATCGAGGAGAGGAGGGTAGCGTACAGGAGCGGCCAAACCCTCTACGAGATCGACCTGAAGGAGGACGGGGACGAGACGGTCCTCAACCTGACGATGCGATCCCAGAACCAAGACCGTCTCATACTCCAGATCTACTCCAGGTCCCTGGCCAACAAGATCAAGCACACGCTAGAGGAGTAAGAGATGAAGTATACGCCTCTTATATTCACGGTATTGCTGCTCGCGAGCATCTTAGGGTTACAGTATGCGTTCGCCCAGCCTGAGGCTCAAGACATCAGCGTCTCACCCGATTCCATCTCCATCAGCCTCATCAAGAGCCCATGGGGGGATCTCAAGGTCAACAGGCCCTCAGTTACGCTGAACGTCCACACCCTGGGGACGAACGTCACGGTCATCGACATCTACGCCGACACCTTCTTCGAGGAGAAGGACAGGTGGCCCCCCATCAGTAGCAAGCTCCTCGTCTTCACCACCGTCGAGAAGGAGCTGGACGGGCTAAGGAGGAGCGAGATCGAGGTCAGCTTCGACCTCCCCTCTGACATGCACCCGAGCGCTTACAAGGGGAACATTCATGTGACCTCCTCGAGCGGCTCAAGGCTCACCGTGCCTGTGAACCTCAAGGTCTCCGAGTCAGAGTGGGTCATAGGGGCCTGGACCCTTATCGGGGTCTTCCTCAACCTCTTTCTCTTCATGATCAAGGACGTAATAGACGAGAGGAATAAGCTCAGGGAGACGCTGAACCTCACGGAGGCCAAGATAACGGCGGCCTACAGCTCCATCTGCAACGCGATACGGGAGACCCGGTTCGAGAACCTGAAGTCAGCATCGAAGTACATCCTGGCGCACACAGAGTTCACCCAGCTCATCGGCGAGTGGAACGACGCGGTCCAGAAGAATGCCCAGATTGGCGCCTTCACCCAGATCGGGAGGAAAGGGGACCGGGTCATCGAGTTCGCCAACGGCTCGGGGAAGATCGCGGAGGAGGTGGAGATCGTCGACACCCAATTCCTCGACCCCCCGAAGGCGTACGACGAGAGGAGCAGCCCCGAGGACAGGCTGAGGTACAACAAGGCCCTCGACTACTTCTGGCGCTCCAGGACCCTCGAGTACCTGGCGCTCCTCATCACCTTCTCAGTCGTAGTGATGAACAGCTGGCAGACCTACCTCAAGGAGGCTGTGGTCTTCGGGGCGTCGGGCTTCGCCGACTACTTCGCTGCCCTCCTATTCGGCTTCGGCTCCCAGACAGTCCTCACCCAGGGAGTCGGCCTCGCCAAGAGCTGGGCCGAGTCGCGCCTGGCAGAGTAGCCCGCTGACAAAATCGAATAGGTCACATCCGCCGGCGATGGCCGCAAGCGTAATCATTAATTAGCCATCTCTGCGTCTCATTCACGGGTGTTGTGGATGCCTCTCAGACAGCCCATCGTCTGCATGCTCGGCCACGTCGACACGGGGAAGACCTCCCTGCTGGACAAGATCAGGGGTTCAGCCGTCCAGGCGAGGGAGGCGGGGGGGCTTACCCAGCAGATCGGCGCCAGCTTCTTCCCATTCGAGACCCTAGTCGCGATCACACAGACCCTGATAAAGGACTTTAATGCCAACATCAAGATTCCGGGGCTGCTCGTCATCGACACCCCGGGCCACGAGGCGTTCGCCAACCTGAGAAGGAGGGGGGGCTCGGTCGCCGATGTCGCCATCCTCGTCGTCGACGTGATGCACGGGTTCGAGAACCAGACCTACGAGTCACTGGAGATTCTCAAGTCGAGGAAGACGCCGTTCATCATAGCAGCGAACAAGATCGACAGGATCGATGGCTGGAGGAGCGACGCTGAAGTGCCCTTGCTCGCCTCCTACGCAAAGCAGGAGCCTCTCGTCAAGGAGGACCTGGACAACCGGCTCTACACTATGATGGGGACCCTCTCCCGGGAGGGGTTTAGGTCTGAGCGATTCGACCGGGTCCGGGACTTCACCAGGAACATCGCCATCGTCCCCGTGAGCGCCAAGACGGGGGAGGGATTGGGGGAGCTCCTAGCGGTCCTCATCGGGTTGACACAGCAGTACATGACCGACAAGCTCCAGGTGACCGCGGATCACGCCCTCGGCACAGTCCTCGAGGTCAAGGAGGAGACCGGCCTCGGGACGACCATCAACGCCATCATCTACGACGGCGTCCTGAGAAGCGAGGACACCATAGTCATCGGCGGGAAGGAGGGAGCCATCACCACCACGATCCGGGCCATACTGCTGCCCCAGCCCCTAGACGAGATAAGGGACCCCAAGAAGAGGTTCAACGCCATCGCGGAGGCACCCGCAGCATCGGGGGTGAAGATCGCCGCCCCTAACTTGGAAGACGCCATCCCTGGGGCGCCCCTGATAGCGGTAGGAGGCGAGATGACCCTCGAGAGGGCCGTGGACGAGGTGAACTCCGAGCTGGAGAGGCTGAGGATCTCCACGGACAGGATCGGCGTCGTACTCAAGACCGACACCCTGGGGAGCCTGGAGGCGCTCATCGAGAGCCTCAGGGCCAGGGACATCCCCATCCGCCTCGCCGACATCGGCGACATCTCGAGGCGGGACGTCCTCGAGGCCGTCTCCGTAAAGTACGAGGAGCCCCTCTACGGGGCTGTCCTCGCCTTCAACGTCAAGCCGCTTCCCGACGCAGAGAGGGAGGCCCACGATCAGCGGGTGAAGATCTTCCGGGGGGACATCATCTACAACCTGATGGACGAGTACGTGAGGTGGATGGAGGAGGAGAGGGAGGCCAAGGCCCGGAAGGAGTTCGACACCCTGGTGAAGCCGGGGAAGATCGAGGTGATGGACGGCTTCATCTTCAGGAGGGCGAACCCCGCCATCTTCGGGACACGGGTGCTCCTGGGGAGCATCTCCTCGAACGTCCCAATGATCACACAGGAAGGGACGGGCGTAGGCAGATTAACCCAGATTCAGGACTCCGGGGAGGCCATTCCGACGGCCGAAGAGGGGAAGGAGGTCGCCGTCTCAATGCCCCGCCCCATCGTAGGTAGACATATAAAAGAGAGGGATATCCTCTTTGTAGACGTTCCCGAAAAAAACGCTAAGCTGCTCCGGGAAAAGTACTCGGACCGGCTCACGGCGGGCGCCCTCGAGGCACTCAGGGAGCTCATTGAGATAAAGAGAAAGAAGGACCTGATCTGGGCGGTGTGATGGGATGCCTGTGCTGATAATTGGGGACCCCGAGACGGGGAAGAGCCAGCGGGTGGAGCTGGAGGACGGGAGGATGGCCCCGTTGATAGGGAGACGCATAGGGGAGACCATAGACGGCACCATAGCGGGCCTCGCGGGGCACAAGATCCTGCTCACGGGTGGGACGGATAAGGACGGCATACCCATGCGCCCCGATGTCCACGGCGGAACCAAGGCGAGGATCGTCCTCAGCGGCGGCGTCGGCTTCAAGCCCAAGAACAAGGGTGAGAGGAAGAGGGTTGTCGTTAGGGGAAACACCGTGACCCAGGAGACCACGTTCCTCAACTTCAAGATAGTCGAGAAGCCCAAGGGGAGCAAACAGAAGGAAGCCGAGAAACCCGATACAGAAGAGAAGGATGAGGGCTAATCAAACCTTTATACGTTAATCTTCTCGGGAAATAGATTAGTTATCCCCAATTATAGGAAAAACTAATATAAGCAAAATTTCGATAAAGTATCCATCTCTAGCCTAATCACGTGAGAGGGCATCTAGAGGAGAGCAAGGGAGTCGGATGAGATCTCGATTCCAGAAAAAAGAGGTGAGAGTCCATATCGTCAAGTACGTTGTTCCGATGGGGCGCGAATATGATCCTTCCTATCGTCAAACGCCGTGCGCTCGGATTCCTAAACGAGCAGAACATCGACAGGAAGCAGGAAGAGCTCCTGAAGGAGAAACTCAGGAAGATAAGCAACACCAACATAGGGAGAAAGTTGGGGGTGACTGCAAGTTCACCAAGGAAACAGGTTCCCCTGACATCATACGGGTTCTATCGCAGCTTCTTCGAATCCCCGAGGGAGGGGGATTTTCTCTACCCCCTTGATGACTACGTCAAGGCCATGACCAGCGGCTCCGGGGGGAAGCCAAAGATATTTCTGCTGCCGAAGACGGGACTTTGGGAGAACATAACGAAGACCGGCCTCAGCTTCATGTTCATCTGCACCCACGACGGGGAGAAGATGAACTTCGAGGTCGGCGACACGATATATCGAAACGTACCCGGGGGGTCCTACTCCAGCGGATACTTGACGGAGATATTCAAAAAGGACAGATCGGGTTGGGTCAATAACGTTCCCGATATTAACCTACCTTACAAGGATAAAGTCGAGTATTTCATTGAGAACTACTGGGACATCGACATAGCCTACATGACGGTGACTGCGCTCCTCGATGACATCGCCACCCGGATAGATGAGCCATTGAACCTGAAGGGGTTCGTCACTCAGGATCGCTCAGCCTCCGTCTTGAAGGACAAGATACGCGATTTCATTGGGACATATCCCAAGGCAACGTACGGCTCAACCGAGACATCCTTGTCCGGGATCGCATCCATCGAGTTCCCGGGCTCCTTCATTATGGATTGGAGGATACTATACTGTGAGTTTATACCCGAGGACGTCGAGCTCGACGTAACCTTGGACATAATCGAGGACCTAACGGAGACGGTCCCGCTAATGGATGTCGAGGCTGGAAAGAGGTACAAGTTCATAGCCACCCCATTCAAGAACGACCTGACCAGATACATCACCACGGACATATTCGAGTGCGTAAGCAACGGGGACTCGATCCTCGGCACAGATCTCCCGGTCTTCAGCTTCTACGCGAGATCGGACAAGCTTATATCCATGCATAACTTCACGAGGATCTCCGAGGAGGAGATACTCAATGCACTCAAAGACGCGGGCGTACCCTTCGTTGATTTCACTACGAGAGTTGAACTTGAAAGTTCCAGGGAGTACATGGTCATCTACCTCGAAGTATCGTCACCCATGAGTGAGGATGAGGTCACGTCAAGGCTGAATCAAGAGTTCCTGAAAGTCGACAAGGACTGGAGAGATCTAACGAACTTCATGGGGTACACGCCCCTTAAAGTCCATCTGCTACCTAAAGGATCTTTCACAAGATATCTCAGCGTAAGACAGGGGCTCCCCAAGGTGGAGAGGATCGATATGAATGAGGAAAGGCTCAAAGAGCTCCTTTCATACGAGACACACTAACGATGAAAATCTCAACCTAGAAGATGAAACTACAAGAAAATCGTGCGAAGAACCTTTCTCCACGCTCACTCATCGGCGTAGTGAGAGGATGTCCGTTCCAGCTCATTGAACCATTTCTTCAGGCTGTTATACCCCTCATATACAATGTCGTCAATGCTCTCCTCAGGGACGTTCAGTCGCTGAAGATCCTCTGAGAGAGTCGAGACATAGTTGACCAGACTGTACTTGACATAGTTAATCGCCCTTAGGCCAATCTCGAGTTCGTTAGCTATCGCGTGAGCGGATATTTCATCCGCTTCTTCATCCCAGATCTCTTTGTCGTTGTCCTCGCTAATTATTATAATACTATTACCGTGAACCTCCACTCGGGGATATGGGGGCAGCTGGATTAGATCCACTTCTTTTCTCTTCAACTCTTTCAACCAGTTTCTTTCAACAGCTTCTCTTAGCCTTGTAGCCAAAATCTTGTAGTCTTGCGCGCTGGACAAAGTGATCAGCTAATCTGAGAGGCGATATGCGGTTAAGAAACTTTCCAAGTGATAGGTTTCATCGAGAACTAAAATTCTACCCATTAGACTTACATGATGAAGAGACGCCATTAAATAGAACCATGATTGAGCCGTCATTACTCGGCCTGACGCCTACTCAGCTAAGGGTAATAGTACGGCTCATCAATGGGATCTTCACGATCACCTTCTTCCCGTACCTGATTAATATCTACCTTAAAAATCACAGAAAGTTCTACCTGTACTTGGGAACAGGTTTCCTCCTCTATGGCATCAACATAGTCATAAGGGGTCTGATAGACTACCAGTTAACTAGGCTACCGGATTCATTACACCTGGTAATCTTCTTCTTCTATACCTTCGCCTTCGTGAGCATACTAACCGGAATAGGGGAGCTCCTCGATAGGCCGAAGACAGCCCTCGCCATATCCATGGTTCTGTTTATAGTTCCAGCAATTGCGAACCTATACTCTGTCGCAGAGACCCTTGCGTGGATGTTCTCATTGATCCCTTATGTTCTGGTAGTCCTCTCCCTGTATTTCATAAGGAGGAGATACGAAGCACAACTGGACCTCTTCATAGTGGGATGGCTCTTCTTGTTCATGATAAACATCGCCATCCCCCTAGGCTGGATGACGCCCATCTATACGGACCTATCGGCGATCATCGGCAAGATCCTAATCTTCATCGGCATAAGGAACCCGCGTTTCTCGTTCTTAGCCGAAGACATTAAACGCTTCTTGATCTCGGGATTGCCAGAGGAGTACCCCTCGAGTGTTGATGACCATTTTATACTTGTAATCCCTGTAAACGGTCAAAGGGAGAAGGAAATCGAGTGGATAAGTAATAAAGCAACTGAGAACTCAAGACAGGGGATAAGGACCATTCTGGTCACAATGTACGACCTCATCGCTTCTAAACAGCTGGAGTCAAAAGGAATGAATAGGGACGACATCTACCTGGTGCGAATGATCCCCGAAGGGGAGAGAGTTGTACAATCGATTGGTGACAGCGTCGCGACTATGAACGACGACTTGAAACAACTTAAAATCCTCACATCTGAGATCATCGACTTCTCAAAGGAGAGGAATATCAGATGCAACATCATCCTCTACTCCTTATCTTTGGCTATTCACAAACACGGGGCGCAGGAGATATTTTCATCTCTTCTTGAGCAGATGCCGGATATTAAGTCGAGTAATGTCCAGGTATACTGCTTCATGTACCCTGACACCCATGACGAGTCTGAGGTAGCTATGTTCAGTAGAATCTCGGATCTAGTTCTTACGATATAAACAAGTGAACTCTCTGGCTACTCCTTGCCACTCGTCAGCTTCTTGAGGTCCTCTTCGCCCTCAACGTACCCGGAGGCGACGATGATGTCACCTGCCTGAATGACCGTGTAAGGTCTAGGCCGCACCCACCGATCTCCCCTGCGTACCACGAGGACCCACATCCCCGTCTCATCGGGTATCTTCGCCTCCCGGAGCGTCTTTCCCACCAAAGACGAAGACTCGGAGACGACCAGCCTCTCGACTGTCTCCTCAGCGCCTTGGATCACCATGGTCAAAACAGGGTGGGGTTCACCGCTCCTCAACACTACCTCGGCTATCTCAGCGGCTGCGTCAGCGATCCTCTCCATGACAACGCCCATCCTGATGAGACCGAGTAGCCCCTTGACCTCCTGCGTGCCGTCCTTGGCGGAGAGGACCAATATCTCGAACTCCGTGTGCAGCATGTCCATCCAGTCCTCCAGCTCAAGCACCTCCTCGGCGAGTTGACGGCTGTTGAGGAGCAGCGCGGAGTACGCCAGATCCATCATCAACTCCGACGTGTCCTTGAGCTCCACGAGGTCGTTGCATATCTTCTCGAAGAGCTGATTGTCCTCAGACAAGGTCCTTTGACTCCCCCCTCGCCGCTCTCCCGAGTTTATCGATGCCCTCTGCGGTCCCCCTCGCTACAAGGACGTCCTCAGGCATGACGATCTCCTTCTCGGGGTTGATCATCCAGTGCCGACCCCGTCTCACCGCTATAATGTCAACACCGATCTCTGCCGCTAAGTCCATGTCCTCGACGGTCTTACCCGCAAGGATCGAGTTCTCGGATATCGAGACCCTCGCCAGATGCTCCTCGGTCCGCTGGAAAACTTCCCTCACTATTGGGTGGATCCCGATGTTGTTGAGGACTATTCCCGCGATGTCAGCTGCGGCGTCTGAGATGTTGTTGGTGAGGGACCCTACCTTGGCGACCCCCGCCAGGGACTCTGCGTCCTCCTTGTCCCTCGCCGCCAGCATGAGGTTCATGTTGAGTACGTAGACGAGGGCGTCCATCCTTCTCTCCAACTCAATGACCTCCTCGGCGAGCCCACGGTTGTTGAACAGCGCCGCTGAGTACGCGAGGTCTATCATGAGCTCGGAGATGTCCTTCATCATGATGAGAGTCTCGCGGACCGAGACGGGCGTATACTCCACTCTCTCAACTTCGCTCATAAAAGGGAAACTCCGTTGGGGGAGACTTCATCCTGTATAGTTCACCCTACGATTGCGAATCAGGTTACCCTTCAAGGGCTGAAGTATTAACCTTTTCGAGTAAAGCCCCCAAGAGTATCAGGCAAACACCTACCAGAATACGGGGTTATGAACAAGATTACATTAAAGAGAGGCCATAAACGGCTATAGATTCAGATAAAATTTTGTTATATTTACACATTTCTCTTATTATATTAAAATTAAATAAGAGAAACAGTTTTTTTCGTACCAATATTTATGCCTTTCTTAATGTTTTTAAAGAGGAAGCTCTGGCAGAATAGGATATCTTCAATTGAGCCCCCACGAGGTGGAAACCACCGTAGATTTCGAAGAAACCGTTCTCAAGGATCATCCATCACGCCTGACAGTTTACAGCCTTATCTCCAGATGGGCGAGTAAGACACCGGATTCGCCTGTGGTTAGAGCAAAGGGTCGAGCCCCGCTGACATATCGAGGGCTGAACTCCCACATCCTGAAAATAATGGATGACCTCAACTCGATGGGGATCACTAAAAATGAAAGGGTCGCACTTGTACTGCCCAACGGGCCGGAACTCGCCGTGGCATTCTTCTCGGTCTCCTCGTTCGCCACATGTGCCCCCCTGAACCCAGCCTATCGACGCGAGGAGTTCGAGTTCTATCTATCAGACCTAAGGCCGAAGGCGATCATCATGCAGACCGGTCTGAACACCGCTGCTATAGACGTCGCTCAGGAGCTTGGACTGAGGATAATCTGGCTGAAGCCAGCCGTTGATGCAGCTGCCGGCACGTTCGAGCTCGTGGGCGAGAAGACGGAGCATCCCGCCGAGGGAGGCTTCACTGACCCTGGGGACCTAGCGCTTGCGCTCCACTCGTCGGGTACGACCTCTAGGCCAAAGATAGTGCCGCTGACGAACGCAAACATCTGCGCTGCCGCCATCAACCTGCGGGACAGTCTGCAGCTCAACGGGGACGACGTCTACCTCAACGTCATGCCCCTCTTCCACATCCACGGGCTAGCCGTGATACTCTCGATGATCTCCGTTGGAGGGACGATACACTGCAGCCGCGGTTTCTCGGCAACATCCTTCTTGGACCAACTCGTGGAGACAAAGGCAACCTGGTACACGGCGGTCCCATCCATTCATCAAGCCGCCCTGGCCTTCGCCGAGAAGCAGATCGAGAAGGTAGGGAGAACAAGGCTACGTTTCATCAGGTCCTCCTCAGCTGCCCTCAGCCCCGGGCTCATGGCTAGGCTGGAGGAGGTCTTCGGCGTGCCGGTACTCCAGTCTTACGGCTTAACTGAGGCCTGCCACGTCTCGAGCAACCCCATACCGCCGAGGAGGCGCAAGCCGGGCTCAGTGGGGGTCTCGGCGGGACCGGAGATAGCCACCATCGATGACAACGGGGTAGTGAAGGGCCCCGGTCAGGTGGGGGAGATCGTGGTCCGGGGACTCAACGTCATAGATGGTTACGAGAACAATCCGGAGGCGAATGAGGGCTCCTTCAGGGACGGGTGGTTCAGGACGGGGGACGAGGGCTACCTGGACGAGGAGGGCTACCTCTACATCACTGACCGCATCAAGGAGATAATCAACAGGGGCGGAGAGAAGATCTCCCCCAGGGAACTGGATGAGGTCCTCCTAGGGCACCCGGACGTAGCCGAGGCCGTGTCATTCCCAATCCCCCATCCAGTGCTGGGAGAGGAGATAGCCGTCGCCCTAGTCCTCCGAGAGGGAGCGACCCTGAGGGAGTGGGACGTCCAGAGCTACGTCGCCAGCAGACTCGCCGAGTTTAAGGTCCCACGCCTCGTGCTCTTCCTGAACGAGATACCCAAGGGGCCGACGGGAAAGGTGCAACGCGTCGGCCTCGCAGAGAGGTTGGGCCTCGTCAAGCAGGACACGATGCCAGGGGGAGGCCTGCCCTCGAAGCAGGATCCAGACCCCATTCAGGATACCATCGCCAAGATCTGGGCCCAGGTGCTCCAAGTAGACCAGGCAAGCTGCCACTCCAGCTTCTTCCAGCTCGGGGGCAACTCGTTACTGGGAGCCCAGATCATCGCGAACCTGAGCGCCTCCTTCAAGATGCCTGACCTTCCCCAAGACTTCTTCGTGAAGGCGCCTACCATCGAGAAGATGGCCGAGTACCTGAAGCGTCAGCTCAACGAGCAGGTCATCTTGAAGACCATACGAAAGGGAGGCTCCAAGACCCCGCTATATCTGGTGCACGGTGAAAACGGCTCAGCGGAGGCCTTCTCAGAGTTGGCTGGCAGCCTCGGAAGGGGGAGACCCATCTACAGTCTTGAGGTGACCTACGATGACGGGCGATCCTCAGAGGTCGGCATCGAGGAGATGGCCACTAGGAACCTATTGAGGATAAAGGCGTCCCAGCCTGAGGCACCCTACATAATCGGAGGGCTCGACATCGGCTGCCTCGTGGCATATGAAATGGCGCACAGTCTGATGACCGAAGGCGAGGATGTGAGCCTGCTCGTACTCTTTAACCCACCTAACCCGAAAGAACTACCTGGCTTGAACTATCGACGGCCCCTCAACGGACTACTCAAGCCCTTCAGCCGCCTCATTTACCTCCTCGAGGGCTCGATCTACAACAGGAAAAAGGGCTCTGTAAAAGGAAGAAAGAGGGTCAAGTCAATGTACAGAGCGGCAAGAAAGTACAATCCTGGAGCCTATCATGGAAAGATCCTCCTGTTCACGCAGGAAAGAGAGGGGGAAGAGACAGGGCATTCATCTCAACTCGTCGATGCTTGGGGAGAGTACGCTGACATGATAAGCCAACTCAGTATCCCCGTTGGAGGAGATATTCTTAAAGATCCATGGATCAGGGAACCTGCGGCGGAGATAGACAGGATCTTGGACGAAATCAAGGGAACAACAACGGAAAGACAGGGAAGGGAAATCCAGATCTAATGAAGATTTGTAAACACCCCACTACTGATACGTGGATTACACCCCTGATGACCTTAGCGTTGTCGAAGGGAGAGATACACATTTGGAGCGCCAACCTCCTCCAACCGGACGACATCGTGGACCAACTTCATGGGGAGCTCTCCGAGGATGAGAAGGAAAGGGCCCGGGAGTACAAGTATGATAGGGATAGAAGGAGGTTCATCGTCTCCCGGGGGACGCTCCGTAGACTCCTGGGGCGATATCTCCAAGAAGAACCATCGAGGCTGGAGTTCACCTATGGTACCCACGGCAGACTGGAACTTAGAAGGAAGTTTCTGGGACAGGACGTCACATTTAACCTCGCACACTCCGAGGACTTGGCCCTTTACGCTTTCACAACGGGACTCAGTATAGGCCTGGATCTCGAGTACGTCAAGGAAATGCCTGACGCCGACGAAGTGGCGGCACGTTTCTTCTCAGATCGTGAGAACGCCATCCTAGAGGTGCAGGTGGGACGTCGGAGACTTGAGGCATTCTACAGGTGCTGGACCCTCAAGGAGGCATACGTGAAGGCCGTGGGTGCCGGGATGGCGTTCCCCCTAAGGAGAGTGGAGGTCTCGTTCACGTCCGGAGGAGCACGCCTGTTGGAGGTAAACGGGGACAGGCACGAGGCAGCGAGGTGGTCCATGTTCACCTTGGAGCCCGCTGAAGGTTACGTGGCTGCAGTTGCCGTTAATGGCATGAACTACCGATTCAAGCAGTATTCCGTTGATGAAAAACTTCTATCAGGCTAGTAACGACAGAGAACAGGCTCACCTTCGGATCGACAGTGAACCGTTAGGGCTTCTGGAGGGGCTTACCCTCCATCTCGTCGGGTATCTCCAGCTCAAGGGCTCTCAACAGTGTCGGGGCCACATCGAGGATGCCCATGTCCTCAACCCTGCCCCCCAGATCCTCCCGGGGATCGTAGTAGATGTACAACCCCATCCTGTCGTGAACGGCGTCGTCAGGGCCAGTGTCGTTCTCCGGGAGGTAGAGAGCCGGATGCCCCATGGTGCCCGCTGACCTCCAGTAGAGGTCATCGAAGTAGACCATCAAGTCCGGGGGATCCCCCCTGCACTCGGGGTAGATGTCCTCGGGCTTCAGCACGGCCGTGTCCCACTCCTCGCCGTCGGGCCCACGTATGCTCCTAATCCTCTCGGCCATCTCATCCCTTACCCGCTCGTAGTCCTTCGGGTCGACGACGCCGGTCTCCTCGCGACCCGTCACATTCAGGAAGATCCTGGCGTAGTAGCCACCCCAGCCCCATGCGACCGTGTTCTCCCAGTCGACGTCGACGTCCGTGAGCCTAGTGACTCTCTTGACGGGGCTCTTGAGCTTCAGCAGTCCCTGCTCCTCCAGCCAGCTGTTGATGCAGAAGGCCCCCTTCATCGCCTTTCCGCCGTGATCTGAGGCAACGAGGACCACGGTGTCTTCGTCAATGAGTTCGAGGAGCTCCCCCACCTTCTCGTCCAGCAGCATGTAGTAGTTCTCCATGACGTTCTGGAACTCGTTCCCTGGCTCATGGAGGGGGTGGGCCTCGTCGAAGTACTTCCAGAAGGCGTGGTGTATCCTGTCGAGGGAGATCTCTACGAACATGAAGAACCTCCACTCCCGGGTCTTCATCATGTGCTTTATGAGCGCAAAGTGCTTCTCAGTTATATCGAAGAGGTCCTTCATGAGCCCTCTCTTGTCCTCGATCCTGAACTCTACGTCGACCTCGTAGCCGGGCACGACCTTCTTTATCTCCTCGGCGAGTTCCTTGGGGTACGTGAAGTCTCTGTTGGTGTCGGGAGTGATGAAACCCCCCACCAACCAGCCGTCCACTTTGAAGGGGGGATAGCTGGGGGGCACGCCCACGATGCACGACTTACCGCCAGCCTCGGCCACATAGTCCCAGATCCTCTTCGCCCTGATCCTTCGCGACGAGGCGATCCAGATGTCCTTGTAGGAGTTCTCCCTTCTGTGCCTGAAGCCGTAGAGTCCGAGGGCTCCGGGGTACCTGCTGGAGGCCATCACGGTCCAAGCTGGGATGGTGATGGGGGGGTCGCTGCTCGTGAGCTTGCCGTAGACGCCCCTCTCCATGAGTCTGCTGAAGTTGGGGAGCTTGTCCCTGAAGCGATGGAAGAGGAGCGCGGGTGCTGCGCAGTCGAGTCCGATCAGGAGTGCCTTTCTCATCTTAGGTCACGAAGGGTTCAGGATATTTCAGTATGGCGTCCACCACCTCGGGACGCATCAGGAGGTCCGAGGGCCTCTCCCCGTTCTTCAGCATTCTCCTCATCTCCCGCCCCTTGAAGTCGATGTGGTCCTCGGGGCCGTGGGGGCAGATCTTGTCGTTCTGGACGCCTCCACACTTCTTGCAGTAGAAGAAGCTGCGGAAGAAGATCGGCGTGATCCCCAGGTCGGGGTAGTCGCTGAAGATCTCCTGGGCCTCGTAGGGGCCGTAGTAGTCGCCGACGCCCGCGTGGTCTCTGCCCACGACGAAGTGGGTGCATCCAAAGTTCTTCCTAGCGATGGCGTGGAAGATCGCCTCTTTGGGGCCTGCGTACCTCATCTCCATCTCCAGGGTCACGAGGGTCGCCGAGTTGGGCAGATAGTAGTCGCGGAAAAGTGTGTCGTACGTGTCGATGATCACGTCATCCCTGAAGTCCCCCGGTTTCTTCTTCCCTATCAGCGGGTTGATGAAGAGGCCGTCGACGAAGGCGAGGGCGGTCTTCTGGACGTACTCGTGGCCTATGTGGGGTGCGTTCCGGGTCTGGAAGCCCGCGATGGTCCTCCAGCCCTTCTGGTTGAACAAGTATCTGGTCTCCTTGGGCTTCAACCGGTACTTGGGGAACTTGCCGGGTGTCTCGGCGAAGATGTCTATCGGTCCACCGAGGAGGACGGGTCTCATGTTGTTGGTCTTCGCCACTCCGGGGTGCTCCGGGTCCAGTGTCTTGTAGATGCTCTGGGAGTGAGCATTGCGATCGAAGGTGTACTTGTCCTCGACCCTGAGGATACCGAAGGGCTCACCCGACTGCACGAGGGCGACACTGTCTCCCTCATGTATCCTTGAGGATGCGTCCTGTGAGACGTCGAGGACGATGGGGAACGTCCAGGGAAGGTCGCTCTGAAGCCTCCCCCGCTCCAGTATCGAGAGGTAGTCGGCCTCGTTGACGGGGCCCTCGAGGGGGCTGAATATCCCGTATGCTATGCATTCGAAGTCGGTCCTGAGCTCGTCGGAGACCTCGATGGGGGTGAGTTCCCCGGCCTCTTCCTTCATTCCTGGGCGGTCCTGCTCAGGCATGAGCCTGTCGATCAACCTTCCGCCGTGTGGTGGCAGCATCTCAGTGACCTCACTCTATGTAGCCCAGCTTACGGAGGCGCTCCTTGATGAGCTCTTCCTCCTCCTTGCTGTAGACGGGCTCCGAGGGGAAGTCATTCTCGAGCTTGGCTACAACGTAGTCATCGACGGAGGTGAAGCTGGTTCCCGCGATCTTTTCAGCGATCTTCTCGTAGAGGTCGCGGGGGATGCTGACAGAAATCTTGTCCGATCTTTCTGTTATATTGGACACTTTAAATCGTATGCTATAACGGTTCTAGCTTATAAAATTCTTGAGGGGTTATTTCGAGGTTTGTGTAGTTATCGGGTTTTCCCGCGTCATAAACGTATATAAGGTCAGACCCCACAACTACGATCACCAGTTTAAAGGGGCGATCGTACATCCCGAAGCTACCGAAGCAACCTGAGATCAACATTGGCACCATCGGTCACGTCGACCACGGCAAGACCACGCTGGTCCAAGCCCTCACGGGCGTCTGGGCCTCCCGCCATAGCGAGGAGCTTAAGCGGGGTATCACAATCAAGCTGGGCTACGCCGATGCGGCCATCTATAAGTGCCCGAACTGCGATGAGCCCCAGTGCTTCTGCATGTCGCCGACCTGCCCCAGCTGCGCTGCGGACGCCGAATTTCAGAGGGCGATCAGCTTCGTTGACGCGCCGGGCCACGAGATCCTTATGGCGACGATGCTGAGCGGTGCCGCCGTGATGGACGGCGCCATCCTGGTTATAGCTGCCGACGAGCCCTGCCCTCAGCCTCAGACGAGGGAGCACCTAGCAGCCATAGACATCGTCGGTCTTAGGAACATTGTGATCGTCCAGAACAAGATTGACATCGTGACGAGGGACGATGCGATCCGCAACTATAACGAGATCAAGAAATTCGTCGAAGGCTCGGTGGCGGAGGACGCTCCCATAATCCCCGTCTCGGCTCAGCACGAGGCTAACATGGATATACTCATACAGGCGATGCAGGAGTACCTGCCGACGCCTAAACGGGACCTCGCGAAGCCGCCAAGACTGTACATCGTGAGGAGCTTCGACGTGAACGTCCCGGGGACGCCTATCGAGAGGCTCGTCGGCGGGGTCCTGGGCGGCTCAATCATCCAGGGTAGATTCGATGTCGGTGAGGAGGTCGAGATCAGGCCGGGCCTTCCGACGAGGGAGAAGAACCGCCTCAAGATGCACGAGCTGTACACCGAGATCACGAGCCTCCAATCCGGAGGTGATAACGTGAAGGAGGCTCTCCCCGGTGGCCTCGTGGGCGTGGGGACGATGCTCGACCCCAGCCTGACAAAGTCCGACGGGCTCGTGGGGAGCTTAATCGGGAAGCCGGGGACGCTTCCGCTGGTTCTGGGGGAGCTCAGCCTCGACATCAAGCTCTTCGACACAGTCGTCGGCAGTCGGGAGATGGAGAGGGTGGCCTCCGTGGCGAAGGGGGAGAAGCTCCTGCTTAACATAGGCACTGCGAAGACGATGGGATCGGTGACGAAGGTCTCCAAGGACTACATGGAGGCCGATCTCACGATACCGGTCTGCGGCGAGGAAGGGGACAGGGTCGCGGTCAGCCGGAGGATCGGTGGCAGATGGCGGCTGATTGGGATCGGCGAGTTAAAGGGTTAAGGGCCTCAGGCCCCTCGGTGATCCTGGACTCCAATTTTCTCTTCGTGCCCAAGAGGTTCAATGTGGACATCTTCGAAGAGATGAGAAGGCTCCTCGGAGCGAACGTGCGTTTCCTCGTCCCCCGACCTGTCATCACGGAGCTTCACCTGCTCAGGCACAGGGCGGCTCCCTCGGTGACCAGGGAGATCGACTTCGCTCTAAGCCTTGTGGAGAGGTGCGAGGTGCTCGAGGAGGGGCTTCTTGACGGCGAGCTCGTGGACGACTTCATCTCCAGGATGTCCTCGGAGAAGGGCTACGGCGTCGCGACGAACGACAGGGAGCTCAGGAGGCACCTACGGGCGTCTGGAGTTCAGGTGGTCTACCTCAGGCAGCGCACCCACCTCGAGGTGGAAGGAGTGCAGAGGAACTCCTGACTAGGCTGAAGAGATATAGGTCTGTGCTAACATAGATCACCTGTGTCGATTATGAGCTGTCCTATCTGTGGCAAGGAGGTCGCACCCGGTGACAGGTTCTGCCCGAACTGCGGCTCGGCGATCAGCAAGGAGGCGTCGGAGTTCGTCATGGTGACGACGCCCGAGATCCCCGGATACAGGATCAACAAGGTGCTCGGGGTCGTGACTGGACTCACCCCTAGAACGAGAGGGCTGCTGGGCCAGTTCGTGGGAGGAATTCAGTCGATGTTCGGTGGAGAGATCACGGCTTTCACCACCGAGCTGGAGAAGGCCCGCCTGGAGGCCATGGAGAGGGTGAAGTCGAAGGCCATCGCCCTCGGAGCCAACGCCCTGGTGGGCCTCGACCTCGAGACATCCGACATGGGGGTCCAGATGGGGCTCATCGTCATCTCAGCGACAGGGACCGCCGTCATCGTCGAGCCTGAGTGAGCCTCTACTCTGTACCGCTTTTAACCTAGGCTAGAAGGAGTCAGGGAACTTGTCCCTGTAGCAGGTGTACTTCCCCACGGTACCCGCGCTGATGATGGCGTGTATCACCGCCCTTGAGACGGCATCCGCAGCGGAGACGCCTATCTGACTCAGGGCCCTGTCCCCGTCCTTGCTGTCCGAGGTGTACTCGCCGAGGGCTCCCTTCGTTCCCGTGGCGACGGAGAACAGGGTGTCCCCGTCGAACATGGTGTGTGCAGGATAGATGGCTCTCGCGAGCCCGTCGTGGGCCATCTGGGCCATCTTGGTCGCCTGGGACTTGTCCAGCTGAGCGTCCGTGGCGATGACGCCGATGGTCGTGTGCTGACCCTGTTTGCGGTACAGAACCGGCCGCGGCACCATCCGAGCGGGCAGGTCCCGCCTCAGGCCGCCGAACTCCCCTCCCAATTCAAGGCCCCTAGCGTAGAAGCCTCCGGTCTCCGGGTCGAAGGCGGTCCCGCTAGAGTTCACAATGACGATGGCAGCCACGGTTATCCCGTTCTCCAGCACCTCACTCGCTGTTCCGAGGCCTCCCTTGGTCCCCCCGGAGAGCGCGCCGGTCCCCGCCCCGACGTTTCCCTGCTCAACTGGGCCTCCCGAGACGCTACTGCAGGCCTCGTAGCCGGCAACCTCGTCTATGTATCTGTCGGACTCGCCGCGGCAGAGGTCGTAGATTACGGCAGCGGGTACGATGGGGACGACCCGCCCCTCTGCGATGGGGTGGCCGATCCCGCTCTCCTCCAATGAGCGCATTACGCCAGCCACGGAGTTCAGGCCGTAGGCGCTGCTTCCGCAGAGGGTAACAGCGTCGACCCTCTTGATCCTGTTCACGGGTGAGAGGAGGTCGGTCTCCCTGGTTCCCGGGGACCCGCCTCGGACGTCCACTCCGCCTAGGGAGCCCTCGGGGGTCCTCAAGACGGTCACGCCGGTCAGGTGCTCCAGATCCGTGAAGTGCCCCACCTTGATGCCCATCACGTCGGTAATTGCGTTAAGTTTTCCCTTCTCACTCATCCGGAGGCCTCTGCATACGTTGGGAAGGCACCAACTATTTTTCTTATATAAGAATATCTATTGGAATTTCTCCAAGATTGAGCCATGGATGTTACGCGTCCAGGACTTTGCATGAGCATCCGTCGTTCATCGGGTCATGAACCACTCTGAGTGGCTCACATCGATCAAGAGTTCATTGGAGTTCAACACCCCGACTATCAGCCTAGTGTACCTGTGACGGAGCGGTGGCAGAGTCAACACGATGGCCGTCTCTCCCCCCAGATTCAGGTCGAAGGAATCACTCTCGAGGGGGTACCACACTAGGTCATTGGCGGCGTCGTACACCGTGTACGCCTTCAGCCCCTCGGCGGCCAAGATTCCCATGTTCTGGATGGAGACGGTCACCTTCAGCGCGTATCCAGAGTCCGTGAGCTCCCATTCGGCGGACCAGTCGTGGGTTAATATTGCCAGGGGCTCCAGGGGGAAGATCGATGCGCTGGTCTCCTCGTACTCCGAAGGGATGCCCCCCAGCTCCCATCCCTCGCCCGTCGTCTCCAGGTAGTAGTACCTGCTCCCGTTGTAGGGGTAGTATGCACCGGAGGCGGGGACATCGACGCCGACGGCCATGTGGTCGGGCAATCCGATGAGGACCACCGGGTGGTTCATGGAGTTGAGGAGGGCCGCGGTGAGAATGGAGGTGTCCTCGCAGTCACCCCCGCCGTCCGCCAAGGTCTCCACGGGGTACCTAGCGGTACTCGTCGAAGCCCGTGGTGACGTTGTCTGAAGTGTAGGGCAGGCTCTGGACGAAGGAGATCAGCAGGTTGACGACCGGGAGCTCCGAGTAACCCTTCTCAACGGCTATCTCGCTGAACTTCTCGACTATCCCTTCGATGTACTCGTCATCGTAGGGGTGGGTCACGTAGAGAGTAGTCCTCGGAGGACACCCTGTCGAGACCACGATAGTACTCGAGCAGCGACTCCGATATCGAGATGGTGAGGGTCCACTGGTTCCCCTAGTACTCCCATGCGTATGAGGCGTTCACTGCGTTCTGAGTGGAGTCGACCTTCTCAACCTTGTAGACGCCGACAGCGAGCTCATACTCCGAGAGCAGCTTGGCGTACTCGGCCTCCAGGATGGCGTGCTGAGACGTCAGCTCCTGATTTTGAGATGCCAATGTTTCGTACTCCCCCAGCAGCTCGTTGAAGTCTACCTGAAGGTTTTCGCTCTCCTCGCTCGGTTTCCGCGAGCGACTGGGTGAGCGCCGCGATCTGAAACTCAAGATTGGTAGCCTTCCTCTCCAGGTCGCCCATTCGATTGTCGCGCATCACTTGTGCACCATAGTATCCTGCTCCTGCGCCGAGGAGGGCGAAGATTATCAGACTACCGATGATCCTTGTGTTCAATGGCTCCACGCTCAGATGATTGATCAAGGGATCATGCGACATTTAAGAAAAGAGGGGAGGGCTCCCCTTCGAATGGGCCGTTCTTCGGCTCCACGCCCTTTCGGAGTTGACGCCGCCCTGATCGACGGCGCCGTTCCGGCTGTAGGTGAAGAGAAACCGGTCAGATCGACCTCAGCTCTATCGTGATGGAGCTGTCCACCTCGTGCTCAAGGCCGCCATATCTCATGGGGATGAGCTTGACGACGACCTCGTCCCGCGGGGAGAGCCTGAGGGATAGGCCTCTTGTGGGGGCCCCATTCGCGAGGACCTGAAAGGGCAGGCAGCTTGCCAAGCAGGCACCATCGAGGACGGCGTCTATCATTGCGACGGGGACACCCATGACCCGCACAGTTTCACCGACGGGTCGAACGGCTCCGGTGTGAGCGCCGAGCCAGCCGTAATAGGGTATGCCCCCGTCCAACAGACCCGGGACGCCCCCCACGTCCGCCGGGAGGCCTGGCGCGGCCATGCCATCCAACAGCACGCTCGTGAACTCGGGAAGGTTCCGGTTAACGACTCCCTCCAGCAGTGTGATAGGCGCGAGGTTGTCGACGCCCCCCAGCCTCCTGAATGTGTGGCCACCCCTGGCGCGCAAGGGATCAGAGGGTTTCCGCACCTCGACGTGGACGTGGGGGGAGGTGCTGAAGCCGTAGTAGCCCGAGCGTAGGAGGGCGCCCAGGTCCTGCCCGGTCTTGACGCTGTCGCCGACGGTGAGAGTCGGCTCCACGTGGAGGAGCTTCACCACCTTCTCCGGGTTCTCGCTGCTCCTGATGAGGGTGACGTAGTCATAGCCCGCGTCCCTGAACCCCCTGCTCCGGGGCGCCTTCACCCTCCTCGTAAGCTCTACCACCCCCTCAACGGGGGAGGGGGCGACCTCACCGAAGCCTGCGTCGGGGTAGACGTCGATGCCAGTGGAAAGCTTGTGGGCGGGGTAGGGGCTGTTGTAGAAGGAGTAGAGCCCTTCCCGGGGGCAGCTGACCGTGACTCCTTCGGAGGTTGCCACAGGTATCATCGACGTCAATATGGCCGAGATATCGACGTGGCAACTCAAATCCTTTGCGTGGGATTCAACGAAACTGTTAAACTAAATTAGGGTAGATTAAATATCGATCCGAAATGCCTGAATTTGGGAGTCCTTTCTCGGGTCTGGCGGCCGACAGGAAGCTAACGGACGCGGAACTCGTCAGGGCCATAAGGTTCTTGGTAGCTGCGGAGTACGAGGCGATACAACTGTACATGCAGCTGGCCGAGTCCATCGATAACGAGATCGCCAAGGAGGTGCTCGTGGACATCGCCGACGAGGAGAGGGTCCACGCCGGGGAGTTCCTAAAGCTCCTCCACTATCTGGCTCCGGACGAGCAGAAGTTCTACGACGAGGGCTACGAGGAAGTCGAAGAAGAGATCGAGAAGCTCGGCAAGTAGCACTCATTTTTTTTATTTTTAATAAAAGGGGGATTTGTAGTTACTACCAGAGCAGGTTCCAAGGCATCTCGTTCAGAACGACGGGGTCCCCCTTCGTCACTAGGACTACGTCCTCGAAGTGGCACCTCATCCCGAGCTTGTCGTCACGCCTGTTGGGCTCGTAGGTGAGGGTCATCCCCGCCTTCAGGGGTTGGTCATCGGTCTCTATGGGCCCGAAGCTGGGAGCGTGGGGCATCGTGTAGTCGTGGACATCCAACCCGATCTGGTGGCCGGTGCGGATGCACCTCCCCAGATCCAGCTCCTCGTTGAGGGCCTGCGCCCTCCTGAGCACCTCGTTCCCAGTGACGCCCTCACGGATGTTTTTGATCCCCTCGTTCTGGGCTGTCACCGCTCTCTCCAGGAAGCTAAGCGCGTCGGCGTCTAAGGTGATGGGCCAGGTCCTGCCCATGTCGGAGCAGTAGCCGGTCTCCACCCTGCAGCCTACGTCCAGGGAGAGCATGTCCCCGTGCTTAATCGTCCCGTGGCTCCGGTGGGCTCCCCGGGCGAAGCTGAGGCTCGACTCGAAGCTGAAGCTGGAGGCCCCCTTCTCGATCATCGTGGCGTCCAGCCTCTTCTTCAGCCTCCAGGTGTCCCGCCCTGGATAGGTCTCCTCGACGAGCTCGGTGACCGCCTCCTCGGTGATGCGGATGGCCCGCTTTATCTCGCCTACCTCATAGTCGTCCTTGATGGTCCTCAGTTTGAAGATGTGGTCCGAGACGTCCCTCTCCGTGTCTAGTTCGATCCCCAGCGTCCTCTCCAGCTCGTGGGCGAACTGGGAGCTCACGGTGGAGAGGTCGAAGCAGATCTTCTCAGGGTCGTATCCGCTGATGGCCTCCTTGGTCCCCCTCATATGGTGGTCCTTCTCCTGCTTGACGGCGATCACCTTCCCGTATCGGCCGCTCTCCTCAACGCGGGACGCCCCCCAGTGGGGCATGACGAGAGTCGAGCCCCCGTTGACGTCCAGGACGAGAGACTGATGCTCGTCCCCGAGCCCCTGGGGGCAGACGTAGACGAAGTTGGACGGGTTCTGGTTGATCACCTCATTGAGGAAGACGACGGCCTCAAAGCCCCGCCTCTCGACCTCGCCGAGGACGGAGTCGATACGCCTCCTAACTGACTCCTCAGAGTTCAAAGCATGCACCGCACATATCTGAGCCCAGGGGGTTATGGTTTTTTCCCTTTCAAGAAATATGGGGAGCGCAACCGATTTCTAATTGGTGATACAGATTACGAAGCATGGATAGTTTTATTGACGGTCTTGAGAAGCTCATCGAGACGGCGGCGGGGCGGGGGGCCTCATACACAGGCATCGGATTCCAACGGCGCGACTACGAGTACGTCGAGGTGAGCAACAAGGTTCTCAAGGAGTACACCTCAAGGACCATGAGCGGCGTCGGCATCAGGGTCGCCTACAAAGGAGCCCTCGGCTACGCCTCGACGAGTGACATCAGCCCAGGTGGCTTGATGAAAGTACTGGAGGCAGCGATCAAGGCGGCGAGGTCCATGCCATCGGGTGGCGGAGAACCCCTGACCCCAGTGAAGGTTGAACAGGTGGAGGTCGGACTCCCCTTCAGGGTCGATCCCTTCGAGGTGCCCCCTGCCGAGAAGGTCTCCGTGGTGATGGACGCCAACAAGGCGGCGTGGAACAGCGACAGCATCAGGAGCGCGACGACGCGCATGGGGCTGGCGAAGGACGACCGTCTTTTCATCTCCTCCGAGGGAGCGAGGGTGAGGGTTGTGGCTCCCCTCGTGGGGCTCGCCCACAGCAGCGTCGCCCAGGTCGAGAGTGTGAAGGAGGGACTCGACTCATCCGAATCGAGCTGCGCAGGGTACGAGTTCATCGAGGACACAGACTGGAACGAGTTCACTGACGACCTCTCCGACTTCGCGGCGGAGATCGTGAAGGCGAAGACGGCCCCCCCGGGCACCTACCCCGTCGTCATCGACCAGGACGTCGTGGGGCTGGTCCTCCACGAGGCTTTCGGGCACGCCTCTGAGGGCGATACGGTCACCAGCGGGGCCTCGGTACTTCAGGGAAGGCTGAGGACGAGCGTAGCCGGGGAGCAGGTGACGATCCACGACGAGGGCGTGGTGGAAGGCGGCTACTATCATCCCTACGACGACGAGGGAGTGAAGAAGGGGAGGACCACCATCGTTGAGAAGGGGATCCTTAAGGGATACATCACCAACAGGTGGTCGGCGAAGAGACTGGGAGTCGAGTCCACAGGAAACGGCAGGATACAGGACTTCGAGAACTCACCCATCGTCAGGATGACCAACTACTACATGGAGGCGGGGGACTACTCCGTCGAAGAGCTAGTGGAAGACATCGACTTCGGCCTCTACGTGCAGGGTAAGGGGAGGCGGGGCGGGCAGGTCTCGCCGGGGATGGGGACGTTCACCTTCGGCGTCGGCCCCTCCAGGGTCATCAGGGACGGTGAGGCCCAGGAGTGGGTTAGGGGCGTCGTCATCGGCGGCTCCATCCTCGACGTCCTCCAGTCTGTGGACGCCGTGGGCAACAACTTCAAGGTGAAGACGGGGGTCTTCGGAGGCTGCGGGAAGGCCGGTCAGACCGTGAAGGTGGGCATGGGAGGTCCCTCCATACGTGCACGGAGGATGACCGTGGGAGGTAGATGAGATGAAGCTATCGGGCTACGCGGTGAAAAAGGCCCTCAGCCTGGGCGCCTCGGAGGCGGAGGCGTACGTGCAGAGGACGAGGAACGTCCAGTTCTCCTTCTCGGACTCCATAACGGACGTCAAGATCGTCAATTCGACGGGCCTGGGCCTCATGGTCGCCGTCGGAAAGAAGACCGCCATCCACGCTACCTCCATCATAGGCGAGGAGCAGGTCAGCGAGACGGCGGAGAGGGCGGTGAAGATAGCGAAGGCGACGCCCTCAGATCCAGACTGGCACCACATCAACAAGGGCCATGGGAACACGAAGGTCGAGGGATGCTTCGACAAGGCGATCGAGGACCTCAACTACGACGACATTGTCGACCGTATCAACAGGGTCATCGCCTCAGTCACGGAGCTAGACGGCAGGGTCAAGCCGACTCGGGGTATCCTAGCGCTGTTGACGAATAGCACCTCCATCACGAACAGCTATGGCGAGGCGGCCGAGAGGAGGGGGACATTCGTCAACGCCTACTTGAGCGTCACCGCCAAGGAGGGTGACCTGACGAGCATCGGGACCGAGTCGACGCAGTCTAGGAGCTGGGGCGCCTTGGACCTCGAGGCTATGGCGTCGAAGGCTGTCGCCAAGGCTGTGGAGTTCCTGAGGGCGAAGACCTTCAAGGGCGGCGAGATGCCGGTCATCATTAGAAACCAGGTCTTCGCCAGCATCCTGTCAACGATGCTGAGCCCCCCGGTGAATGCCCACCACGTACAGACGGGTGCCTCCCCCCTGGCCGACAGGCTGGGCGAGATGATCGCCTCCGAAGACATCGACGTCATCGACGACGGCACCCTGAGCGGGGGCTTCAGGACGGCGCCCTTCGACGACGAGGGGCATCCGACGCAGAGGACCCCGGTGATCGAGGGGGGCGTCCTCAAGAGCTTCCTCCACAGCAGCTACACGGCGCTGAAGGGGGGCGTAGACTCCACGGGCAACGGATGGAGACCCGGCTACTCGTCCTCACCGTCTCCGTCCGCCAGCAACTTCATATTGAAGGCTGGGAGGGCATCCCCCGAGGAGATCATTGAGGACACGAAGGAGGGCGTCTACGTGGTCAATGTCATAGGGGAGTGGCTGTCCAATCCTGTCAGCGGCAACATGAACGCCACCGTGACCCACGGGTATATCGTGGAGGATGGGGTGTTAAGGCAGCCCATCAAGGGGGTGGTCCTCGCCGGTAACTTCTACGAGATGCTGAAAGGGGGATTCGAGGTGATAGGCGGGGACACGATGAACAGTGGCGCCACCTACTCGCCCACGGTGAAGATCGGCAGGCTCACCATCGCGGGGGAGTGACCCCCAACCCGATTACTTGACGCCCCTACTCAAGGTGAAAAGCCCTTTTTTAGCTACAAAATAGATCTTCTATCTGTTTCAATGATAGTGAACACCATCTCGGAATTCCTTTTATACGAATTACAAGATAGGATCAATCAATAGCAGAATTTTCCTTAATCAAACAATTTTCTGAAACTAAATTTGTTTATCACCATCTTTTCAGGATGATGCTAATTTCATCATTTTTCAATCAAATGGTATATTTTCAATTATGTTTCTCACGGATCCAAAGGTTTCAGGGGAGGCTCAACGAGTCCAAACGTCTATTAAAGTTGAAAACCCGGGGGATCACATAGGATTAGAGGGTGAGAAGCCGAGGTTTCTCAACCCTTCTTCGGTGTATACTCCCTGAAGAAGTGAAGGTCCGCCTCCTCCATCATCTTGATGAACTCCAGGTTCCCCTTGGGCATCCTGTTGGCCCTATAGTGGAGCCCGAAATATCTCTGAACGGCGCTGATGAAGCCGTTCTCCCGGGCTCTCGCCACGCACCTGTCAGCGAACTCCGCGCCGTGGACGGTACGGGAGACCTCGTGGAGCGCCCTCAGCCGCTCCTCAGTGAGCAGGACCTGCCGCGCGTCGCCGCCGCTGTACTTATCGTTGAAGGCGGCGAGGAGCTCGTCGTCCCCCGGATCGGAGTAACGCTCCTCGTGGACCACAACGTCGATACCCAGCTTCCTCCTGAGCGCCACCTCCGATTTAGGGTACCCCAGGCAGAGGAGGACCACGGGGAAGACGCCGCTGGGCAGCAGGAACATCTCCCTGAGCTCCCTGAAGATCTCCAGAACGGAGCCGACGTAGACGGAGCCGAGGCCCATCGAGTCCGCCGCGGTGCAGATGTTCTGGGCGCATATCACAGTGTCTTGGAAGGAGATCCAGAAGTGGCGGAAAGAGCTGGTGGCCGTGAAGGGGGCGACCTCCAGCTCCGCCCACCTCTCGAGGCGGCGGAGGTCAATGCAGAAAAGGAGGCTGACGGGCGCATTCCCTATGAACCTCTGCCCCATAAGCTCTGCGAGGGCCCTGCGCGTCTCCCCGTTCTGGACCTTGATGATCGAGTACGGCTGGAGGTTCCCCCCGGTGGGGGCGTGGGTGCCCGCCTTGAGCACCATTTCGAGGACCTCTTTGGTCACATCGCGGTCGGAGAAGTCCCTGAGGCTTGCACGCTCGAAGAGGACCTTCATGATCTCGTTAGGGTAGCTCCCATCCGTCGTCCCGGCGGGGCCGTGATGGGAGGGAATATCTGAACCTGACATAGGATGATCGCATCCAAGGAGACCTCAGGAATATTTGAGGACTCGGTTTAATGTAAAAAACGGGGAAGGCTACTACTGCCCCAGCTTGCTTGCTAGTTCAGCGAGCTCTGGGTTGACGCTTCTCCCTCTGTCGAGAATCTGCTTGCCATCCAGCCAGACCGAGGCGTTGAGGCAGACGCCATCTGAGTGACTTGGAGTGGGGGCCGACCTCATGTGGCCGATGCCCCACTCGACGCACCCCCAGACCCTCTCGTCCTCGACGATATCCTCCCTGAGTTTCGCCCCCGGGTTGAAACCGTAGCAGAGGTCTCCCCCGCCTTGAGCTTGAAGAGCTCCCTCGTCAGGATGTCGGCAGCCTTCCCCAAATCGAACTCGTACAACTTGGACAGGGAACCTCGATTCCACTGAAACGTGAGAATCGATAAAAGTTTTAGGAGCCTTCGGGATCAGAACTCTCTGTAGGCCTCCGCCAGAGGGTGCCCGATGCACTTAAGGCTGAACGCCTTGTACCAGCCGAACGGCGACTTGTGGACCTCGATGCCCTCCTTCGTCAGCTGCTGCTTCAGGTTGTTCAGGAAGCCCTTGGCCTTCCTCGGGGAGCCGAGGTTCTTCGAGAGGTGGGCATACGGGTAGAGGAGAACGATGCTACAGCCAATCCTTGAGACGTCCACCTTGATGTTCTCGACGAACTCCTTCGTGATCTCTTCCGTCCTCCCCTCGTCACTCTTCTCGTAGCAGATGAAGCAGACGAGGACATCCTTGAGCTGCTCCTCCTTGGGACTCGCCGGCCTCTCCGCGACCGGCGTCTCCTTCCTCACCTCGTAGTCGAAATCCGAGCAGTGGAGCTGAAGAACTCTCATGTCGATACCTGTCTCTACACCGCGGCTCCGATATTAGACTCTTTTCCTTCAGAAACCTCTGAATACTCAGGCTGCGCGACTCGTTCGGCCCCGTATTCATTCAGTTTAAGGTCAGCTCCGGCGGTCCAACGACCTTTATGTCTGTGTACGTGAAGTAAGAATGGGTGGAACCCGGAGAGGTTCCATTCTAGCGGGTGTCAAGGATGATTGTATGCGGTCACTCCAAGATCGAGGCGGCCGAGGGAGGCCGGAGGCTGTACTTAGACGACAAGATTGCGGGGGTCCTGAATCTCTTCCCGGGTCAGAACCTGTTCGGGGGGAGCGTCGAGGGCTCCAGCAGGCTCTCCGTCTCCACGATCCGGCTCAACCCCCAGGTCAGCTACTTCAGGGTCTTCATGGAGGACATCAGGGGCTCCCTGGCCAGCGTCACGGAGATCTTCTCCTCGAAAGGGGTGAACGTCCTGAGCAGTGGCGCCTTCGGCTTCGGAACCATCTGGGTCTCAGAGTACATAGCCGACTTCAAGGGGATGGACGTGACCGCCGATGACATCGCCGACGAGATCACCGCCCTGGGAGGCTTCGTAACGTCACGGGAGATAACCGAGCTCTTCCCCCAGGCCTTCGAGCTGGGGTCGACCTACGAGATGAAGGCCGACGAGGAGGGTCGGATGTACCTGCTGCTGCCTGATGGGGCGGGCGAGGGAGGCTACGCCATATTGAAGGCTTGGGCCGAGATACAGGCCCTGTTTATCGACTTCCTCCCCCGGGGCACGAGGCTCCTGAAGATCTCGGCCATGCTGAACGACATCCCGGGGGCCCTCAACAGGCTCTCGGCCCTCGTCGGGTTCCATGTTAACATGCATGCCATCGACGCACAGCACCACGAGGAGTCCACGGGGCTCTGGATCATATACGGCGTCCTGGAGATAGGTAGCCTCGAGGAGCTCAAGTCCAAGGCAGAGAGCGCGCCCGAGATACTGAGGTTCGACGTGGAAACTCTAGGATGGAGCGTCTGACTGGCTCATTCTAGTTGTCCAGCACCCTTATATTCCTAGGATACGTTGGAATGCAAAATTCGGTGGTGTAAGGATGCGCCAATTCCATTATCTGAAGCACAGTTAGACGACCTCCGTCGAATCGTGCTTCGTACTATTAACAAGAACCAGGTTCTGATTCTCAGCCACATCCCCCGGGTCCCGGCCTCCGTCACTTCAGTTCTGAGGGAGATATCCAGGGAGTTCCAGATCCCCCTCTCGACGTTGAAACGGAACGCCCAGATCCTGAAGGAGCTCAACCTGATCAGGTACGGGGACCCTCCCAACTTCTCGGGCGTGGAGCTCACGGAGCTGGGGAGGTTCATCTCCTCCCTCACCGCGAGCGAAGAGCCGACATTCCTAGGGAACATAGTCCAGACCAGCTCGGGCTTCAGGCCACTGGGGACGGTGATCAAGGACCTGAGGAAGAGGGTGCTCAGGATGATCGCGGAGGCGGGCTCAGGCCACCTCGGGGCCTCCCTGTCGGCCATCGACATCTTGGCGATACTCTACTTCATGAAGATGAGGCAGGACCCCTCCAACCCGTCCTGGCCCGAGAGGGACAGGCTGGTACTCAGCAAGGGGCACGCCGCGCCGGCCCTCTACGCCGTCCTCGCCGAGGTCGGCTACATCCCGACGGAGGAGCTCACCTCCCTCAGGGAGATGGGAAGCAGGCTGAAGGGGCACCCCGACATGGCCACCCCTGGGGTCGACGCCTGCACAGGCAGCCTCGGGCAGGGGCTCTCCATCGCCGTGGGGATGGCCCTCGCCGCTAAGATCGACGGCGCCAGAAACCAAGTCTACGCCCTCCTAGGGGACGGGGAGCTGAACGAGGGGCAGATCTGGGAGGCGGCGCTTACTGCTGCCCACCACGGCCTGGACAACCTCACGGCCATAGTGGACAGGAACGGCTACCAGCTGACCGGCTCCACGGAGGACGTGAAGGGCCTCGAACCCCTCGCAGATAAGTGGAGGAGCTTCGGCTGGGAGACGGTGGAGACTGAGGGTAACGACCCCGCGAGCGTCCTGGAGGCTCTGGACACGTGCGACCTCACCGTCGGGAGACCCAGCGTCATCATCGCTCACACCACAAAGGGGAAGGGCGTCTCCTTCATGGAGGGGAACAGCTTTAGTAGGAAGGCCCCCGACGACGAGGAGCTCCAGAGGGCCCTCACGGAGCTGAGCTAGATGCAGCTCCAGCATGCCTCGCAGGTCGAATCCCTCGGGAGAACCCTGGTCGCCCTCGGCTCCGAGCGGGAGGACATCGTCGTCCTCGACCCGGACGTCTCGGCCTCGACGAAGACGACCTACTTCGCCGAGAGGTTCCCGCGAAGGTTCATCAGGATGGGCATCAGCGAGCAGGACATGATCGGCGTCGCCGCCGGCCTCGCCGCGTCGGGGAAGACGCCGTTCGCCTGCGGCTTCGCGAAGTTCGTTACAGGGAGGGCGTGGGAGCAGATCGCCAACTCCATCGCACGCCCCAAGATGAACGTGAAGATCGTGGGCACCCACAGTGGCCTCTCGGGCAGCGCAGATGGGGACTCCCACCAGACCGTGGGTGACATCGCCCTCATGAGGGTGCTACCGAACATGAACGTCGTGGTGCCCGCGGATGCACCAAGCGTCGAGGAGGCCACCCGGGCTATCGCTGAGGAGCCGGGCCCGGCTTACATGCGCCTCGTTAGGGGCGCGTCGCCCGCCGTCTACGACGGCGGATGCACATTCACCCTGGGAAAGGCGAACCTTCTCAGGGAAGGCTCCGACGCCACGGTCATAGCCTGTGGCGTCATGGTGGCCATGGCCCAGGCTGTTGCGGAGGACCTGGCAGCCCAGGGCGTCTCGGTCCGGGTGCTCGACATGCACACTGTGAAGCCCCTCGACGTCTCCTCCGTTGTGAAGGCGGCCAGGGAGACCGGCGCCGTTGTCACCGCCGAGGAGCACAGCATCCTAGGAGGGCTCGGGGGCGCCGTGGCGGAGACGCTTGTCGAGGCGTATCCGATCCCGGTGAACAGGGTCGGCATACTGGACAGGTTCGGCGACTCCAGCAGGAGCTACAGCGAGCTTCAGGAGGCCATGGGCCTGACGCCAAGGGCGATAGCTGGCGCAGTTATGACGTTGATGGAGAAGAGGCGGTGAATCGATGTGACAGTGAAGGTATCCGATAGGATCAAGCTAGCAGTCAAGGGAGAAGGAAGGGAAGAGAACATAGTGGACGTGGGAGATGTCCCCGTGGGAGGCAGAGAAATCGTGGTCATAGCGGGCCCCTGCTCCGTGGAGTCCCGTGAGCAGATCATGGAGACGGCCCGAGCCGTCAGATCGGCGGGCGCCTCCATGTTGAGGGGCGGGGCGTTCAAGCCCCGTACGCTCCCCTACAGCTTCCAGGGACTGGGCGAAGAGGGGCTTAGGCTCCTGGCAGAGGCGAGGGACGAGACGGGGCTCCCGGTGGTGACTGAGGTCATGTCCCCCGGTAACGTGGAGCTCGTCGAGAGGTACGCGGATGTGCTTCAGGTCGGCGCCAGGAACGTCCAGAATTACCCCCTACTCAAGCGCCTCGGTGAGGCTCGGAAGCCCGTGCTCCTCAAGCGGGGGATGGCGTCCACCATCGAGGAGTGGCTCAGTGCCGCCGAGTACATACTCCACGGGGGGAACGAGGATGTGATCCTCTGCGAGAGGGGGATCCGCTCCTTCGACGCGCTCACCAGGTTCACCCTTGACCTGACGGTCGTCCCCCTCCTCAAGGAGGTGAGCCACCTCCCCGTCGTCGTCGACCCCAGCCACGGGACCGGCGTCAGGAGCCTCGTGGCGCCGATGGCAAGGGCTGCCGTGGCGGCTGGGGCGGACGGCCTGATGGTGGAGGTCCATCCGAGGCCTGAGGAGGCAAAGAGCGACGGCGCCCAGTCGCTGAGGCCGGACGAGTTCCGCCAACTGATGGAGGACCTGGAGCCGGTGGCCCGGGCCGTCGGCAGGACCCTCTAGAGGTGCTCCCTTTGGATAAGAGAGCACATGAGCCTATCATGGTCGAGCTGGGTGAGAGGAGCTACCCCGTTCACGTCAAGCCCGGACTGTTGAAGAACGCGGGCCCGCTCATCTCTAAAAGGCTCCCCCAA
>Ga0307379_10000870_pt1 | contig 49270 bp, 37 predicted proteins | sample UN2MG_FD_202237 | JGI IMG/M metagenome (GOLD analysis project Ga0307379, IMG submission 202237) | Soil microbial communities from Risofladan, Vaasa, Finland - UN-2 | ecosystem: Environmental > Terrestrial > Soil > Coastal area > Acid sulfate soil | place: Finland: Risofladan, Vaasa | collected... | reverse complement strand
CCGGTCAGATTCGCTCCACCGGCCCGCGCTATTGCCCGAGCATCGAGGTCAAGGTTGTCCGCTTCCCCGACCGCTCGCGCCACCAGGTCTTCCTGGAGCCCGAGGGCCGCGCGACCGACGAGGTCTATTGCAACGGTATTGCGACGAGCCTGCCGGAGGACGTGCAGGACGAAATCGTCCGCGGCATTCCGGGCATGGAGAAGGCCCGCATCCTTCGATACGGGTATGCCATCGAGTACGATTTTGTGCCGCCGACTCAGACCCAGGCCACCCTCGAATTGAAGGCGCTCGAGGGCCTCTATCTGGCGGGGCAGATCAACGGGACGAGCGGCTACGAGGAAGCGGCGGGGCAGGGGTTGCTGGCCGGAATCAATGCCGCCCGCGCCTTGGCCGGTAAGCGCCCGGTGGTCCTCCGCCGCGACGAGGCTTACATCGGCGTCCTTGTGGACGACCTCGTGACCAAGGGCACCGAGGAGCCGTACCGCATGTTCACGAGCCTGGCCGAGTACCGGCTGCGTCTGCGCCACGACAACGCCGACCGGCGCCTCATGCCGATTGGGCGCGAAATCGGCCTGGTCGGCGACGACGCGTGGTGCGCGCTCCAGGAGAAGGAGCGCGAAATCCGGTCGGCCCAGGACGTCCTGGGCCGAACCCGGCGCGGCGGCCGGACGCTGGAAGAATTGCTTCGCCGCCCGGAGGTCACGTGGTCCTCCCTCGAGGCCGAGGTGCCCGACCTGGCGAGCCTTCGCCTCTCGCCCGAGGCCCGCGAGCAGGTTGAAATCGAGGCCAAGTATGCCGGGTACCTGGCACGGCAGGAGACCCAGGTCCAGCGGGCCCGCCGGATGGAAGACCGCGTCATCCCCGCCGGCCTCGACTATTCAGCCGTCCCGCACCTGCGGACCGAGGCCCGCGAGAAACTCGCCCGCATCCGCCCGCGGTCGCTCGGCCAGGCGACCCGGATTGCCGGCATCGGCCCGGCCGACCTCGCCGTCCTCCTGATCCACCTGAAGCGCTAGCGGCCGCGGATCCCTTCAGTTGCCGCTTTCTTCAAGGCAGGCGGACCGCCCAGCCGATAAGAAAGAGTGCGGCAGCGGGTACCGCAGGAGGTGGTTTTCTGCGCCGGCGGAGTACCCTGTTTCGATGCGGGAACCGAGTATGCACAGGATACAGGAAAGACGGCGTCACACGCGCTGGCCGACCGCCTGCAGGGCGGTCGTTCGCGACAAGGCCGGGCGGGTGCTTATGCGGGGCCGGGGGGCCGATGTATCACCTGGCGGCATTTGCATCGTCGGTCCCGGCAGCGAAGCCCTGCAAGTCAATATGCCCGTTTGGGTTGAACTTAGCGTACCGAGCCCGCGCGCCAGCGGCCCGCCCGTCCGTATTGTCAAGGTGCACGGCGAAATCCGGCGCGTCACCGACATGGGAGGTTGGAAGAGCATCCTCGTCGTTGTCTTTGACAGCGACTTCGAGCGGTCGCTGCTCGACCCCATCCCCTAGCCCGCCTACAGGCGTCCCGCCAAACGTCCCGCAACCAGCGCCAGAACCACCGCGCCGGCCGCCCATACCAGATAAATCCCCACGGGCTCTTCGCCCTGCGCCTCGGCTTTGGCGACGCCATCGGCGAGCGATGCGAGGCGCTCGTGGACCTGTCCCCCTCCTGCCCGGACGATGGTCTCCAGGCGCTTGAGGTCCACGCCGAAACGCTCGTACTCGCGCGGCGGAAGCCCCGGCAGCGCCAGGCAGGCCTGCACGCCCGGCGCGTCCTCGGCGTGGACGGCCAACGAAGCCGCTTGGGCGCTCCGCGGCCCGATGTCCGCCTCGTAAAGGCCGGGTCCCACCGCGTCGAGCCGTACGTCTTGCACCGTGGAAGCCCCCGATTCAAAGACCGCGGCTGTGAACCGGCGGGGGGCCGCGGCGACGGCCGACGGCGATTCCTCGACGCGGATCCGCCACCGGCCGTCACGCTCCACGAGCCCGGCCGACCAATCGGCCGGCTCGCCCGGACTCTGCAGCCACGTCAGAACCTCACCCAGATAGCGCGCGAGTTGGCCGTCGGTTGTCCACGCGTCGCCCGCGCGCCCTGCAGGCCAGGGCATGGCGGCGGCCTTCCCCAGACCCCGGCGCCACGTGGCCAGAAGCGGCGCTTGGAAGAACCTTCGCTCGCGCGGCAATGGTCCTGCTATCCAGTGTACGTCCGCGCCTTCTTTGGGCCGCGTCTCGTTGTAGGCGGGAACTGGCGGGAGTGAATTTCCAGGTCCTTGCCAGATGGGTTCGGGACGCAACCACCCGGCCGGACGTACTTCTTCGCGCAGCCCTTCGCCTCGCGCCCAGGCCAGGTCCGCAAGGAATGTCTCCGCCAGGCGCGCCAGGTCCGCCGACCGATAGAGCCGTCCGCCCGTCTGCTCGGCCAACCGGCCCAGACGCTCCAGGTCGGCATCGGCGCCCGTGGCGACGACCGAGACGCTCGCCGCTCGTGCCCTGCACAGCGCCGCCAGCCGCGGACAATCGAAGTCCTCGCTCCGGCCGTCGCTCAGGAGCACGAGATGCCGCACGGTCGCGTCCGCCGGCCCCGCAGGCGGGGAGAGCATCTCGGCGGCGCGTTCGACAGCGGGGGTGATGCGCGTCCCGCCGCCCGCCTCCAGGGCGAGGAGGTCGTGGCGGAGCGTCTCCCAGTCGGCGGTCGGAACGAGCGGCGAAACGACACGGGGTTCGCCTGCGAAGGCGACGACGCCGACATGGTCCCCTTCGCCCAGCGCCGGCCCGAGCGCCAGCACCGCCTGCTTGGCGAGCACGAGTTTCCGCACGTCCCCCACCGCCTCGTTCATGGAACCGCTTGCGTCCACCACGAGCACCAGTTCGAGCGGCGGCCGCCGGCCGGTCCGGCTGGAGACGGGGAGAATGTCCTCAATCGGCGACTCCGCGTAGCCGCCGGCCGAGAACGCGGCATCGCCCCCCACCGCCAGGAGGCCGACGCCCGCCCGCGTCACCACCTGGGCCAGACGTTCGGACGCCTCCTGCCCCAGCGCCCACGCCGAGACGTTGTCGAGGACGACGACTGAGGTGTCGAGCGCCGGCGGCAGGGGAACTGCGTGAGCCGCCACCGTCCGAACCGGCGCGCCCGATGCCGCTTGCGACACAAGGGCAAACAGTGGGCCCGATTGCAGTCCCGAATGAACGTAGAGCACCGCGCGTGCCGGGCCGACGCGGACAGTGCATGAGGCACGGTTGTTTGGGGCGACGACATCCGCTTCGGCGGCCCCTCGACCTTGCCCTTCGACAGGCTCAGGGCCGTGAGCATGGTCGAACGGCTCGGGGCCGCCCTGAGCCTGTCGAAGGGCGGCGACCTCGGCCTGGTAGGTGGTGAGACCCTCGGCGGGCGGGGCATCTTCGAAAAGGAGGTCCGCCCCCAGGTCCGGTTCGAGCCGGGTCCGCCGCTCCCACACGGCCTCGGGCACGGGCCCGGTGGGCAGACGCCGCAGCCGGACGACGGCGTCCATCGGCCGTGTGGCGGCGAGGCGGACGCGAATCCGGACGGTTGCGGCGGCCTCGATTGCGGCCGGCGCCTGGACGGCGACGACGCGCGCGTCGCTCGGCGAGTCCAGAAGGGGGAGGATGGCGTGGACCGTGACGCCCCCGGCGGCGAGGCGTGCGGCGGCGCGTGCGGCGTCGCCGCGCGTTTCCCGGGCGTCGGTCCAAAGGACCAGGAGACCCCGGCCGCGGGGCAGGGCGAGCGCGGCTTCCCGCAGGGCGGCAGCGATGTCGGTGTCGGCGTCCGTATTCGGAGGTGAACGAAAGGCCTCGGCTGTCGCCGCCGCGGACCCGGTTGTGGGCCGCACCTTGAGCGCCGCGCGGGTGTCGAACTGGACGAGGCCGACGGGAGAGTCGGCGAGGGCGGAAGCCCAGGGAGCGAGCGCGTCCGCCGAAGCGCCAGCGAGCGCCATGCTTGGCGAGATGTCCTGAACGATGAGGATGGACGGAGGCGCTGCGATGCGGACCGACGGCCTTGCCAGCGCGTGGAGCAGGAGCGCCGCTGCCAGACACGCCAAGGCCGCCCGGCCGACGGCCCCGGGCCGGCGCACGGCCGACCGAAAGACCGACCAGACAATAAGCCCCCAGGCGGGCAGGAGAAAGACGAGAACCCAGGGGTGCGCCAGTCGCACGAGGTCCATGGGTGGGAGTATACCGTCACAGGGGGAGCGGTTGAATGCGGATCTTGGCACAGTGACGAAGTAACGCAGTGACGTAGTAACGGAGGCGCGTCCGTCCCCCTCCGGCCTTATGCCGCTCCACGCGGGGAAAGTCCCGGCCCGTCTTCGTCACTGCGTCACCACGTTACTTCGTTACTGAATTAATCCAGCCACTGGAAGTTGAGGATGCGCGGCCGGATGAATTTGCTATCCGTGGGTGGGAAAGCCAGGGCAGGGGAGCGGTCCACGAGGGCCCAGAACCGTCGGCTGCGGACGATGCCGGAGTCGGGGATGTTGCCCGTGCGCGGTGAGGGCTGGCTGGCGGGGTCCACAACCTGGACCGTGCCGTAGATGCTGAACGTGTCGCTGCGGACCGTGGCGATGTTGGAGATGCGCGTGAAAGGCTCATCTCTGCCTTCGACGCCTGCGCCGGAGCCGGTGAGGACCTGGAGGATCTGGGCCGGGCTCTTGATGGGGGTCGGGCTTCCAGGTGTGCCGCGGAGCGCGATGACCTTGTTCCTTAGCCCGGCCGCGCCTGTGCCTGTGCCCGACCCCAGAGCGTCGAGAGTCTCGTCTGTGGCGGTGTTGAGGTTGATCATGCCGGCGACGCGGAACTCGGGGGCGCCCGCCTCCGTGGCGTTGCTGAGGCCCTTGTCCGCAGCGTCGGTCTTTCCGTCCCCATCGTTGTCGAGTTCGTCCACCCAGGGCCCGCCGGCCGAGAGGACGTTGGCGGCGTAGGCGGCGGCGGTGCCACTGGCGCTGAGGTTGCCGATGTCCTTCATCCAGTCGAACTTGACGTTGGCCTCGGCGCTGCGCGGGGTTCTGCTGACGGTGACAATCCAGGGGTCGCCGCCCGGCGTGAACCGCAGGACCTGGTTCAGGTCGCCGACGCGCGCGAAAGCCTTGAACTTGCTGCCTGTCGGAGCCCGAACGGGAAGGCCCCACCCTAACTTGTCCTCGGGCACGCAATTGGGGAAGCGAATGGGAACGGCCGAGTTGGCGAGGCTGGGCTGCGAGCGCACCGTGTTGGGGGTTTCGGAGTCGTCAGTCTGCCAATCGCCCACATAGAGGACAAGAATGTCCGAGTTGTTTCGGGATCCGCGTTTTTCGCTCTTGCGGAACACACTGCGTGACATGTGGCCTCCCGAATCGCCGCCGTTGAGGGTTTGCAGATCGGTGCCGCTGATCTTGTCCAGGATGAGGTCGCCTTTGTACAGCCGGATGTCTTGAACGGCGTCCTTGAGCGTTTTGTCATTGGTGCAGACGACGGTAAAATTGGCGACGAAGCATTCGACGCCCATGGTGGGGGGAAGGGACTCGGGAGCAGGGGGCGGGGTCAAGCTCGCGGTGCCCTGGATCTTTACGTTGAGCCCCGCGGTGTTCAAACCCGCCGAGGCACCATCGTAGTCGCCGGGCCACGGATTGTACACTTCGATTTTGACGCTATAGGTGCGTTTGATGTCCGCGGGGTCGGAGCTGTTAATAACAGGGGCACTACAGGTGGCTTCGGTGAAGAAGGGCTGGCGTTGGGCCCCGTAGAAGTCCTTTGCCGGATCTCCGACGCTGACCGCTGTGAAATTCGCAACGCCCTTGCGGCGGAAGGTGATGATGTTGGCGGCGACCTGCTTGAGTTCGACGCCGTCGGCCCAGGCATTCGAGTCGCGGAGGGCCTCGTAAATGGCCTTGACGGAGGAGGTGTTGAGGTCCGGCTTGGGGCAGGACCATGCCTGGTCGGTCCAGGCGGACCCCAGGGCGCTGGCCGTGGCGTGCTTACTGCTAGGGTCAGGGCTGTCGCCGCGGACCTCGGCCGTCCAGGAAACGGTCGTGGTCTTGAGGCGAGACAAACAAGCGTTGTCCAGCGAGGCGTTCGGGTAATTGTCGGGCGTGGTATCGAGGGTGAGCCAGAACCATTCCAGCCGACTCTTGAAGTGGGTGCCCCAAAGGCGACGCAGTTCGAACTCCTCATCCAGGGTGAAGGGGACATCGGCACCGTCGGAGGGGTTCTCGCAGAGGATGGCGCCGGCCTTGGCGTTGCCGGGCGACTTGTCCACCCCCCAGCATCCGGGGACCGTCCCAGCGCCCACGAGCAGTTTGTTCAGAACGGTCGGGTTGAAGCCCTGTTGCAGTTGTTTCGGGTCCACGTCGCTGACGAAGTAGCCGTCCCCCCGGCAGTCGTCGTACGGCCACATCCCGCCCGTGTCCTGGTTGCCGTGGGCATTAAGGTTCACCAAGGCGTTGTGGTCGAGCACCGTGACGCTGGTGCGGACGAGGTATTGGTTGAAGGGGGCGACCAGGTCCGGGACCCAGATGCCGTTGGTCCAGGCGTTCGAGGCTGTGGGCACCAGGTCGGAGTCGGCCACGGGGAGCCCCAGGTTATCCGGCCAGTTGCCGGGCTTTGTTTTCGCCGTACCCCGTGCCCGGAGGCCGCCGAAGACCCTCGTGGTGGGCTCCTGGAAGGACATCCAGGTCGGCGTCTTTTTGGAGGTGATCGGGCTCGACAGCCAGGCGTCAGCGGCGGCGGAAGGGAAGTCGTAGGGCTCGCAGGCCCCGCCGTATGAATTTGCATCAGTTTGGTAAGCCGCGCGCCCCGTGAGCAGTTTGCCGGTGAAACTGAAAATCCTGTTGGCGACGTCCCATTCCCAGACGTCGAGGACCATTTCGTGGATGGTGTATTCGATGGCGCCGTCGGCGGAGAGCATCATCTGGGTCTGCAGGGCAAAACTGGCGGACGTTGTGCGGTCCAGCGTGCTCATGGTGACGAAGGCGACGCCGACCACCGCCAGGATGGCCAGAAGCCCCAGGACGACCACGAGGACGGACCCGGAATGCCTCATCGGGCGCTCCTTCTCGCTCGGCGCTACGGAGCGCCGAGGTAATAGACCTCCTGGAAGACGTAGCCTTCGTAGCGGCTGTTGGAACTGGTCGTGGGCCCCCGCTCGGTCGGGTCGTGGACGGCCACAGTGACGCGGAGCCCTTTGGGCCAGGCCTTGCCGGTTAGCCACTCCTTCGTCGCGTTCTTCCACACCGAGCTCGCGTCGTCCCAGTACTCGACGTAGAACTCACTTGCGCCGGTGGCCATGACGCGTCGGATGCTTTGGTCGGGGCTGGCGCCGCCGCCGACCAGGAAGGGAACGACCTGTGTAGCGCCCGTGCCGCGGGCCTTTGTCGTCGGCGAGCCAAAGAGTTCGCCGAGCCACGCGGCCTTGAACGTGTCTTGGGTTTCCACGGCGGTTCCTGCTGTGCCGAACATCAGCCAGGCGCTCCGGGCCAGCACGCCGCGGCGGGGGTCCTTATCGGCGGCCTGGAGAAAAGTGTTGGGCGTCGTGACGTTGGTGGTGTAAACGACCTCGGCGGCGTCGGCGACGTTATGGGATGAGCCCGCCGGTGGGGGGGGATCATCAAACGTGCCATACGCCTGGCCGATGGTGACGAAAGTCAGCAGGTCGCTGTGATACAGGTTGTCGTTGGCCTTGCGGCTGATTTTCAGATACCCTTCTCGCGTCATGCCGCGAATGTCCCGGTTCAGGCGGTCCAGCGTGGCGCGCATCTGCTGGCTGGCGCCGTGGATGGCCTCGGCCTCGGCGGCAGTACGCGTGACGATGGAAAAAATCTCAACCACCCCCAGCATCACGATGCTCATGATAGCGGCGGCCGTGACCAGTTCGACGAGCGTGAAGCCCGGCTTTGCCGAGGCGACGCCCGCCGTCCGGCCGGAAAGCCTCGACAGAAACCTGGACTGGCGTGTCGGCATGGTCATTCCCCCAGATACGAGTGGTAAATGGCCACGGCATCGGGCACCACCCGCCAAGTGTCGCTGGTGATGGTGGTCGTTGCGGTGGTGCTTCCTACGGGCTGGGCTGCGCCGACGGTCAGGTACCCCGTCTTGTCCGACGAGACGTGTTCAATCATGTAGCCCAGGTGACATGTCTTGCTGGCGTGCATGACATACATGCCCGGCCTGACCCCGAACTGAACCACGTAGAAATTCCAGGCGGCTTTCGCCGCCGTCAGGGGCGACTCGCCTCCGGAGCGACAAATCGCAAGCGTCAGTCGGTGAGGGCCGGATGCTGAGGTCCGACTCGTAAGGGTGCGGGCCACGTAGTTGCCGGCGCTCCACAACGAGACGTCCTGGTAGGAGCGAGGCTTATCCGAACGGTAGAGGAACCAGGAGGGACTGTACACGCGGAGATCCGTGGGCAGCAAACCATCTTCCCGGAGGCCGTCCCCCACCCCTCGCAGAGTCGTAAGGACACTGGTGTGGCGGACGCGCAGTGTGGCGGCCACGCTGCGGGCGCAAAGCGCGGCGGAGGTCTGGTCCTGGCTGCGTCGGCTCTGGTCCACCGCCACCGGGAAAATCGAGGCGACCATCGTCAGCCCGACGCCGAGGATGCCCACCGCCATCAGGACTTCCGTCAGCGTAAAGCCGCAATAACGTTCGGCGAGGCGCATCGGCTCGCCCTCCACACATTTCACGGGGACCAATCCCCCGTCGCCGGTGGTATTATAGTGGCGTCGCACAGCGACTGCAACGCTTTAGGGGCTCCGTGGTAACGGCCTGAAGCGGCGTTGGCCGCACGGGCAGCCCTCAGGGTGGCCAGTGCGCCGCGGACGGCCGCGGAAGTCCGAACTTGGCACGTGAAACACCAAAGATGGGGCCTGAATCGTCCTGAATCCCAAGTGTCTTTGTGTCTTTGCAAACCCGGTCCCTCTAATAATGCGTTAGGAAGGCTGTTCCGCCCGCTCGGCTCTGCCAATTGGGGGCGCGGGCCGGTCCTAGAATAGCGGAGTTCCTACCGATTGCCGGGCCCGTGTGGTGCGGCGTTTTGCGCATCGGCGGGGATGCCTGTGCGCGCCGGCGCCGGCCGGCGTTATGATCCGCGAACTGGCCGAGGACCCCACCGCCGCCGACGATCCCCACCAGACCCGCCGTATGGGTCAAAACGCCCGTCGGCGCCGCCTCGAGCACTACAGATTGGGTAGGGATTCTTGCCCTTCGTTCGCGGGATAAGAGGACCGCAGCAGGGTTATCGAGATTTTCGGGCGGGATTCTTGACGCGTTCCTGAGCGATGCCTGCGCCGCGCAAGCCTCCTCCGATCGGCCCGGGCGCCTGTACAGCCGCAGGTCCGGTCACCGGCGGAACCTTGATTGCCTCGGGCGATTCGCCAGCGCCGCAACCACGCCGAGAACCACGAGTGCGAGCGACGCGGGCTCGGGTGCGCTGATGATCTGAATGGCGTTGATGGGACCGTCGCCCGTCACGGGCGTCGCGGTGAGGGTAAAACTACTTGTCGTGAGCCCCGTGAATTGGACGTAGTTGCCGGCCGTGGCGTCGGCGGCGGACGTGCCGAAAGATTGGACGAAGGTGCCATCCCATTGAACAGTATCCTTTGCATCCCTGCCATACACCGTGGCAATAGTGGTTCCGTCCACGCCGATGGTGTACTGCGTGACCCAGTCGGCGCTCGCGTTTTCTCCGTCGAAGTAGACAATGACGTCGTAGTGGTCGGTCGTGAACGGTGGTTCCAGGCCCGAGACGATTACCGTCATACCGGAACCCTCGGAGTGGATATATTGTCGCATGAGACGGAAGTCTCCGCTGGAGGAGGGCCCTACGGGAACCCAGGTAGCGTCGCGGTCTTTGGAGGTAGTGGTGGCCACCGAGACGGCGGTAACCAGGCCGCTGTCGTTGTGAAGTTGCGATTTGCCGTTCCAGTAAACGTTGTTCCAATGCACTTGTGGCTCGACGCCGGCCTCTTCGGAGGGATCAAGCATCTGCTGGCCTGCCCCGGTCTTATAAAAGTTGATGCCGATCAGGTCTGCGCAGGCAGGGGATGCGCTCCAAAAGGCCAGAACCAGCCAGAGAGCCAGAGCCACGGCCCACGAGGCTATGCAGTGTCTGCGCCGGCCCAAACAAGAGGCGCGGCGGGTGTTGGAAGTGCCCCGCACCTTTCTTCGCCCTCCCGAGTGTCAGTATGCCGCGTTTCCGGGCCGAGTCAAGGAACTGTCAGGGCTATTTTCGCGGCTTGACAGGCGGTGGATTGTGATTATACTATGGGGACACTCCACTTGGAGTGTCGCCCCGACTGCCGTTCTCGGCCAATTTGTTGGAGAGGGGGCCGTTAGGGAACCGAAAGCGGACTCTAGACCGACACAGGAAAAAGGGAGCCGGACGATGGGTAAGAAGCAAGTCCCGGGGCCGATTCCGCCCCATGGCGGTGTGCTGGTGAACCGCTTGCTGGGCGCCAAGGAGGCGGATGAGGCCGCCAAGCGGGCCAAGGGGATGCCGCAGGTCCAACTGGCACGCCGTGAGCGGTGCGACCTGGAACTGCTGGCCGTCGGGGCGTTCAGCCCCCTGACGGGCTTTATGACCCGCCACGCGTTCGACGCCGTCGTGGACGAGATGCATCTGCCCACCGGCGAGCCCTGGACCGTTCCGATTACCCTGAGTGCGACGCAGCGGGAGGCCGACGGCCTGAAGGAAGGCGGGGAGGTCGCTCTTCACGATCCCGAGTCGGACCGCGTTCTTGCTATCCTTCACCTCGAGGAGAAATACGAGCACGACCGCCAGCGCGAGGCCAGAGAGGTTTACAAGACAACCGACACCAAGCACCCCGGCGTCGCGCTGGTGATGGGGCAGGGCGAGGTGTGCCTGGGCGGCAAGGTGGATGTCCTCAGCCTGCCGCCCCACGACGACCTTCAGCAGTACCGCTGGACCCCGCGCGAGACCCGCGCCGAGTTCGACAAGCGCAAGTGGCGCCGCGTGGTGGCGTTCCAGACGCGCAACCCGTGCCACCGCGCCCACGAGTACCTCCAGAAAGCGGCCCTCGAAATCTGCGACGGCCTCCTGCTGCACCCGCTGGTGGGCGAAACGCAGAAGGGGGACATCCCCGCCGGGGTCCGGATGCAGACGTACGAGGTGATGTTCGAAAACTATTATCCACAGGATCGCGTCGTCCTGACCGTGCTGCCGGCTTCGATGCGCTATGCCGGGCCGCGCGAGGCCATCCTCCACGCCATTATGCGTAAGAACTACGGCTGCACGCACTTCATCGTCGGGCGCGACCATGCCGGCGTGGGCGATTACTACGGCACGTACGACGCGCAGTTGATCTTCGACGAGTTCGACCCGCAAGCGATGGGCATCACGCCGCTTATGTTCGAGCATTCCTTCTTCTGCAAGAAGTGTGATGGCATGGCCACGGGCAAGACGTGTCCACACGGCCAAGAGGATCGCGTGTTCCTGTCGGGCACGAAGGTCCGCGAAATGCTTTCGCGCGGCGAGGCGCCTCCGCCGGAGTTCACCAGGCCGGAAGTCGCTGCCATCCTCATCGACGCTGCGCGGCAGTCGGGCGACCAGTGACAGGCGGTTGACCGGAAGGTTCGGGGTACCACGATACAGGGAGGTTCCAATGAGTCAGGGTTTTGTGCTGTGGTTCACGGGGCTTTCAGGGTCGGGTAAGTCCACGGTTACGGATATCCTCGTGCCGGAATTGCGCCGCCGCGGCGTCCGGATGGAGGTGCTCGATGGCGACATCGTCCGCACGAACCTCTCCAAGGGCCTCGGTTTCTCGAAGGAGGACCGCGACACGAATATTCTGCGGGTCGGCTTCGTGGCGAATCTGATGTCGCGCAACGGCTTGGCCGCCTGCTGCGCCTGCATCAGCCCGTACAAGAATATCCGCGACGCCGTTCGCAAACAGGTGGAGGGCGACGGCGGGCGCTTCATAGAGATTTTCATGGACACTCCCATCGAGGAGTGCATGAAACGCGACGTCAAGGGCCTTTACAAGAAGGCCCTGGCCGGCGAGATCAAGCAGTTCACCGGCGTTGACGACCCCTACGAGGCGCCGGAGGAGCCGGAAATTCGGCTCAAGACCTGCGAGGCGACGCCCGAAGAATCTTCGCAGCAGGTCCTCGCGTACCTTGAGGGCGAAGGTTTGATCCCGAAGGCGTAGTACGGCGCGATTCGCGGGACACCAGCCGTCTGCACGCCGAAGGCGCCCACCGGTGGAGGGACGAAGCGTGGGCTGGGAAGCGTGGACGACGGTCGGCCTCATCGCGTTTCTCATCGCTGTTCTCGTCTTTACGCGCATCAGTGCCGACGTTGTTCTCATCGGAGGCGCGTCCCTCCTGCTGATCCTCGGCATCCTGGAGCCCCAGGATGCCCTCGCCGGCCTTGCCAAGGAGGGCATGGTTACGGTCGGGGTCCTTTACGTTGTTGTGGCCGGCGTCCGGGCGACCGGTGTCGTCGCCTGGATCGTCCAGAACCTGCTCGGGCGGCCCCAAACCGTCTTCCAGGCGCAGGCCCGCATCATGGGACCTGTCGCGGCCGTCAGCGCCTTCCTCAACAATACCCCTGTTGTCGCCATGATGATCCCCGCCATCAGCGAGTGGGCTCGGAAGATGCGCCTTCCGGTCTCGCGACTGATGATTCCTTTGAGTTACGCCGCCATTTTCGGCGGCGCATGCACCCTCATTGGCACCAGTACGAATCTTGTTGTTAACGGTCTGCTGATTTCGGAGACGAAGATGGGCAGCCTTGGCATGTTCACCATCGCCTGGGTCGGCGTCCCGTGTGCGCTGGTGGGCATCGCTTATATCCTGATTTTCGGCCGGTGGCTGCTGCCCGACCGCCGCCCTGCCGTCAGCACCACCGACGACCCACGCCAGTACACCGTTGAGATGATCGTCGAACCCGGCGGTCCGCTCGTCGGCAAGACCATCGAGCAGGCGGGTCTGCGGCATTTGCCGAATCTCTACCTTATGGAGATTGAGCGCGAGGGCGAGATTCGCGCCGCCGTCTCTCCCAAGGAAACACTCGCCGGCAGTGACCGCCTCGTGTTTGTCGGTGTTGTGGGTTCGATTGTAGAACTTCAGAAGATGCGTGGCCTGAAACCCGCCACCGACCAGATTTTTAAGCTCAACGCTCCGCCCGCCCAGCGGTGCCTCCTCGAGGCCGTCGTCTCCGACAGTTGCCCGCTGGCCGGTGTCAGCATCCGCGAGGGACGCTTTCGCACGGTCTATAACGCCGTTGTCATCGCCGTTGCCCGCAACGGGGAGCGCGTTCACGGGAAGATCGGCGATATTGTCCTGAGGCCCGGCGACACGCTCCTTCTGGAAGCGCAGCCCTCGTTTGCCGAACAGCACCGCGACTCACGCGATTTCTTCCTCGTCAGTCGTGTCGGAGACTCGGAACGCCCGCGCTACGAGCGGGCCTGGCTGGCCGTGGCGATCCTCTTCGGCATGGTGGCCGCGGTGACCTTCGGGTGGCTGAGCATTCTGAAGGCGGCGCTTGTGGCGGCCGGGCTGATGATTGTGACGCGCTGCGCCCGGGTGTCCGAGGCGCGCCGCGCGGTGGACTGGCATGTCCTTTTAGTCATCGCCGCCGCGTTTGCCCTCGGCGGTGCTCTTCAAAAGACCGGCGCGGCCGAGACCATCGCCACCAAACTCATCGGTTTGGGGGGCGGCAACCCCTGGCTGGCCCTTGCGGTGGTGTATGCCGTCGCCGTCTGCTTTACCGAGGTCATCACGAACAACGCGGCGGCCATCCTGGTCTTCCCGATTGCCTTGGCGACGGCCGAGAGCCTGAATGTGAACCCTATGCCCTTCGTGGCGGCCATCATGATCGGTGCGTCGGCTAGTTTCGCCACACCGATCGGCTATCAGACGAACCTGATGGTCTATGGCCCGGGAGGGTACCGTTTCTTCGACTACCTTCGGATTGGCCTGCCGCTGGATGTCCTCATGGGTATTATAACCGTCCTGCTTGCACCCCTCATTTGGCCCTTCTGAAACCTTCGGTTGTCCTTGTGTGGCGTCGGTGGCAAGGCTGAAGCCGGATGACAGCCTTGGCCGATAGAGGTGCGCAAGGCGTAGGGGTTGCCCGGCGGGGGATGCGGCAGCGAAGCGGTTTCGGGGCGGACGGCGCGAGCGGGGCGGGGGAGGCGTGCTGGATCCGCGAAGGCAGCACTCCTGAGGGAGTGTTGCCTTTCTGTCCAAAAGGCGCCACTGGGTAATTATAAGTTGTGCTCTGTCATCAGGTTATAACAGTATTAAAAAAATCGCTTGACTCTTGGAGGGCCTGTGCTACACTACAGTAACACTCCATTAGGAGTGTGCCCTGGGCGGTTGCGGTTTGGCTTGGGCCTGGAGCGGGTGCACCTGGGTAAGAAGGAGAGCGTCATGCTTGGCACAGGGACGGCAATGGTGGTGAAAGTGGGACGGGCATGTGGGGCGCTGGTGGCGGCGGTGGTGTGCGTGGTCGGATTCCTTTCCGGGGTGTCGTCCGCGCAGGCGCAGACGGAAATCCTCAACGTTTCCTACGACCCGACACGGGAACTGTATAAGGAGTTCAACGAGGCGTTCGCCAAGTACTGGAAAGGGAAGACCGGGCAGGATGTTACCATCCGGCAGTCGCACGGCGGTGCGGGCAAGCAGGCCCGCGCGGTAATTGACGGCCTGGAAGCCGATGTCGTCACGCTCGCCTTGGCCTATGACATTGACGCCATTGCCGAGAAGACCGGGCTCATGCCTAAGGACTGGCAGACGCGCCTGCCAAACAACAGTTGCCCTTACACCTCAACGATTGTCTTCCTGGTGCGCAAGGGCAACCCGAAGGGCATCAAGGATTGGGGCGACCTGGTGAAGCCCGGCGTGTCGGTCATCACGCCGAACCCGAAGACAAGCGGCGGCGCCCGCTGGAACATCCTCGCGGCCTGGGGCTACGTCCTGAAGCAGGAGCTGGGGGATTTCGCGAAACTCTCCGACCCGCAGTATGCCGGCGAGGTGGCCAAGGCCCACGAGAAGGCCACGGTTTTCGTGACGGAACTATTCAAGCACGTTCCCGTGCTCGACTCGGGCGCTCGCGGCTCGACAATGACATTCGTTCAGCGTGAGATGGGTGACGTTTTGCTGGCCTGGGAGAACGAGGCGTTCCTGGCCGTTAATGAACTCGGGCCAGACAAACTCGAGATCGTCGTCCCCTCGATGAGTATCCTCGCCGAGCCCCCCGTGACCGTCATGGACAAAGTGGCCGAGAAGCATGGCACGCGGGAGGTTGCCAAGGCGTACCTGGAATATCTTTACTCGTCCGAGGGGCAGATGCTTGCCGCCAAGCACTATTACCGCTCTTTCAACCGTGAGTCGGTTCCCGAAGAGTATCTGAAGCGGTTCCCCGACTTGGAACTTTTCCGCGTTGATGACGTGTTCGGCGGCTGGCAGAAGGCGCAGAAGAAGTATTTCGACGACGGCGGGATCTTCGACGAAATCTACAAGCCTTAGGGCTTGGGAGGCCGGACCGCCGGCGGGGAGATGCGATGCGCCTGCAACTGAAACAAAAGAGCGTGCTGCCGGGCTTCGGCCTGACGATGGGCTACACGCTCTTCTACCTGGGGCTCATCATCCTCCTGCCGCTGGCGGCGCTCTTTGTCAAGTCGGCCGGTATCAGTTGGGAGAAGTTCCGCGACACCGTGGCCGACCCGCGCGTCCTGGCGTCGTTCCGCCTTACGCTGGGCGCCTCGGCCGTCGGCGCCGCCGTCAATGCCGTTTTCGGTTTCGTCGTCGCCTGGGTGCTTGTCCGCTACACGTTCCCCGGCAAGAAGGTCGTGGACGCGCTGGTGGACCTGCCGTTCGCGCTCCCGACAGCTGTTTCCGGCATCGCTCTGACGGCCATCTACGCCCCGAACGGGTGGATCGGTCGGCTCCTGGATCCGCTGGGAGTGAAGGTGGCCTACACGCCGCTCGGCATCATGGTTGCCCTGACGTTCATCGGTCTGCCGTTCGTCGTCCGCACCCTTCAGCCGGCGCTGGAGGACCTGGACCGCGAGGTCGAGGAGGCGTCGGCCAGCCTCGGGGCCACGCGCTTCAAGACTTTCCGCCGCGTCATCTTCCCGAGCGTCCTGCCGGCCCTGCTGACGGGGGCCTCCCTCGCCTTCGCGCGAGCGCTCGGCGAGTACGGGTCGGTCGTCTTCATCTCCGGCAATATGCCGATGAAGACGGAGATTACGCCGCTCCTGATCATCACGAAACTCGAACAATACGATTACGAGGGCGCCACCGTCATTGCCGTGGTGACGCTTGCGGCCTCGTTCATCCTGTTGCTGGGCATCAACGTGCTCCAGTGGTGGAGCCGGCGCCGCGCGGGGGCCGCCTGAGGAAGGAATAGAGGACCATGGCCGGAAGCATCGCCCGTCGCCTGTCGCTGGGGCCGCAGACCCGCGCCGCGGCTGTTATTTCAGAGCGGCCGCTGGTCCGGTGGCTCCTCATCGGCGTGGCCCTCGCCTTCCTGGGACTCTTTCTTGTCGTGCCGCTCGTCGCAGTCCTTGTCCAGGCCTTCGCCAAGGGCATCGGCCCGTACTTCGCGGCTCAATGGGAACCCGACGCCCTGGCCGCCATCCGCCTGACGCTTCTCGTGGCCGTCATCGCCGTCCCCGTGAATACCGTGTTCGGTGTGGCGGCCTCCTGGGCCATCGCCAAGTTCAACTTCGTCGGCAAGAACCTCCTCCTGACGGTCATTGATCTGCCGTTTACCATTTCGCCGGTCGTCGCGGGCCTGATTTTTGTACTCCTGTTCGGGCGCACCGGCTGGGCGGGCCCGTGGCTTGCGGACCATAACGTGAGGATCATCTTTGCCGTTCCGGGCATCGTCCTGGTGACGGTCTTCGTCACGTTCCCGTTCGTGGCCAGGGAACTGGTGCCCCTGATGCAGGCCCAGGGCACGGAGGAGGAAGAGGCCGCACGCGTCCTCGGGGCAGGGGGCTGGCAGACGTTCCGGCGCATCACCCTGCCGAACATCAAGTGGGGGCTCCTGTACGGCGTCATCCTCTGCAACGCCCGTGCCATGGGCGAGTTCGGCGCCGTCTCTGTCGTCTCCGGCCACATCCGCGGCCTCACCAACACCATGCCCCTCCAGGTCGAGGTCCTCTACAACGAGTACAACTTCAGCGCCGCTTTCGCGGTCGCCTCGCTCCTGACGATGCTGGCCGTTGTCACCCTCATCCTGAAGACGCTCGTGGAGTGGCAGAACAAGCGCCAGATGGCGCTGGCGGCACAGGAAGCCGTGGTGGAGGGGCTTGGCCGATGAGCATTGAAGTGCACGACATTTCGAAGACGTTCGGCACGTTCGCCGCTCTCCGGAGTGTCAGCCTCCGCGTCGAAACGGGCGAACTGGTCGCCCTCCTCGGTCCGTCCGGCTCGGGCAAGACGACCCTTCTGAGGATTATTGCTGGCCTGGAGCAGCCCGACGCCGGAAGCGGGCCTATCCGCTTCGAGGACACCGACGTCGCCGGTCGAGGCGTCGGCGAACGCCGGGTCGGCTTCGTCTTCCAGCACTACGCGCTCTTCCGGCACATGACGGTCTTTGAGAACATCGCGTTCGGCCTGAAGGTTCGGCCGAAGCGGGTGCGACCGCCCAGGAGTGTCATCCGCGACAAGGTCCTGTCGCTTCTGAAACTTATCCAGTTGGAAAGTCTGGCGAACCGCTATCCGCACCAGTTGTCGGGCGGCCAGCGCCAGCGTGTGGCCCTGGCGCGCGCCCTGGCCATCGAGCCCAAGGTCCTCCTCCTGGATGAGCCTTTCGGCGCCCTCGATGCCAAGGTCCGCCAGGAATTGCGCGAGTGGCTCCGACGCCTCCACGAGAAAATCCACGTCACCAGCGTCTTCGTCACCCACGACCAGGAAGAGGCCCTCGAACTCGCCGCCCGCGTCGTCGTCATGAACGAAGGACGCATCGAACAGATCGGAACCCCCGAAGAGGTCTTCCACGACCCGAAGACCGCCTTCGTCATGAACTTCCTGGGTCACGTGAACCTTTTCCACGGCCGGATGGAGGAGGGCAAGGTCCGATTCGCCACCGTCGCCTGCGACGCCCCGGACCACGCGCCCTCGTCCGCCGAGGCCGTCATGGTCTTCGTCCGCCCGCACGAACTCCAGGTGGATACCAAACGCAACGGCCAGGCGAGTTTCAGCGCGACGGTCCTCCGGGTGTCCTCGGCCGGGCCCAACGTCCGCCTGGAATTGGTCGCCGACTCCGGAGACCAGATCTACGCTGAAATGCCTCAGGAACGGTTCCGGGCCTTGAATATCACCCGCGGCAGCCGGGTTTTCGTCACGCCGCGGGAAATCCGCGTTTTTACTGAAACCTGACGCTGCCTGAGGGCAAGGTGTCAGCAAGGCGCCGTCGTGTGAAAATCTTCACGAGTGGGGGGGGGCGCCAAAGGGCCGATATCCGGCTGCGTGGGGCGAGGGGTCCCAGCAGACCAAGTGAGCGGCCAGGATCGGTTTGACAGGTGAGAATCCCGAGCATCGGCGCCCGCGCGTGGCGGTCACCGTTGGGGCCAAGTCCGGCGCTCGTACGATTCGCGGACATCTGGGACATGGCTGAAGGAGACGGCACGTGGCGACGAGAATGACGGTTCTGGCGATGGTGGCGGTTGCCGTTTTCATGTGGGCGAGCAAGGCCATGGCCGAGGAGCCGGCCGCCCCTGACCTCGATGCCCAGGTCAAGCAGTTGCAGGACACCGTGGCGGTCCTCCAGGGACAGATCGCCGATGTCCAGGCCAAAGTCGAGAAGCAGAAGGCCCTGACGGAGGCCCTCAAGGAACTCGGCTACAACCCGGACCCGATGGACCTGCGGCTCTACTGGAAAGACGGCATCCGCATGGATTCCCGCGACGGGAGCGTCAAACTGAAGTTCGGCGGACGGTTGCAGTATGACCTCGACTGGCAGGGCAGCAACAGCGTGGAACCCCTTGTCGGCGAGGTCGCCGACGGCTTCCAGACCCGCCGCGCCCGCATCTACGTGTCGGGCGACTTCGGGAAGAACGTCGGCTTCAAGTGGGAATACGACCTGGCCACCGGCGCCGCCGTCGCGCGCGACGTCTACATCGAACTGAGGCAACTGCCCGTTGTCGGGAACTTGCGGATCGGCCATTACCGCGAGCCCTTCAGCCTCGACGAACTCACCAGTTCCAACTACATCACGTTCATGGAACGAGCCCTGCCGAACATTCTCACCCCCGCTTTCAACGGCGGTGCCATGCTCTACAACTCCGCCCTGGATGACCGCGTCACCTGGGCGGCCGGCATTTTCCGCGACACCAACCAGGCCGACGGCGCCCAGGCCGTCGTGGACGGCCAATACGCCTTTACGACCCGCGTGACCGGCCTGCCGTGGTATGAGGACGGCGGAAAGCGGCTGTTTCACCTGGGCACGTCGTTCAGCGTCCGCCACACGGACGGCAACGTGCGCTATCGCGCCCGGCCGGAGGACAACCTTGCCCCGTTCTTCATCGACACCGGCAACTACTTCACCCGCGACATCTGCCTTTACGGGACCGAAGGCGCCTTGGTCCTCGGTCCGTTCCACGCCGAGGCTGAGTACATCGCCGCCAACATGGCCGCCGACAACAACGTCGCTCGAGCGGGCAACCAGCCCGACCCGGACTATCACGGCTACTACGTCCAGGCGGGCTACTTCCTGACGGGCGAAACCCGGCCCTATAAGAAGTCCGAGGGCATCTTCGACCGCGTCAAGCCCCTCAAGCCCTACACCCAGGGCGGACCGGGCGCCTGGGAAGTCGCAGGACGGTTCTCCTACCTTGACCTCGACGACGATCGCATTGACGGTGGAAAGTTGTGGGACTACACCCTCGGCCTCAACTGGTACCTCAATAACAACGTGCGGCTGATGTGGAACTACATCCGTTCGCGGGTGGACGTCGGTCCGGGCGCGGACACGCGGGCCTCCGCCGACATCTTCATGATGCGGGCCCAGGTGGATTTCTAAGCGGACGATTTGCCGCAGAGCGGCTGTGTTCGGAGCACGCAGAGAGAAGTAGCAATAAGATCGCCCGTCTTCGTTCCGATACGCCGGGGGCGAAGCTTGCCCGCCTGTGGCGGGGCGGGTCCGTTCTGCGTTCTGCCCTTCGGCCATGCTCAGGGCCCTGAGGCTCTCGAAGGGCATTCTACGCCCGCCCGCCGACTTGTCCGCCGTAGTCCCGGCGCGCCGGGACGAAGCCGGAAGCCGGGCCGCGCGCTGTCATCCTGAGCGCAGCGAAGGATCTCGCCGTGTGCCTTTCAAGGGGTGTCACCCCGAGCGCAGTCGAGGGGTCTCGCCGTGATGCCTTGCTTCTCTTTCCGCTTTCTCCCTGTTCCTTCATGGGAGCCCTTCTCGCCGCGCGCTCGCCCGCCATAGTCCCGACTCATCGGGACGACGGCGGGTTGAATCTTGAACTTTGAACTTCCTCCCCCCGCGCCGTTCGCCTGCCTCGCCGTAGCCCAAAGGGTGAAGGCGGGAGCCCGCCGCGATTCTCCCCCCGCTGCACAGGCAAGGGGTGTGGCCGTTTTTCGTGCCACGCCTTGGATGCGGATCTGTTTTGAGGCGGCTTCAGCCGCCTTCTCGCCGCGCGAGCGGCGTGTAAACCGGGGTTTGTAGCCCCGGTTCGCCATGGCGTCCGAACACGTTTCATCTTTTCCCCCTCCGCCCCACTTGCAGCGGGGCGGAGGGGGAAAAGAAAAGCTGCACGGGAGAGGGCCGCGCCTCATCAACCCCGCCATAAAATGGCGGGGCTATACCCCGCTGGCGCGGGGCAAAGGCCCATGAATGGGCCTAACGACCATTGCCACGATCCGCGGCCACACCCGGTGTCAGAATGTATTCGCAAAGGTCGAAGTCGTCGGTTATACTTCCAGCCGACCCATACGCCTTAGTTCCACGCGGCTGAATTGGCGCCGTCGGGGGGCACATCCATTGCGGCAAGCACAGGACACACCGAGACCGGCCGACCGCAGGGCGAGCGAATCTCCGCCGGAAGGGATTATCGCAGCCCTGGCAGATGGATCAACGGCATGTTATACTGACAGCAAGCCCAAGTTCCGCATCTTATGGGGGTCCGTCTAATCAGTGTTAGATGGCCGTAGAATAGGGGACCCGAGTTGACGCGGTACCTGTTTCGTCTCGACATGGCGAAGGACAACGACGCCTTCTTAAATCTTCGTCGAGATCAACAAGTGGACCACGTGTACTCGGGCACGCCCATGAAGGTGGGCCCAGGCTGGATTCCCGATTTCGTTGAGGTTACCTTCGACCGCGACTCGGGCATCGGTCGGCTTACCTTGATTGAACTCGAAGCAACCGAGATTTCCGCCCGCGCATCCTGCCGGAAATACCTTCCGGAAGCGTCGTCCCACATCGTACGAGGGTTTCTCGGATACCTCGATACTGTGATCTCGGCGTGCCATGCGACGGCTGACCCGCGGCTCGAGATGCTCGAAAGGCTCAAAGGTCTCATGACGGCCAGCCCGACGATCACCGTGCACACCGCCGGCGCGCTCCGGACATCGGCCGACCTCGTCGAGGATCTTCCCCTGATTGATCAGCCAGAGCGGCCAACCCTGCCCGTTGCCGACTCCACCAAGCCGTCATTATCCTTCAGTTTCCAAGGAGAACGTCGCCTCACGCGCGCCGCGAGCGATGGTGTGCGCCGCGCCATCCGGATTCTCCACGCTGTAATCGTTGGCCGCGACCACAGCGGCGGTACGATGAAGTCATGGCGAAATAATCGCCAGAATACGCTCGATGGCGCCGTCGCGAAGGAACACGGTCGGTATCCGCATCTTCACAAGCTCCTAACCTCAAAGACCACGTTCGGGCTCTACGTAAACTGCGACAAGCTCGCAGCCGAACTCGCGCGTCTTTGGCATGTGGCCGGAACTGATCCCAGGACTGCCGAAGATACGGCCACGATCATCAGCACGTTCGTTCCGGTGGCCATCACCTTTGCTAAGCACGAACAGATGCAGAAGGTGTTCGAGCAGGCGAGAGAGGTCGTACGCCGGACAGCCATCTAACATGCGCGTGAACCCGTCGGTTCGGCCTGTCACCCGTCTTGCTTGTGCAAGGCCGTCGCCAGGCCGTCCCGCGGGTTACGCGCGGCGGGGAAATCCGGGTGAAATCCGGCGACGCAATACCCATTTTCTTTTCATCTTCCAGCTTTGAAGCGGAACGATTTGCCACGGCGGGCAAGCCTTGGACTTTGGACCACCTTTTCCTCTCCAACCTCCAGCCTCTCATCTGCGCCCATCTGCGTCATCTGCGGATACCTGCCGTCCGCCGTTCCCCAATTCTCGGCTGTCCTCTGCGATCTCTGCGTTCTCTGCGTTGAAGGCCGTACGCAAATCCTGTGCCAACCTTCGCGGAAAACCCCAAATCCCATCCACGGCGCTCCATAACATGGTCGCTGAATCGAGGCTTTTGCGAGGTAAAAACGGAGCTATGGTCGCTCCTTTTTGCGCTGAAATCGCCCACAGTCGCATGAAAATGGGGCGTTTTGCACTCCACGTGGAGTCTTCCAGGCCCCCAAACGCCCCTGGCGCTCTGAAAACTCGGTTGCGACCCAAAAATAACGCGCCAAAATCCGCCCGCCCCCCCAAAAAAAATTTTTGGAATTTCCGGATTTTTTCCGCCTTTGCCCATGGCGCGGCGGGTCGGGAGACCCGCCGCGCAAAGTGGCGCTGGAGTGCTAGGCTTCAGCGAAGAACGTCCCCAGCACCATCAGCGTGTTGAACGCGCTGTGGGCGATGACCGCCGGCATCAGGCTCCGGGTGCGGTAGGTCACATAGCCGAGCGCGGCCCCCAGAAGGAAGAGCGCAAGGACCGAATGCGGCTCGACGGGGAAGTGCAGCACGGCGAAGATGGCGCTTGATGCGGCGATGGCCCACGCCGGTCCGATGCGCCTGAGCAGGCTCATCATCAGAACGCCGCGGTAGATGAACTCCTCGGCCAGCGGCGCCAGCACACTCGCCTGCACCAGCGTCGCCACGAGAAGCGCCGGTGACCCCGACGCCTGGAGCCTCTCCAGGATGGGATGCGGCTCGATGGGCACTCCCACCAGGCGCAAGGCCAGCGCGCCCGCCAATAGTGCCACCATGCAGATGGGAAGGATGACCGCCAGCGCCACCAGGCCGTGGATGAGGCCGAAGCCGACGCGGCCGGAGCGGATGCCTACCGTCGCCGCCGCCCCGCGCCCGAAACGCGACACCACCCACAGGCCGAAGAGCGGCGGCAGAATCTGGGCCAGGAAGACCCCGGGGCTTGCCACGTCCGCCCCACCGAACGGTTTCCATGGCAGAAGCCACTTCTCCGCCGCCATGTAGAGCATTTGTACCAAGAACATCAAACATAGCATTGCACCGAACAGCGCCAGGCCGTACCACGCTGGCCAGCGGACCGCGGGGAAGGCCCCGTCGAGCGGCAGGGGCAAGGGGCGGCCCGACAGCCACCACCGGACCGCACGCCAGAGGCCGACGAAGGTGAAAGGCAGGCAGACCCCGACGGCCACGAGGAGCCAGAGGTGCGGCTCCAGGTCGCTCCACGTAAAGGTTTCGGAGGGCGGCATCGGCTCTCCCGGCACGGCGGTTCGGGCTAGGCGGCGCGGGCCTGCGGCCCGGGTCTATTCCCACTCGATGGTGCTGGGCGGCTTGGAACTCGTGTCATAGACGACGCGGTTGACGCCCTTAACCTCGTTGGTGATGCGTGTGGCGATCCGCGCCAGCGTCTTGTGAGGGAGGCGCGCCCAGTCGGCCGTCATGCCGTCGCGGCTGGTAACGGCCCTCAGGGCGATGACGTTGGCGTACGTCCGCTCGTCCCCCATCACGCCGACCGCCTTAACGGGCAGCAGAACGGACAGCGCCTGCCACGTTTTGCGGTACAGGCCCGCCCGGTGCAATTCCTCCAGGAAGATGGCGTCGGCCTCGCGCAGAATCGCCAGTTTCCGCCGGTTGACGGGGCCGACGATGCGTACGGCCAAACCGGGGCCGGGGAACGGGTGACGCCAGACGATTTCCGGCGGGAGGCCCAACTCCTCGCCGACGCGCCGGACCTCGTCCTTGAAGAGGTAGCGGAACGGCTCGATAAGCCGGAACCGCAGTTTGGCCGGCAGGCCGCCCACGTTGTGGTGCGTCTTGATGGTGGCGCTGGGGCCGCCGAGGGCGGACCGGCTCTCGACGACATCCGGGTACAGTGTCCCCTGGGCGAGAAACTTCGGCTTGCCGAGGCGCTGGGCTTCGCGCTCGAAGACGCGGATGAAAACGTTGCCGATGATGCGGCGCTTGCGCTCCGGGCTCGCGATGTTTCGCAGACGTCGCAGGAACTCCCCGGAGGCGTTCGCGTAATGGACGTGGATGCCGAGGTGGTTGCGGAACTTTCGGCGGACGTTGGCGGCCTCGTTTTTTCGCAGCAGGCCGTTGTTGATGAAGACGCACTCGAGCCGCTCGCCGATGGCGCGGTGCAGCAGGGCGGCCAGGACGGAGGAATCCACCCCGCCGCTTGTGGCGCACAGGACGCGCTCCTCGCCGACCGTCTCGCGGATTCCAGCGACGGCGGACTGGATGAACGAGGCGGCGGTCCATCGGCCTTTGCAGCGGGCGACGCGGAAGAGGAAGTTCTGGAGGATCTCCTTGCCCTTCGGCGTGTGGACGACCTCCGGGTGGAACTGGAGGCCGTAGAGACGCTTTGCCGGATGGGCCATGGCCGCCACGGGTGCGGTCGCGGTCTCGGCGATGCGCTCAAATCCGCGGGGGACTCCTGTGACCTGGTCGCCGTGGCTCATCCAGACTTGGAGGCGAGGCGGGAGACCCGCAAAGAGGTCGCGCTTCTTCAGAACCCGGATGACCGCGTGGCCGTACTCGCGCCGCTCGGCCGGCCGGACGCGCCCGCCGAGCAATTTCGCCATCAGTTGCAGGCCGTAGCAAATGCCCAGGACCGGGATGCCGAGGCGAAAAAGGCCCGGGTCGCACGTCGGGCTGCCGCGCACGGTGACCGAGGCGGGCCCGCCGGAAAGGATGATCGCTGCGGGCGGGTGAGCGGACAGGTCCGCCGGGCGGGTGGTATGCGGCACGATCTCCGAGTACACGCCGCACTCGCGCACATGCCGCGCAATCAGTTGCGTGTACTGTGAGCCGAAGTCCAGGATCAGCACGCGCTCCTGGCGTCGGCGGGGCGCCAGTCGGCTAGCGGGTTGTTTCGTCTTCTTTTTCATAGGTCGAGTAGTAGTAAGGCGTAAAGGCCTCGAACTCGGCGGCGCAGGTGTCCACGCACTTGTAGGCCGGCACGACGCCGGCCCGGAGGCGCAGGCGCCGGATGGTCGCCTCATCGGTCCGGAGGAAGTCGGCCAATTGGGCGTCGCTGAAGCCGCACCGTTTGGCCTCGAACAGTTCCTCGCGTGAGAGTGCCCGCGTGGCTCCGCGCGCCCGGTCGCGGCGCGTGCGGATGGCGCGCTCGTGCTGGACGATCTGGAGAAGATTGTCGAGGAACCAGCGGTCAATCTTCGTGAGGGCATGCACGTCCTCAACGCTCATGCCGACCTGGAGCGCTCGTTTGATGTGGAAGACGCGTTCGGGTCCCGGCGTGACGAGCAGGCGCTTCAGTTCGTCGGGCCCGAGCGTCTGGCGGAGCGTGACCAGTCCAGCGGCCCCGATCTCCAGCGACCGGAGGGCCTTCTGGAGGGCCTCCTTGAAGGTCCGGCCGATGGCCATCGCCTCGCCGACGCTCCGCATCGAGGTCGTCAGGCGCGGCGGAGTGCGCGGGAACTTCTCGAAGGTGAAGCGCGGGACCTTGACGACGCAGTAATCAATCGTCGGCTCGAAGGAGGCGGGGGTTTTCCGCGTGATGTCGTTGGGAATTTCGTCGAGGGTGTAGCCGACGGCCAGTTTGGCCGCGATCTTCGCAATGGGGAACCCCGTGGCCTTGCTCGCCAGCGCGCTGGACCGGCTCACGCGCGGGTTCATTTCGATGACGAGCATGCGGCCGTCGTCGGGGTTGACGGCGAACTGGATGTTCGAGCCGCCCGTCTCCACGCCGATCTCGCGGATGATCGCCGCCGCCGCGTCGCGCATCGCCTGGTACTCGCGGTCCGTCAGCGTCTGGGCCGGGGCCACGGTGATGGAGTCGCCGGTGTGGACGCCCATCGGGTCGAAGTTCTCGATGGAGCAGATGACGACGACGTTGTCCGCCAGGTCCCGCATGACCTCCAGTTCGAATTCCTTCCACCCGAGGACCGATTGCTCGATGAGGACTTCGTGGGAGGGGCTGGCGTCGAGTGCAGCCTTGGCCATATCCGACAGTTCCTCGACGTTGTACGCCACGCCGCCGCCCGTGCCGCCCAGTGTGAAACTGGGCCTCAGGATCACCGGCAGGCCCAGCGCCGCCGCCAGGTCCATGGCCTCGGCGACGGTCTTGGCGATGCCGCTCGCCGGGACCTCCAGGCCGATACGCTCCATGGCCTGTTTGAACTTTTCGCGGCTCTCGGCCTTTTCGATGGCCTCGGGGTTGGCGCCGATCATCTCAACGCCCCATTGCTTCAGCGCCCCGCTGCGGGCGAGCGCCTCGGCACAGTTCAGCGCCGTCTGTCCCCCGACGGTCGGCAGAAGCGCGTCCGGCCGCTCCACCTCTATCACACGCTCGACGACCTCGGGCGTGATCGGCTCGATGTACGTCTGGTCCCCGAACTCCGGGTCCGTCATGATCGTCGCGGGGTTGGAGTTGATGAGGACGACCTTGTAGCCTTCCGCGCGCAGGGCCTTGCACGCCTGGGTACCCGAGTAGTCGAACTCGCACGCCTGGCCGATGATGATCGGTCCGGAGCCGATGACCAAAATCTTGTGGATATCTGTTCGCTTAGGCATCGTTCGCCTGCATCATTTCGACGAACCGGCGGAAGAGGTAATGGGCGTCGTGCGGCCCGGGCGAGGCCTCCGGGTGGAACTGGACGGCAAAGGCGGGCAGCCGCCGGTGCCGGATGCCCTCCAGCGTCCGGTCGTTCAGGTTGGTGTGCGTCATCTCGATGTCGTTCGTGCCCAGGGACTCGATGTCCACGCAGAAGCCGTGGTTCTGGACGGTGATGGCCACCCGGCCGGTGTGCGCGTCCTGGACGGGGTGGTTGGCGCCGTGGTGGCCGAACTTCAACTTGAACGTCCGGCCGCCGAGGGCTTGGCCGAGCATCTGGTGGCCCATGCAGATGCCGAAGATAGGAACCGCCCGGCCGCCCGGCGGGTCCTCGACGAGCCGGCGCACGGTCTGGACGGCATAGGGTACGGCGGCGGGGTCGCCCGGACCGTTGGAGAGAAGCACGCCGTCCGGCCTCTTGCGCATTACGTCCTCGGCAGTCGAGCGGGCGGGCATGACGAGTGCGCGGCAACCGACCTCCGCCAGCCGCCGCAGAATCCCGTACTTGACGCCGTAATCCAGGACGACGACGCGCGGGCCGCCGGGATTTTTCTTCGGCTCCCATTCCCACGGCTCGGCGCAGGTGACCTCCTGGACAAGGTCGCGGCCGACGAGGCCGGGCGACCGGCGAGCTTTCTCGACCAGCCGGTCCTCGTCGGTGTCGGTGCTGGAGAGGACGGCGCGCATTGCCCCCGCCTCGCGGATGTGGCGCGTCAGGGCCCGCGTGTCCACCCCTTCGATGCCGGGGATGCCGTTCTCTTTCAGATACGCTCCAAGGTCCTGCGTCGATCGCCAGTTGGAGCGGATGCGGCTCGCTTCGCGGACGACGAATCCTTCGACCCACGGGCGGTGGGACTCGGTGTCCTCGGCGTTGACGCCGTAGTTCCCTATCAGCGGGTACGTCATCGCCACGATCTGCCCGCGGTACGAGGGGTCCGTCAGGACCTCCTGGTAGCCGGTCATGGAGGTGTTGAAGATGATTTCTCCGACGGCCTCGGCGTGGGCGCCGAAAGCGCGGCCCGTGAAGATTCGGCCGTCTTCCAGAGCCAGCAGGGCAGGGCGGGTCACGGTTTCGCCTCCCGCCGGTCTGCCGCGAACTGGTCCTTCTGGAAGTGCTCCGGCACGGGGGTCGGATAGTCGCCCGTGAAGCAGCAGGTGCACATGTCGGCCGGGGCGGGGACCGCTTTCAACATCCCCTCTACGGACAGGTACTCGAGCGAGTCGGCGCCGATGAACTCGCGGATTTCCTCGACCGAATGCGTTGCGGCAATCAACTCGCTCCGCGTGGACATGTCGATGCCGTAGAAGCACGGCCAGCGGATGGGCGGGCTGGAGACGCGGACGTGGACCTCGGCGGGCCCGGCCGTCCGAAGCAGACGCACCAGGTTCCGCATCGTCGTCGCCCGCACGATGGAATCCTCGACCACGACGACGCGCTTGCCCTTGACGACTCCCGTCACCGGGTTGAACTTCATCCGCACGTTCAGGTCCCGCTCGTGCTGGTCGGGCGAGATGAACGTCCGACCGACGTAGTGATTGCGAATGAGGCCGATCTCGAACCGAATGCCGGACGATTCGGCATAGCCGATGGCGGCCGTGTTCGCCGAGTCGGGAACGGCGATGACGATGTCGGCCGACGCCGGGTGCTCCTCCGCCAGGTGCCAGCCGAGCGCCCGGCGGACCTTGTCCGTCTTCTGGCCGAAGATCCAACTGTCCGGCCTGGCGAAGTAGATATACTCAAACACGCACATCGCCCGCCGCGGCGCCGGCGCCAGGTGCCGCGACTTCACCCCGCCCCAGTCAGCCACGACCATTTCGCCCGGTTCGACCGATCGCAGATACTGGGCGCCCACGATGTCGAGCGCGCACGATTCGCTTGCCACGACGTGGGCGTTCCCCAGCCGGCCCAGGCAGAGCGGCCGCCATCCGTAAGGGTCGCGGACGGCGATGAGGCGGTCGCGGCTTAAGAAGACGAAACAGTACGCCCCGACCGTTTGCTGGAGGGCTTCGGCGATCATGTCCGCCAAATCGTCCTGCTTGGACCGCGCCACGAGGTGCAGCACGATCTCCGAGTCGGTCGTTGTCTGGAAGATGGAACCCTCGTCCTCCATGCGGGCGCGCAGCGGGGCGGCGTTGACCAGGTTCCCATTGTGTGCGGCCGCCAGAGGCCCGCGCTTAAAGTCAATGACGATCGGCTGGGCGTTCACCAAGTGCGACGAGCCGGTCGTCGAGTAGCGGTTATGCCCGATGGCGCTGCGACCGGCCAGATCCGCCATGACGTCGCCCGTGAAGACGTGCGACACCAGACCCATCTCCTTGTGGCAGGCGATGCGATGGCCGTCGCTCGAGGCGATGCCGGCGCTTTCCTGGCCGCGGTGCTGGAGGGCGTAGAGGCCCAGGTAGGTCTGCTCGGCGGCCCGTTCGTCGCCGAAGATGCCGAACACGCCGCAAGCCTCGCGCGGCCGGTCGCGACCCATGTCGCCGTCGCCCTCTGGGTTCAACCGCGTTCTCCGCTCTATGAAGTTCAGCGCGGCCCCGTGGGTCACTGTGCCTTGACGTGAACCTTCCGGGTGCGCGGTCCGTCGAACTCGCAGAAGTACACTGCCTGCCAAGTTCCCAGCACCGGCCGGCCGCCCGACACGATCAGCATGAGCGACGGGCCGAACAGGCACGACTTGATGTGTGCCGCAGAGTTCCCCTCCGTGTGGTGGTAGGCATCGTCGAACGGCACGATCTTGCTCATCTCCGCCAGGATGTCGCGCGTGACGCTCGGGTCAGCGTTCTCGTTGATCGTCACTCCGGCCGTCGTGTGTGGGACAAAAACCGTCGCCACACCGTCCTCGACACCCTCGGCACGGATAGCATCAGCGACCCGGCTTGTGATGTCCACCATTTCAACGCGCGAGCCGGTACGCACAGTGAAGGTCTGCACGGCGATTCTCCGATGCAGGCGTTCCAGGTCCAGAGGCGGGAGGGCTCGCTCGAAAGCCCGGCACGAATTGTACGGCCCCGCCCCCAGCGCTTCAAGCAAAAAGGTTGATTTCGGTCCCTGGCGGCGGCTACATTCGCGTACGCTGTCGCTGGCACGGAGACGCGCTGTGGCCGACATCCTTTCGGAAATCCTGGCCGTCAAGCGCCGCGAGGTGGCCGACCTGGCCGGCCGCCTCAAGGAGTTCAAGTCTGCCTGCCGCGACGCCCCTCCGCCGCGCAGCCTGGCCGACGCCCTTCGCCGACCGGCTCTGCCCGGGCGAAGCCCCGCTGCGCCGGGGCGAAGCCTGGCCGAGGCGCCCATGCGCCTCTTGGCCGAGATCAAGCGCCGGTCGCCGTCGGCAGGGGTGCTGGTGGACCCGTTCGTGCCCGCGGACATCGCCCGCCGGTACGAGGAAGGCGGGGCCGACGCCATTTCGTGCCTGACGGACGGGCGGTTCTTCGGGGGGGCCATCGAACATCTGCGCGAGGTCCGCGCCGCCGTCGCGCTGCCCGTCCTCCGAAAGGACTTTCTCATTGCCGAGGTCCAGGTGTACGAAGCCCGCGCCGCCGGCGCCGACGCCGTCCTTCTCATTGCCGAGGCGCTCGAGGTTCGCCGCATGACCGACCTGGCGTTCCTGGCAGGCGAACTCGGCATGGATGTCCTGGCCGAAGCCCACAGCGATGAACCGCTGGAGGCGGCGGTCGGCTGTGGCGCCCGCCTCGTCGGAATCAATAACCGCGACTTGGCCACGTTCGAGGTCCGCCTCGAGACGACCGAGCGGTTGGCTCACATCGTGCGGGAAGCCGGCCAGACCCTCGTGTCCGAGAGCGGGATCCGCGGTGCGGCCGACGTCGCCCGCCTCCGCGCCGCCGGCGCCGACGCCATTCTCGTCGGCGAAGCCCTTCTTCGCAGTCCGGACGTCCGGGCCGCCATCGCCGAACTCAAGCGCTGACGGCCGCACCCGCAGCGTCACTCCTCTTCCGCAGGCGCTGCGACCAGGGCCGTCAGCGCCGCGAAATCGTACAGGCGCGCCAGCGCCCGGTTCGATGTGGGAATCCCAGCCTCCTGGACCGCCGCCAAGGGGTTCAGCCCCGCCGTTACAACGATGCCGGTCCGGCTCGGTCCCACGGGGATGTCGAAAAGGGGTCGGCTCGGCTGGCCGACGACCACCAGCCCCCCCAGCCCTGCGCGGCGCATCTGGCGGACGACCTTCTCAACCTGTGGGAGGGCCGCCGCGGGAACCTCGCGGAAACTCGCTCCCACCAGGCCGGAACCGCTCTCCACGACCGCCAGGACGCTTGTCATCCGCGCCCGGATGAAAATCTCCACCGGGTCGAGTGTGGTTCCGTTGTAGTGGATAATGTGGGCGAAGCGGAACGGTTCGCCGGTCCGGATTTCGAGCAGACCGCCGAACCGCGAGATGACCGGTACGCCCGCCGCACGCAACAGACCATTCAGCGTGATGCTGCACACCGTGCCGATGGCTGCCTCGTTCGGGGCGACGTGGTATCCGGCCAGTTCCGCCCCCGCCTCGGTCACGAGGCCGTAGCGGCCCATGCCGAGACCCGCCCGCATGACTCTGGCGACAATCCGCTTGGCCTCGGCAAGGCGCCCCTGCGGCACGGTGGAGATGTTGAGGATAAGTGTGCCCTTGTGCCGAACCGGGTCGAGCGTCATCTGGTAGGCGAGTTCGTCGGCCCGAGCGTCAATGAAGCCGAGTTTGTCGAAGGCGACGGCGTTAGAGAGTTCCTGGCGTCCGCGGCTGGTGATCTGGCGTCCGCGCCGGCCCAGATTGACGGTCAGCCCCGCCGCGTCCGCCGCCTCCAGGTAGTTGCGGACCATCCGCTGCTTCAGATCAATGCCGGCGGCCCGCAGGGCGCGGGCGACCTTCGTGCCGCCGAGCGGCCGGCCGCTCTCCTCCAGAACGCGCAGGATCGCCGCCGTCTTTCTCCGCGCCTCCAGGCTGATGTCCGGCCGGTCAGCGGACGACATGGGGAGGCCCCTTGCTATCGGCGCGAGCGGGCGCCCCCACCGGGGGGATTGGTGGAAAGCGCGCCGCCCGACCGAGTTTGCTCACACGATGCCCTGGGCCATCATCGCGTCGGCCACCTTCAGGAACCCCGCGATATTCGCGCCCGCCACCAGGTTCCCCTTCTGGCCGTATGCCTCCGCCGCCTGCACGCACTGGTCGTAGATGTTGTCCATAATCATGTGGAGGCGCTTGTCCACCTCCTCGAAGGTCCAGGCGAGTCGCATGGAGTTCTGGCACATCTCCAGGGCGCTGGTCGCCACGCCGCCCGCGTTCGCCGCCTTCGCCGGACCGAACGAAACGCCCGCGTCCTGAAGGATCTTGACGGCGTGGGGTGTCGAGGGCATGTTCGCTCCCTCGCCGACCGCCAAGCACTTGTTCTTGACGAGTTTCTCGGCCGCGGCCGAATCAATCTCGTTCTGTGTGGCGCTGGGGAGCGCGACGTCGCACGGGACGCTCCAGATGCCCTGCCAGCCTTCGTGATACTGGGCCGACTTGTGCTCCTGGGCGTACTCGCGGATTCGCCCGCGCTCCACCTCCTTGATCCGCTGCACCGTCTGGAGGTTGATGCCTTTCTCGTCCACGATGTAGCCGCTGGAGTCGCTCATGGCGATGACTTTGGCGCCGAGCTCTTGGGCCTTTTGGCAGGCGTAGATCGCCACGTTGCCCGAGCCGGAGATGACGACACGCAGGCCCTTCCAGTCTTTGCCGCGAGCCTGGAGCAAGCGCGTCACGAAATACACCAGGCCGTAGCCCGTCGCCTCGGTCCGCGCCAGCGACCCGCCGTAGGAGAGCCCCTTGCCCGTCAGGACGCCGGTGAAAGTGTTGGTCAGTTTCTTGTACTGGCCGAAGAGGAATCCGATCTCGCGCCCGCCGACGCCGATATCGCCGGCCGGAACGTCCGTGTCGGGCCCGATGTGTCGGAAAAGTTCGCTCATGAACGCCTGGCAGAATCGCATCACTTCCAGGTCGCTCTTGCCCTTGGGGTCGAAGTCGCTGCCGCCCTTGCCCCCGCCTATCGGGGTGGTCGTCAGGGCGTTCTTGAAGACCTGCTCGAACCCGAGAAACTTGATGATGCCCAGGTACACGGACGGGTGGAACCGCAGGCCGCCTTTGTACGGCCCGATGGCACTGGAGAACTCGACGCGGAATCCCCGGTTCACCTGGACCTGGCCGCGGTCGTCCACCCACGGGACACGGAAAATGATCTGCCGTTCCGGCTCGATGATCCGATCGAAGACCTTGGCTTTCGCAAGTTCCGGCCGCTTCTCGATAACCGGGGCGACCGACTCGGCCACCTCCCGCACCGCCTGGTGGAATTCCTCTTCCCCGGGGTTGCGGGCCGTCACAATCTCCATCATGCTGTCAACAAATTGCTGGGACATTGCCGCTCTCCTAGAGTGTGTGGCCGCGTGGCCGGATACAGTTGCTCGGACGCCCCCGCTCGCCGCGGGCGGACGGCGCCAGACCCGTTGATAGCAAATCGGAGGCGGGATGCAAGCATAATTTCCGCATTTCTCCCGCGCCAGGGCCTAACGGAAGGCACCCCATTGCCGCATCGAGGCCGTGAAAAAGACTCCAGGTGTCTTTTCAGCGCAGCACCCTTCGGGCCCTTCGGGGAAAAGACACCTGGAGTCTTTTCCGCGGCCGCCAAGCCCCGGTTGTTTGCCTCGCCAGGAAAACACACCGCGATCGCGCCGGCCGGTTGTCGTTGACCCCAAGGCTGTCCCGCCGTACACTTTGGAGCCTTTTTGCTGCGAGGATGCGGTGAACGAGGTTGTCCGAAAAGAGCGTTTGGGGCCGGACGTCTTCCGGATGGAAGTCGCCTACGCGAAACTGGCGCGGAAGGCCCGGCCGGGCCAGTTCGTCATTGTCCGCGTCCGCGAGGACGGCGAACGAATCCCCCTGACCATCGCCGACACGGACCCAGAGGCGGGTTCGTTCGCGCTGGTGTTCCAGGTTGTCGGGAAATCCACGACGCTGCTTTCGCGGATGGAGCCGGGCGAGCGCATCCTCGACGTGGTCGGCCCGCTCGGGGTGCCGACCGAGATTGAACGTTTCGGCCGGGTGGTCTGCATCGGGGGGGGTATCGGTGCGGCCCCGCTCTACCCCGTCGCCAAGGCGCTGAAGGCGGCCGGCAATACGGTCACGACGATCCTCGGCGCACGCTCCAAAGACCTCCTGATTCTCGAGAAAGAGTTCCGCGCGACGAGCGATGCCGTCCACGTGGCGACGGACGATGGGTCCTACGGGCGCAAGGGCCTCGTGACGGATGTCTTGGCGGACCGCCTGGCAGCGGGCGAGAAATTCGACCGCGCCTGGGCCATCGGGCCCGTGCCGATGATGAAGGCCGTCTGCGACGCGACGCGCGCCGCCGGCATCCCTACCACGGTCAGCCTGAACCCTATCATGGTGGACGGGACGGGGATGTGCGGCGGGTGCCGGGTCATCGTGGGCGGCAAGGTCCGATTCGCCTGCGTGGACGGGCCGGAGTTCGACGGACATCAGGTGGACTTCGTCACGCTGGCGCGGCGGCTGACGACCTACCGCAGCCGCGAACGCGACGACCACGAGGCCTGCCGTATTGGTCTGACCACTCCAGGCGAAGGGCACACCCCGCGATGACTCCCGACCTGGAAAAGGCCGACCGCTCGAAGCGCGTGCCGATGCCCGAGCGACCGCCCCAGGACCGCCGCAAGGACTGGGATGAGGTGCCGTTCGGCTACACGGCAGAGGAGGCCCGCCGCGAGGCGCGCCGGTGTCTCTTCTGCAAGAAGCCCCGGTGCATCGAAGGGTGTCCGGTCGGCATAGACATTCCTGGATTCGTGAAACTCATCGCGGACGGGAAGTTCGAGGAGGCGGCCGACCGGATCCTCGTAGCCAACGCCCTGCCGGCCGTTTGCGGCCGCGTCTGCCCCCAGGAAACCCAGTGCGAGATTAAATGTGTGCTGGGCAAGAAGGGCGACCCGTTGGCCATCGGCCATCTGGAGCGCTTCGCCGCCGACTGGAAACGCGAGCAGGGCGTCTTCCCGGCCCAGCCGAAACCGCGACCCTCGGGCTTTAAGGTGGCCGTCGTCGGCTCGGGACCGGCCGGCCTCACGTGCGCCGGCGAACTGGTACGCTGTGGTCACGACACCACCCTCTTCGAGGCGTTCCACAAGCCGGGCGGCGTGCTGGTGTACGGCATCCCGGAGTTCCGCCTGCCGAAGTCCATTGTCCAGGAAGAGGTGGAGCGGCTCCGGACGCGCGGCGTGCAAATCGTCACGAGCGCGGTGGTCGGCAAACTTGAAACCGTGGACGAACTCCTGGCCGAGTACGACGCCGTGTTCCTCGGCGTCGGGGCAGGGGCCCCGATGTTTCTCGACATCCCCGGCGAGGAACTGCTCGGCGTCTATAGCGCGAATGAGTATCTGACGCGCGTCAACCTGATGCGGGCTTACGACCGCAAGCAGGCCGACACGCCCGTTCTCCGCTCCCGGCACGTGGCGGTCATCGGCGGCGGCAATGTCGCCATGGACTCGGCGCGCACCGCAATCCGCCTCGGCGCCGAGGAGGTGACCGTTCTCTATCGCCGAAGCCGGACCGAGATGCCCGCCCGCGCCGCCGAAATCCATCATGCTGAAGAGGAAGGTGTCCGACTGGAACTCCTGACGAATCCGATGCGCATCCTGGGCGACGAGCACGGCTGGGTCCGCGCCATCGAGTGCCTCCGCATGAAACTGGGCGAACCGGACTCCTCCGGCCGGCGCCGGCCGGTCCCCATTCCCGGCAGCGAATGCACGTTTGAGGTGGACAGCGTCATCGTGGCGATCGGCAACCGCCCCAACCCCATCGTGCCCTCGACGACGCCCGACATGCAGACGAGCGAGTGGGGCACCGTTGTCGCGGATGAGAAAACCGGCCGGACGACCAAGAGTAAAGTGTGGGCGGGCGGCGACATCGTCACCGGCGCCGCGACGGTCATCAGCGCGATGGGCGCCGGCCAGGCCGCCGCACGCGATATGGACGCCTACCTCCGCTCGCCCGAGCCGCGATCGTGGGCCGTCCGCGCCTGCACCGTTCCGACCGACGGCGAGGGGGCGTAAGGAAGTTCCAAGTTTCGAGTTCCAAGTGGAAGGCTTGCCCGCCGCCGGCGGGCTTCGGGTTTCAAGTATCGAGTTTCAAGTTTGGAAAATTGGGGTGGCGGGGAAAAGATCACAGATTCCAAGTGCTTTCGCGCCGGCCGCGGGGTAAATTACCGCACGGAGAGCACCGGAATACGAACGACGCCGAGCGGCTTGCAAAATAGGTATTGCGTTCCCGGCATTCCCATGTTGATCACCTCGAATCCTTTATGCCCGCAAACCAGCGTTACTCATCCCTGTGGGCCTCGAGGACATCAAGCCTTGCCGGCTTTCCTTCTGGGTCCTCGACCAGGTCAAACTTGCCGCGAATTGCTGTCGCGGAAGTCGGGTGTCTCCGGTCGTGGAGATATCGACTGAACCGCGGCTCATCGCCGACAGTGAAGTCGAGATACCATGCGTCACCCAAGTACTCCTCATCGCGTGCCAGAGGCCTAATCCTGTCTTGCGGGTCCGAGTAAGGGATGTTGACCACGCGCCCGTCGGGGTTGTGCCACAAGACCCATTGCGGTCCTCCGCCTCCGCTCCCGCAGTAATGGAACCATGCGACCAGAAAATCATGGTTCTTGACTCTCGCGAAGCGGAGTTCCTGGAAAGCGCCACCGTCCCCAGAGAGTTCCAGTTGGGGCCAATAGCGTCCTGCTTGAATGTGGTAAAAACGCATGACCTGCGGCCCTTCCTTGTCCCGAAAGGCATGTACTGTGACCAAGAGGGTTGGGGAATCGTCTCCACCACCGAAACCCTTCTTCTTGGCCCAAAGCAGAGGCATTCGCGGTTGCCCTTCAAAGTCCCCCTGAATGTCGGCAAAGGCTTGCTCACTGGAGAATGCCGACCGGTGGTTGAAAGGAATGCCGTTGCGCACGCCGCAGCACCCTCCCAGCAAGCACACAATAAACAGATATCCCACGATCTCCAGACGTGCCATTTGCGGCCTCCAAGGTTATCCCAGACCGACAGATTGGTCGGCAGTCTAGCAAGGTTTGCCGGAAACTGCAATTGCTTCTGGGCATGGCACGAATTCCAACGAGCCAGACCATGCCTCTGAAGTTCACGCAAACACTCGACAGCCGCAAGTGGAAAACTGGCGTAGAAATGGGGATACGTAGAAATTCGGGACATTCCACAGTGGCATTAGGATAAGCCCCGACGGGGATTTCTGGCGGCATCCGGTGCGGGGCACCGCGGCGGCGGACATTCTCGGAGCCGTAGAGAATCACTCCGCGCAGGTGCCGGCCGCCGCGTGCTTCGTTCGACCCTAGGCGAGCGCCTCGTCCAGGGCCTTCTTCAGGTCGTCCTTGCTCGTGACGCCCGTGAAGCGTTTGGCGGCCTCGCCGTCCTTGAAGATGATGAGCGTCGGAATAGCCGTGATCCCCAAGTCGGCGCTAACCTTGCGGTTCGCGTCGGTGTCGACTTTGGCGACCTTGGCCTTGCCGGCGTACTCGGCGGCGACCTCCTCGACGATGGGGGCGACCATGCGGCAGGGGGGGCACCACTCGGCCCAGAAGTCCACCAGCACGACGCCCTTGGCGGTTTCGGTCTCGAAGTTCGCATCGGTCAGTTCGACTGCGTTCCCAGCCATCGCTGCCTCCGTTTCGCTTTTGGGGTTCTCAACCAGCGGCCCATGGACCTCAAATGCGCTTCTCGCCCACGAACAGCCCGCAGTGGCACTTCTCGGCCCGCGCGATCTCCTCCTCGTGCGTTTTGCACGGACAGACGTTCGCGCGGTCGGTCTCCTCGTTGCCCGTGACGACGCGGCACGGGCAGTAGTAGTCGCCGAACCGCTCCTTTCGCCGCACCAGGCCGTCCAGCAGGGCCTCGACAACCTTCGCGTTCGGGTTGAGGCGGCACGCCGACTCGTCGGCGTGGCGGCGGACGCGCTCCGCGATTTCCGCGCGGTAAGCGTTCGGGTCGGTGGTCGGTTGTTTACTCACGCGGCGGCTCCGGCGCCCGGTTGCGGCGTCGAGCGATTATAAGGGCAAGCGGCGGCGGCGGTCAAGCCTCGCGCGCGCCGTTTACAAAAAGACGCATCGCAAAGCGCCTACGGCGTCTGCCCGCCCAGCCCGAACGCGTCGTGGACGACGCGCAGGGCTTTCTCGCCCGACGCGCGGTCAATGATGCAGGAGATCTTAATCTCGCTCGTGGAAATCATCTGGATGTTCACGCCGGCGTCCGCCAGGGCCTTGAACATGCGCTCGGCCACGCCCGTATGCGACCGCATCCCGATGCCGACCACGCTCACCTTCGAGACCTGGTCGTCGGCGATCGTCTCCCGGGCGCCGAGGTCGCTGGCGATGCGGCGGGCGGTGTCCATGATGGCCCGCAGTTCGGCCGCCGCCACGGTGAAACTCAAGTCGGTGGTGCCTTCGCGGCTCGTGTTCTGGATGATGTCGTCCACCACGATGTTGGCCGACGCGATTTCGTGGAAAATGCGGGCGGCGACGCCCGGCTTGTCCGGGACGCCGCAAATGGTGACCTTGGCGAGATCCTTGACCAAGGCCGCCCCTCGGACTGTGATGGCTTCCATGCGGTTGACCTCCTCGACAATCATCGTTCCGGGCTCGTCCGTCAGGCTCGACCGGACGTGGATGGGAATGTGGTACTTCTTGCCGAACTCGACGGCCCGGCTGTGCATGACGCCGGCCCCGAGGCTCGCCATTTCGAGCATCTCGTCGTAGGCGATCTCGTCCATTTTGCGTGCCGTGGGGACGATCCGCGGGTCCGCCGAGAACACCCCCGCGACGTCGGTGTAGATTTCGCAGACGTCGGCCCCGAGCGCTGCCGCCAAGGCGACCGCGGTCGTGTCGCTCCCCCCCCGGCCCAGAGTGGTGACGTTCTGGTTGGCATCCACGCCCTGGAACCCCGCGACGATGACGATGTTGCCCTTCGCGAACTCGTCGTGGATACGCTTGGCGTTGACGCGCTGGATCCGCGCCTTCGTGTGGACAGGTTCGGTCAGCAGGCCCACCTGGCCGCCCGTGAAACTGATAGCCCCGCACCCCTGGGTGTGGATGGCCATGGCCACGAGCGCGATGGAAATCTGTTCCCCCGTCGAAATCAACTGGTCCAGTTCCCGGGGGTCGGGGCGGTCGGTAATCTCGCCGGCCAGCGCCAGCAGGTCGTCCGTCGTGTCGCCTCGGGCGGAGACGACCACGGCGACGTGGTTCCCTGCTTCACGGGCGCGGATGGCGCGAGCAGCGGCGCGGCGCACAAGGTCCGCCGTCGCCACGCTCGTCCCGCCGAATTTCTGGACAAGGATCCCCACGGGCTTCTTACCGTTTCAGGAAGTATTCCATCAGTTCGTGGCCGACGGCCACATGAAACCCCGACTTGGCCGCCTCCCGCTCCGTAAAGGCCTGGCCGCGCGACGGCTCCAGTCCCTTGCCCAGCATGGCGAAGGGCACGGGGCGCGCGTCGTGCGTCCGCAGCGCCAGCGGCGTCTCGTGGTCCGGCGAGATGAGGATCCGCCAATCGGCCCCGCCTGCCTCGAGCGACTCCAGCACGGGCCCCACAATGTGCGCGTCCACCTGTTCCAAGGCACGGACCTTCTGGGCCGCGTCCCCGTTGTGCCCGGCCTCGTCGGTCGCCTCGATGTGCACAAGGACGATGTCGTGGTCCCGCAGGGCCTCGATGGCGGCTTGGCCCTTGCCGGCGTAGTTGGTGTCATAGTAGCCGGTTGCACCCTCGACCGCGACCAGGTCCCAGCCGATGAGCATGGCGATGCCGCGCACCAGGTCCACGGCCGTGATGGCGGCGCCCGAGAGGCCCCAGCGGGCCCGGAAAGATTCAAGGGTGGGTTTTCGCCCCTGGCCCCAGAGCCAGATTTGCGTAGCAGACAACTCGCCGAGGTCGCGCCGCACGCGATTGACAGGATGGTCCTGGAGCACTTCGCGGGAGGCCTCCATCAGTTCCACCAGATGCTTGGCGTTCTTGCCGCGGGGAAGATACTTCTTGATAGGGTGGCCCATGATGTCGTGGGGCGGGGCGGTTTCGACTTTGAAACGCTCCCCCTTGATAATCAATAGGTGCCGGTATCCGACGCCCGCGTAGAACCGCACCCGGTCGGACCCCAGCCGCTCCTGGAGCGCCTCAATCAGCAGCGCCGCCTCCTGCGTCGTGATGTGGCCGGCCGAATAGTCCACCATCTCCTCGTCGGCCACGGTGACGAAGTTCGTGCGGAAGATCCAGTCGTCGTCCTCCAGCGTGATGCCCCTTGCCACCGCCTCGATGCCCGCCCGGCCGGTGTAGCACGTTCGCGGGTCGTACCCCAGCAGGCTGAGGATGGCGACATCGCTGCCGGGCGCCAGGTCTTTCGGGACCGTCCGGACCGTGCCGAGACGACCCGCGGCGGCGATGCGGTCCATGTTCGGCAGGCGGGCGACCTCCAGGGGCGTTCGCCCCCCGAGGGGATCGCTCGGCCTGTCGGCCGCTCCGTCAGGGATCACGATGGCGTACTTCATTTTGCGGCCTTTCTGCGGCGCGGGCCGGCGGGCGGCGTCTCCGTCCCCTCGAGCATCCGAATCCGCACGCTCCGCCCCACAACGACCGCCAGCCGCCGAATCTCCTCCAGCGCCGCCGACACGCTTCCCTCGCGCGCCAGGTGCGTCGTGATAACGAGCGGCACAGACTCCGGAGACGCCGATTCGTGCTGAAGGACCGAAGCGATGCTGATCTTGTGCCGCCCCAGCACGCCCGCAATGGACGCCAGGATGCCCGGCTCGTCCACCACGTCGAAACGCAGGTAGTAGCGGGTCCAGACGTCCTGAATCGGCTGGACGGGCACGGCCCGCCCGCGCCCTGCCAGCAGCGCCACGTGCTCGAATGTGATGCGCGCCCGCCCCAGGGCGGCATCCACGATGTCGGCCACGATGCTTGAGGCCGTCGGCATCTGGCCGGCCCCCGGGCCGACGTAAAACGTGTCGCCGACCGCATGCCCCGTCACGAGGACCGCGTTATCCGCCCCGCCGACTGTCGCCAACGGGCTGCCGTCCGGCACGAATGTCGGATGGACGCGCAGGCTCAGCGCGCCGTCCACGTCGCGCCCGATGGCCAGCAGTTTCAGCGTGTACCCAAGTTGTTTGCCGTAGCGAATGTCGGACGGGTCGAGGTCGGCGATGCCCTCGACGTACACGTCGCCGACGCGGACTTCGGCCCCGAAGGCCAGGCCCGCGAGGATCGCCAACTTGTGCCGCGCGTCCTCGCCGCTCACGTCGAGCCGCGGGTCGGCCTCGGCATAGCCTTTGGCCTGGGCGTCGGCCAACGCCCGGCCATAGCCCTCGCCCGTCGCGCTCATCTCCGTCAGGATGTAGTTGCACGTCCCGTTCAGGATGCCCAGCAGGGCGGTGATGCGGTTGGCCACCAGGCCGTCGCGGATTGCCCGGATGACCGGGATGCCCGCCGCGCACGACGCCTCGAAACTGATGGACCTTCGAGCGCGCCGGGCCGCCTCGAACAGTTCCGCCCCGCGCTCCGCCAGCGCAGCCTTGTTGGCCGTCACCACGTCCTTGCCGGCCGCCAGGGCCCGCTTCATGATGTCCACCGCGACGGTCGTCCCGCCGACCGTCTCGACGACGATCTGCGTCTGGTCGTCGGCAAGGACGCGCTCCAGGTCGTCCGTCAGCAGATCCTTCGGCGCCTGGACGCTGCGCGGCCGCTTCAGGTCCGCGTCGCAGACGTGGCGCAAGGCGAGTCGGCAGCCGGCGGCCTGCTCGATGCGCGCAGCATCCTTCATCAGGAGCCGCACCACTCCCGTGCCGACCGTCCCGAACCCCACGACCGCGACGCCGACGCTTGCCATGGCCGATCCGAACCTGTGCGGGTGCACCAAGACCCCGCAGACAAGGCGAAGATACGCGGGGCGCACCTCACCATCAAGCGAAAAAGCCCTCCGACGCTCTTGCAAGGAACCGGCGCTTTCAGCATAACCGTTTTTCCTGGCGTGGGTTCCTTTCTATGCGTACCCTCGCTTGAAACGGGAAACGGGGGAAAGGACGGGCTTCCGCCATGCTGAACCGAATGAACCGCCGACGGTTTCTCAGGCGGACCGCCGCCGGGGCAGGGCTCATTATCTTGAGCGGCTCGGCCGGGGTCCGCTCGTACGCGGCGAACGGGAAACTGAAGACCGCCCTCATCGGGGTCGGCGGCCAGGGCGAGGCCCACTTCGGCCCCGCCAACAGCGAAGCCCTCGTCGCTATCTGCGACGCCGACGAGCCCCGCATGGCCAAAGCCCCTCGGCCAGGACACCAATCTGAAGGGCTACACCGACTACCGCCGCCTCTTCGACGCCCACAAGGATTTGAACGCCGTTTTCGTCGCCACGCCGGACCACAACCATTTCCCCGCCGCCATGCGCGCCGTCGCCGCCGGCGCGGCCGTCTATGTCGAGAAACCCATGACCCATTCCATCTGGGAAGCCCGCACCCTCACCCAGGCCGTCCGCGACCGGAAGGTCGCCAGCCAAATGGGCAACCAGGGCCACTCCGACGAGCCTTGGCGGATCCTCTGCGAATACATCTGGGCCGGTGCCATCGGCGACGTGACCGAGGTCCACTTCTCGACCAATCGCCCCACCTGGCCGCAGGGCGTAGACCGCCCACCCTCCAAACCTGTCCCCGACGGCCTCAATTGGGACGCCTGGATCGGCCCGGCGCCCTACCGCGACTACCACGACAATCTGCACGCGTTCGCGTGGCGCGGCTGGCTGGACTTCGGCACCGGCGCGCTCGGCGACATGGGCTGCCACATCATGGACGGCGCCGTCTGGGCACTCCGCCTCGGCGAAGCCGCCACCATCGAGGTCGAGGCCGAATCCTCGGGTCTGAACGGGGAGACCTACCCCAACTGGTCCATCGTCACGTACCGGTTCCCGGCGCGCGGCTCGATGCCGCCCGTCTCGCTCAAGTGGTTCGACGGCGGCAAGCGGCCCCCCAGGCCCGCCGACCTCGAACCCGAACGCAAAGAGGATTTCGATTCGGTGTTCTACGGATCGAAGGGGACGATGGTGGCGGGGACGTACGGCGGCGGGGCACGCATCATCCCCGAGGCCAAGCGCCAGGAGGTCCCCCAGCCGGAGAAGACCATCCCCCGCTCGCCCAAGGGCCACCAGGGCGATTTCCTCGAGGCGGCGAGGGGCGGACCACCCGCCAGTTCCAACTTCGATTACTCCGGGTCGCTGACCGAGATCGTCCTGTTAGGCAACCTGGCCCTCCACCTCGGCCGCAAGATTACCTTCGATGTCAAGAACATGAAGGCGGTCGGCTGCCCCGAGGCCAACGGCCTCATCCACCGCCCGTACCGCCCCGGCTGGGTCCTGTAGCGGCCGTGCAATGCGACGCCCCGGCGCGCCGCCGTTTTCGGCGCGGGTGGCACTGGTGGCTTGCCCACCAGTGCACCAACTTGTCCGCCATAGCCCAAAGGGCGACGGCGGAAAAAATCCGAAAATTTTTTTTGGGGGGAGGCCCGATTTTAGGCGCGTTTTTTTGGGGTCGCAACCGAGTTTCCAACGCGCCAGGGGCGTTTTGGGGTGCGGAAGACTCCACGTGGAGTGCAAAACGCCCCGTTTTCATGCGACTGTGGGGCGACTTTGGCCCGAAAATGGGCGATCACCGCCCCGCTTTGGCCTCGCAAAACCCTCGTTTTAGCGACTATGTTATGGAGCGTCGCTAATGGGATGGGCGTTTTCCCGCGAAGTTTGGCATGAGATTTGCGTGCCGGGGGTGGTTTCAACGCAGAGATCGCCCGCCACAGGCGGGTAAACTCCGGACGCAGAGGACGGCTGAGAATTGGGCAACGGCAGGCGACCTACCGAAGAGAGGGACACCCAGAGGACGCAGGAAGCAGGGCAGGCTCCGGCGGGTGAGCGTCAGTTGCCGTCACCCCGACCGGAGCGGAGGGGTCTCGCCGCGTGCCGTTGACCTTGGACCTTGGACTCGGGACTTTGGGCTGCCTTTACGTTCCGCGTTCCGAATTTGCTACTCTGCGAAGTGGCGAAGCGCCGCTTCGCTACAAAGCACGAGCCGAGTTCCGCGTTGGGAAGAGCTGGGATTTTGGACCGCCTTTGCGGGTCCGCATTGGGCGGGTTTCGATATGGATTATTCTTGTTTGGCCGTGCCGGCCGAGGTAGGCTATCGGTATCCCGAGTCGGGAGCGGGGGCCGTCATGAGCCGACAGGCAAATCGCGCGGACTCCTTTCCTTCGGTCCGAGAAGCGCCTGGGCCGGCGCGTGCGTCCCGGTCTCCCCGGCCGACCCCGCAAGAGACAAGGAAAATAGCACTGTATCCCCAAAATTTAGAAGGTGAGGTTTGAGAAATGACGCGCCGCAATGGTAGGGTCTTATTGGCGTATCTGATAGTGGGGGTGTCGTTGGTCGGCTTCTATGGATCGGTAAGGGCAGAGTCACTCAATGTCCCTTCCTCCGGCACACCTCTTCCGGAAAGTGCTTCGGGCGCTCTCAAGGAGTTGCGGCTTGTTCTCATGAAGACCACAGAGCGATATGAAGAAACGCCGGACTTAAAGGTTGCAACCGTCCAGGAAGCGCCCCGGGTCTTGCTCAAGGCCGCGGGGGTGACTTTGTCAGACGATGCGGAAGGGGCCGGTTCTGCGATCCTTATGGTGGATGTCGCCGGCGTCCCTGTGCGGCGTTTCACGGAGATGGGGTGGGCGTACTCGGGGGCGGAAATCCGGGGACATTTCGAGTGGAATTGGAAAGGCACGCGGAGTTCAGTCGAATTTGCGGGGCGCGTTGAGCCGGAAAGCGAAGAGGCATCTATGTACTCCGTGGCGAGCTTGCCCTCCGATGCGCCGTTTGCAAGGGCCCTTGTCAACTCCGGATACGTGGGGAGCCTGGCCAAAAGCATCGCATTCCTGTGGGAGAAGAATGAAATCTCCCTGCTCCAAGCGGCGCTCCAGGCTGAGGACGAATATGTTCAATGGGGCGCAGCCTACGCCTTGGCGGACATCGGCGAGAGCGCACTCCCCGTCTTGAGAGATTCCTTACGTGATGCACGAGGCTCCGTGCAACGGGCGGCCGCTCTCGGCCTGGGGCGGATGGGTGAACCGGGGTTGACTACGCTGCGGACCGCACTTCAGGATAGGAGGTCGGGCGTGCGCGAGGTGGCCGCATTAGGGCTGGGGTGGGCGGGGCAGCGATCATCTGCAGATGCGCTGATCGAAGCGCTGAAGGATCCATCTCCTAGGGTGCGTTGTGCAGCGGTTAGCGCACTGAGGCGCTTGTCTGACCCAGCCGCTCTGGAGCCACTTACCGGGGCTCTCAGTGACGAGGACGCCGGTGTGCGTCTGGAAGCAGTCTGTGCTTTAGAAGCCATTGGCCAGCCAGGGGCAAGTGCGTTGGTGGCGGCCCTGAAAGACAGCGACGGGCTCGTTCGGGAAGCGGCCGCGCACGCCTTCACCAAACTCCGTGATCCTGCGGCGGTCGAGCCGCTCGTTGCTTTGCTTGCGGATCCCGAAAGTGGGGTGCGGTTCGAAGCCATTGAGGCCCTTAGCAAAGCAAAGGATGAGAGGGCGGCCCCGGCGTTAGTCGCTCTCCTAAAGGCTCCCGACTTGCTAACACAAGGGACCGCCTCGATGGCTCTGACGGAAATAGGTGCAGGGGCTGTACCTTGTCTTCTGGAAGCGCTCGGAAGCAAAGATCGCGACATGCGCATCACAGTAGCCGAAACACTCGGAAGGATCGGCGACCCCCGTGCTCTGGGACCCCTGGCAAGACTTGCCGAAGCCGACCCGGACATGCTCGTACAAGCAACCGCAAAAGCAGCGCTGCGGAAAATACCGCCACCGCGAAGCGTGGAGCCAAAATGATAAGTCGGTGTACTGGTCCAGGGTGTAGTGGTCCACGTGCGCCGGGGGAATCTGGGGGTTCCGGGGACACCTTACTAAACTCTTGACCCGTGGGTCATGGCTCGACTGGCTCGCGTCCCCGGAACTCGAAGGAATTAAGTATGGCGTCCCCAGAACTCGCGGACAATCAGATCGTGACATCGCGGGAGGGAACTGTCGGCACCGAGGCCGATGGCCAAGTAAATGCCCCAGCTGCGGATACTTCGGTCCGCGACGACATCCTCCCTGTCGAAGGCCAATCGAAGGTGAAGATAATCACCAAACTCTTCGAGCCGCCGTCTGGATGGAGTTTCAAGGAGTTTCTCACAAAGGTGCTCGGCCAGAAGTCGCTCTGGGTCGACGTGATTCCCGGCGAGGTGGAGGGATATCCGCTGGAGGTCCCTACGGCCGGCGCGGGTGCGATCCGGGTCAATCGGGTCTTCGATGAAGACGTGACCAACGCCGGCGGGTTCCCCCTGCAACTCGAAGGAAACCTCGAACCCCCTCCAGGTGAGGGTGAGCCGCAGGACTTCTACTGGGCGGCGAAGGTCTGCAACATCACCGTCAGCCTCGGGCTCGTCTTGCCGGCGAGGGACGAACCGGCGCCACCGGCGACCATAGCCCAGGTTGACGGCGTGACCTACACACCGCTGGACTCTTGCCCTCCTTGCCTGCCTCTGGCGGATCCCAAGAAGTACAAACTCTTCATCGCAGCGAACTCCTACGTGCCTCTCTTGGCGAAAACTGAACTCCAAGAGGATAACCAGTTTACGTGGAATCCGCCAGCCAACGAGCTGTTCGACCAGAAAGGGCGAGGCTTAGGGAGGGTTGCATTGGCGGCGAATGCCGCCACCACGACCGTTGCCGGAGTGGAGATCACCGTTCACCCAGTCACCTGTTCGGTGCCGTTCACCGTGGCAGGTTATGCGGGCCATACGATCACCTTCACCGTCGCCGGGTACACGTTTGCACAAGGTGATACTTTCAGCCTGGGGTCCAACATCACTGTGGAGAACATTTCGGTCAACGGCAGCACCATCACGGGGACCATTACGACTGCTGCGGCTGCAACGCAAGGCGTCCGTGCCGTGACATTCTCTGTAGTCGACCCAAAGGACAACACGAAACGTAAGACAGTTGCCGTGGACGACGTCTTTGCAGTTTACAAGGAGGGAGCCGCTATTGATTCCTTGCTCGTTCTGCTCGACCGGCCGGCTTCGTCCGCCAATCAGCCCGCCTATCCTGGGCAGAAGGGAGGCGGCAGGAAGATAGCGGCCGAAGAAACCAGGATTGGCAACGTTGTGAACGCGACCACGAGGGCCAATGTCATTGCCCCTTGGAATACACTGAGCTCGACTGACGTATCACTAGGGGCTAGGGCTCTACCACTAGTTACAGACGCTCAGATAGAATTCCTATGCGATGCTGCGGCGCAAATTCAAGGAAACGCTGTTCGGTCAACAGTGCCGGTCAATGAAGATTACCCCAATCAACCGCCGGCGATCCCGAAGTCGATGTGGGCCGCGTTCCTGAAGTTTGCCGTGAACCGCGAGATGGGCACTGCTGGTGTCTTGGCAATGGCAGGAGTTCCCGATGAATCTTCTGTCGGCATGCTTCAATTCAACAATGACACGGCATATGGCAGATCAACGGGCACCAACAAGTTCGAGGCCGGTCCTATCGCAATAGACGTGGCCATCTATTGTCCTGGCATACTTGGTGGGGCAGACAAGACGTATTGGAAAGACCATATCATAGCAGCCACCACCGTCGCCGAACTAAGGCAACGTGTCGCCGATCTCGCTGCAGACTGGAGGTCATGTCCTTATCGGTCTGCGGTCAATATGATTCGCAAGAGCGAGGCACTGTATGGCAGGATGATTGCCTCGAAAGGTGTTCCTGCAGTTGAGGAACGAAAGTACTACCAACCCAATGAAGACTTCCGTGCAGATGCGGGGTCTGGCAGGCAGAATGGCCAAGGCAGCCAGCGGGACCTATTTGCTGCTCTGGCAACTGCGCACCAGCTTCCCGCAAACGTGTTTGGCGGCGGAGGTGTGACTGGCGGGTATGTGACTGCACCGTCGCCTGATGAATGGCATACCGAGGAGCATACGCCCCCGTACATGAATGGAGATGGGCGCAGTTATGCCACGGCCGCCGAAAACTACTACGACAACCATGTTCCCCAAGGAGGTTACCAATGAATCGCGTTACGTTGTGCATGTTCTTGGCCACCGTTGGCACAGTTACCATGTGCGGTGGACTGATTGCGGAAGATGGCAAGCTTAACACCACTAGACAGTCGCCCGAGCCGGTCCTAGAGAATGTCGAGGGCGACGGCCGGGTAACCTGGGCCGTATTCGTGGACAACGGTGCATGCGTAGTGAGCATCGCTGACAGTGGCTGGCACGTGGGACGAGTGTTAGAGGTCAGCACCACAGGGCAGAAGAAGAGGCTCTTTGAACTTGGATGGGGGCTCACAGAAAAGGGCATTGAGACAGGAGAACCGTACCTCGTGGCAATAGCCGGCAAGAACACGTTAGTAGTGAACGCGGTGTGTCCGCCCACATTTCCGAAAATGGCCACGGCAGAGAACCAGTCCGAAACCGGGAATGTTCTCCTGTTCAAAATGGATTCAGGAACATTCGTGAACCTTACGAGGCTTGATGGCAGGGAGTTCTTTGCCGAGGCCGTGGCCTATGTGCCTGAGGAAGATGTCATTGTCGCAGTCAAGAGCAAGCTCGTTGCAAACGCCAACTACCCAATGCCCGCTGAAGGAAATAGAGAACCGTTGTACTTGAACTTGGCTGGCGAAACGATCTCACCCGACAAGTGTCCGCGTGCTGTTGTTACTTATGCCGAGTATGTGAAACTGCGTCCCATGTCGGTGAAGAGCGGGGATGAATCCGGTTGGCGTATTGATCTTGGCGCGGGTACGTTCTTGATGGGAAAGAATATTCTGAAGAAGCCTGCGGTACACTTTATGGGGAATGGGTTGTGGAGTATTTCCAGCCAGGAAATCGGAACGTACTTGGCCAAGCCGGGAGATGCAATCTTGGTCAAAGTGAGCCAGAGTGAGGTCGTAGGTTGTGATGCTGACGGTGGCGGAAGTCTCCTTTTCAGGCAGGTGGCAAAAGACCAAAGTCCTGTATTTAACCTGGCAAGTATCCGAAGCCTGCTGGAGGGCGTAAGGGAAAAAATGACCACGTTCCAGCCTTCCGAAGATCGGTGAACAAGGGCGGAAAATTCCGGGGGCACCTCTCTATGGGGAGTTCGGGGGACACCCATCTATGAGCAAGTCTCTGTCAAGTCGGAAGCGGTTCGAAAGCGGATTGCTTCCAGCCGTCTATTCGGTGTCGTCGCTCCGGACGCACCAGATTACAGGATTCGCCCCGGCCCCATTCATAACC